>Ga0208257_1000267_pt1 | contig 17260 bp, 16 predicted proteins | sample CryBogCBH10Sep07_FD_184610 | JGI IMG/M metagenome (GOLD analysis project Ga0208257, IMG submission 184610) | Freshwater microbial communities from Crystal Bog, Wisconsin, USA - CBH10Sep07 (SPAdes) | ecosystem: Environmental > Aquatic > Freshwater > Lake | place: Crystal Bog, Wisconsin, USA... | reverse complement strand
GGGGTTGCCGTTCCGTTCGTACCGCCGTTTGCGATTGCCACTTGACCGCTCAACGCCGAGGTTGGGATGGTCGTGGATGCCGTGACTTGGCTTGATCCGTTGGCGTACATATAGCCAGTCAGACCTGTCACTGTAATCGCGTTAAACGCCTCTGAACTTGAGCCGTTGATCTTTTCCCAAGCATTTGTAGTGCCGTTAAAGATAACCCAATCGCCCACCGACCACAGCGAGATGCCATTCAGGGTCGTGGTTCCTGCGGTCGAAACAATGTAGTAATTGTTGTTCGTACCGACAGAGGATGTCAGGGTTGGATTGTTGGTTGAGGCATTCCATGTGCCTTGGTAGGCAGGGGAATTGAGGGGGTTGGTCGTGACCGAGGTGATCTGACCCTGCGCGTTTACCGTCACCGAGGGGATAGCGGTCGCTGATCCGTAGGTTCCTGCGCTTACCCCAGTGTTCGAGATGGCGATCGTTACAGGGGTAGAGCCGTTGTAGCTTGTTCCCGACAGACCTGTTCCAATCGTCAAGGCGTTCGGAGAAGCGGCGGTAATTGTTCCAGACCCACCCAAAGCCACGGCAACACCGTTATAAGTGACCGATGAATTGGTCAGGCTTGAGTTACCGATATTGCTCAGGGTGTTTGATGACCCAGAGATCGTCTTGTTGGTCAGGGTTTGGCTTCCTGAGAGGTTAGCCACTACTGAGGTGTCAATCGCCGCAGTAATCGCCGCAGAACCGTTGTAGGAGCCGCCTGTGATGCCTGTTCCCAAGGTCAAGGTGTAAGGCGAAATCGCCGTGACGGTCGTGCTGCCGCCCAACGAGACGGTGTTTCCGTTGATCGTGATCGAACTGTTCGCCAACTGAGCATTGGTGACCGTGCCGCTCAGGTCTGTGGTCGGGACGGTGGTCGAGGCGGTAAATGGACTAGTCCCATTTCCCTTGACGTAACCAGTTAGCGTTGTAGCCCCTGTACCGCCATTGGCGGCGTTCAGGGTTCCCGATAGGGTAATAGCGCCAGTCGTTGCGGTATTCGGCAAGAAGCCCGTTGTGCCGCCGCTAAATGAGGTTACGCCACCAGTCAGGGAGAATTGATTCCAACCAGTTGAGGTGTAGCCCTCAAATTGTTGTAGGTCGGTGTTGTAACGCACTGCACCATAAGAACCTAGTCGTTGAGCGGTTGTGCCATTGGGTATGGTCGCGCTGCCGTTTCCACTAAAAATGGGATTGTTAGCAATGCTAATCGTTACGTTTGAAGACCCATCACCGCCCGACACGCCAATCTGATTGGTAGTGCCGAGGATGTTTATCTTGCCCACCGACCCACTCTGAATCGCCAAGATTCCAGTGCCAGTGAGGGAGTTGAAGTTCTGCAAGAACGTGCTTAAACCAACCGTGGGATTCCCTGCGGTTCCGTCTGCGTTTGCTATCGTCAATCCACTACCAACTGCGATTGATCGATTGGTGACCGTGTTGATGTTCGTTTTGACCTGAATTCCGTTGCCGCTGCTGTCTAAAGAACTCGCCGCGCCAGTCAGGTTAATTTGCAACGAATTCCCTGCGCCGTTGTCGGTGGTTGATAAGCCAGACCCCACGGCGATGTATCGTGCTTGGGTCAGACCCGAAGTTCCAACGGTCAGGAAGGGATAGTTAAGCGCACCCGCGCCAGAAATAGCCCCAGTCGTGGTCTGTACCGTCACGCCATTTTGGACGATAGGAACAGACTCCGTGCCCGACAGGGCTTGGGCTTGAGGCAACTGAGTTATTGAAACTTGCGACAAAGTTATTCTCCCGCCTTTCTTTTTGCCCAGTCAAGTTTAGCAGCAAGAGACAATCTTTCTCTATGTTTTTGATCGAAAGGCAATCTATTTTTTTGACTTTCGCTCATTTTTTTTCTAGATTCCAAGGAAGCCTTTTTACCTTTATTTGGACTAACTCTTCCTTTTAAAGATTCTTTCATTTTTTTGATTGTTTCTGGAGAAAGTTTCACCCCCTTTCTTGGGCCGGGCTTTCCTTCTCTTGCTTTTAACATTTTTTCTAAATGACCCTCTGGCATTTTTCTGCCACAGGCTTTTTTTCTCATTTTTTCTTTGATTTCATCATCAAATAGTATCTTTTTGCCGTTTGATCGATTATAAAAAGTGCTTTTGTCTTGTTTGAATAGACCATTAATTAAAGCCTTTTCAAATCCCGCGCACAAATCATAATCTCCCATAAATAAAATTTGTCGAGTAAAGTCCTGTGGTCTAGATTTGTATTCTTTGAGCATTGTTTTTGACGAACAAATATAGCCGTCGTCAATTAAACCTAAATGGATTCCGACATAGACCTTTTTGTCTCTATGATCAGACCAACAGTAAGTGAATCCTGCTTCCATTATGGTTGTGTCTCAATAAGTTCTTGGTTGCCATCTTGCGATGGTGTCTGCCCGCTCTGTTCCGTACTTAACACGTACCCACCAAAAGGCTGAGTAACGATGTCGTTCGGATTAACCGCAACACTAACGTCTGGGCGTGGGTATTGCAACGTAATTCTTTCAGTCTGCCGAGCAGGTAAACGGTAGGGGTCTTTATTGTCCGCGCAGCCCTGCTGACACACCTTAAGACCCGGAAAGTTCGGGTCAGGCATGGCTTCGATAATTGGTCTTTTCATCCTGCATCGGTCGCAGATGAAGATCGCTATTACCGCATTGCCTCGTGTGTCTAAAAACAGTGGCATTTAAACTCCTACTTCGTATAAACGCTGATGTTCGGAGCAAAGTAAATCGGAGACTTGTCTCTTTCTTCGTTCTCAGCCATTGTAAAGTAAGTTTGCGCCTGTTTATCTAAGTAATCAATGCGGTCTAACTCAACGCCGGGCAAAATCATCGACATCTGATGCGCCAACAGGAACTGAATAGCCATGTTCCATCGTTGGGGAATCTCAAGCTGACCATTTAGATCGCCCACATCCATAATTTGACGCGAATACCAAATGGTCATCTGCACAAATGGGTCAGATGGGGCAGGCCATAACGTGATAGTAGCTTGGGGAATCGTTCGGTTGAACCAATACTGATAGGGTTGGTTAGCCGTAAAATTCTTGTTGGGCAGGTTGGTGTAGTCATCGCGGTTTAACCGCGCCATCGTCACCTCGGTCGAGTTGTTGCCGACATAGAACTCGGCAACGTTCAAAATGTTGCCAGAAGTCTCGCGCATACGGTAATACTGACACGTTTGACCCGGGTCTATGTCATACCAAAGCCAAGTTCCGCTCACCCAAGTCGTTACGCCTGTGTCTTGGAGTAGATTCCATGTAATTCCGTCAAAACTCCACTCCAAAAGTATATGGAATGAGCCAGAAACGGCAGGAAGGATACCAATTGACCCTGCATAAACAGGATTATTCGTGCCGAAGTTGACACCAATGTACCCATTGGGGGTGCTTTGCGCATCAGAGGTGTAAATATTGTTGTCAAAAGCCAGTCCAACGTTGCCATCAGAGCCAAAATAACCGCCGCCTTGCGTAGGGGTAGGTCGATTTAATCTGCGATACAGTGCATTCAGTACGTCTACACCACCAACAGGCAGTAAATATTCGTATTGATCAGGAATTAAGCCATAAACTTTCTTGTTTATAGCCCAATAATTGATGCCCTGATTGATTAAGTTGCTCAAAACAAAGAACAGGGCTTGTTTAGAACCCTGAACTTGCTCAACCGTCAGCTCTTCAGCTAGTTTCCCCGATAAACGAGCGCCCTGATCAATAAAGTTTTGGACAGTTATTACCGTTTGACCAACCGTTCCGCTGTACGCCATAAATTACCACCCTTTGTGTTTAGGGTTTTTGTGTTCTGCGGTGCTGATCTTTCCACCCTTGGCATAACGACCTTTCAACAAAGCATGAATTGCTTTTGCTTCAGATGCGCCGACTTTTGGTTTTGAGCGATTGATTTCTTTGTCAACTGCCTCCTTGTTGTAAGAAGGTGCAGGTGCATCAATCAGCTTTTGTCTTTCTTTGGGCGACATATTGATTTTTGCCCACGGGTTGTATTCCATAATTTTCTCCTTTACCAACCGGGGCATTTCCATCGTTTCAGTGATGCTTTTGCCCGTTCAGCATCGCCTTTTGAATGTTCAACCACTCCCGACATTCTCGCGCAAAAACTGTCTTTACGCGAGCCGCCTTTGGGCTGTGGAGCTTTGAGATGAGAACCAGTTTCTCGGTTGTACTTCTCTCTGCCTTTTTCGGTCAATCCTGCACCCTTTGATGCCGGTAATTTCTCACCGCGACCCACTGACAGGCTAACCCCACCACCGTGAGCGTGCTTGGCGGTTTTTGCAGCTTCTTTAAAGGCATCCGCAGTAGGAGCGCCCTTGCTGCCAACCTTGCGCATATGCTCGCCTGAGCCATGAGCAATGCGCTCACGCTTGGCGTGAATGTTAGCGTACAGACCGCCCTCTGCCTTGTGGACAGGGAGTTTGCCGTAGGACTTCTTGCCCACGTTGCTCTCCGTATATTCAGCCGCGACAGAGGGTTTGATTCCCACTTTCTTGGCGAACTTGGGGTTGTGTTCAGCCGCTTTCATTAGCCGAAATTGGGCTTTGGATGTTGCTGGCATGATTATTGTCCATATTAATTGGTCAGAATGTCCTTCTGAATCAAAATGCCACCAGCATAGATGTTCGCAATGCCGTTGGAACCGCTATACGCCTTGATTTGATATTGAATGTCCATCTTTTCAGGATGTTTAATCGGGCAAGTGAATGGGAAATCAAACGATTGAACAAAGGTTGATTGGTTCAGAATGTTTAAATGCCCAGTGGTGTTGTCCTTATTGTACTCTTGGAAGGTCATATAAGAACTTGAGGTAAACCCAATGTTGGCATCGCCTTGGATGTAGCTCAAATAAAAGTCATAGCCAGCAGGTACGGTATAGATCGACATTTGAGTCGCGCCAATCCCTGCGTTTATTTGGGCGTACAGAGTGCCGCCAATTTTGGCCGTGATGGTTCCAACGTTTGCGCCGTTGGTTGTAACTATCGCGTTGATGCGGAAGAACGAGTTCACCGTTGTTACGTTGGTGGTTCCGTTCATCGCAATTGTTTCGTTGAGAATATTGTAGTTAGCGTCTAAACCCTGAACCTGCACGCTTAATGCAGACGTATCAGAGGCTGAAGAGCTTACCAAAACAACTTGACCCGCCGATGAGGGATAGGTGTAAGCGCCGCCTGATGCGGTCAAGCCTTCCCAGAGTGGGCCAAAAGCAGACGATCCAACAGCATTGCTGAATCCGAAAATCTGAATAGGAGAGTGACCGTAGATCACGCCACGAGCTACCTGTAGCTCAAATGGCTCGAACCGACCGTCTTGAGTAATTGAACGTACAGTAGCAGTCATTTTTAAATTCCTTTAAAAGAAGGGGAGCCGAAACTCCCCTCTTGGTTTAACACCAACCACCTAATTGCTTGCGCTGAATCTTCCCACCCTTTCTCTTTGGAGTAGGGCTTTTGGGTGGGGATACTGTTACCGATTCTTTCGTCTTGGTAACAGCGCCGTCGTCACTAGGAAGATAACGATTCTTCAGTTGCATTGCTTTGTTGTACAAGTCTCGTGGGAGACTCAACATTGCGTTGCGGAAGTCTTCGTTGTCCTTAGTTTCGGCGGCTGAAGAGTCGCTGACGGCTTGGTTCATGCGTTGCAGCATTGGGTCGTTGCTAGGATCATAAGGTCTAGCAGGACTTGAGCTTTGCGCTGAACTGCCGTCAGCAAACTTTTTTACTTTGCCACCCTTGCGGAAAGTGCCAGATTGCAAGCTATTCGCCACAGGTTTGCTGATGAAGTGATGGGGCATCTTTACTGCCTTACCATCATCTACAACATTACCCCCTGTGGCGTAGGCTTTTTTTGAGGCATGGCCTCCACGCTTGAAACCACCTGCGTTGGCTTCCTTGACTTCACCAGTCTTAGTGCCTTTAACGCCAGCGGTTGAGGTGTTGGCAGGGCGATTTTCCCAGTTGCCGCCTTCATAAGTATCACCCTTCAGATGATCTTCATGTCGGTTTTTACTAGAGGCGGCAGGAATCGAGCCGCCAGTCGCCTTGTGGTGCATCTTGTGGTGTTTCATGCCGTGATGGGCTTTGCCACCATGCTTAAATCCACCAGCATTAGCCATTTTCACGCCGCCAGTGCCGCGCGCGGTGTCGCGGTGATCGCCGTCCACAACGTAGGTGTTTTCAAACTTTCCTTCGTTGCCTTCGATCGTGCCGCCCATCGCGTACTTGCCACCCTTGCACATTTTAGCCATGTGCTTGTGGTGTTCGCACATTTTGGCATGGTGCGCCGATCCACCCTCAGCCATCTTAGCGTGGTGTTTAGCCATCGCCTTGTGGTGAGCGTGCGTGCCTTCTGGGTGACCAGAGACGCGATGCACTTTGCCGCCGTGGGCGTGATGATGCTTCGCGTGACCGCCATGCTTGTAGCCCGCTGGTACGCCTTCCTTAATCTCGCCAGTGCCATGAACTTTATCGTGATGTTGACCATCATCGATTTTGGTTTTAGCAAAAGGCTTGACGCTGTTTTTGAGCGTGGTCTTGGTTTCTGCCTTATCAATCGCTCCACCATCAGCCTTGTGGTGCATACCACCGTGCTTATGATGTTTCGGATGGGCATGAGACATATCCAGCTTCTTGTGATGGTGTAACTCTTTCTCAAGAGCCTTGACGTGTTTGGCAATGCTGCCGCCTTTCTTAGCCATTGGCATTTGTTGCCCTTGACCTTGAAGACCAGCAAGAGCTTTACGCACTTGAGCGGCGCGAGCGGCGCGAATGGCTGGAGCCATCTTAGCCAAGGCAGCCATCGCCATTGGGTTCATGCCGCCGCCCATTGCAGGGGCTTGCGCTCCAGCAGCAGGAGCAGCGCCCATCATGCCGCCGTCCATCTTGTGAGCAACTTTCCCGCCCTTCTTATAGAGTTGTGGGTTCATCGCCTTACGACGTTCAGCCATCGATGGTTTCTTAGGAGACTTACCAGCTTCCGCATGGAAAGCAGCCTTTACGCCATGAGTCATTCCACTAGTGGCATGGTGCATCGAGTGATGACCGTGACCTTCGTGGTGCTTGGAGTGAACCTTGCCACCTTTTTTGAGCTTCAGGATAACTGATGGCTCATCGGTGTACATTTTCACCATTGGTTTAAATTCAGCCATGTCAGCCTCCTATTAGGCTTGAGTTACGCCGAGAGCACCAGTGCGGGTAGCATTGGGGCCAGCAGCAATACCGGGCAGAGCAATAACCACAACCAAACGCTTCTTGCCGTCAGTTGCGCTCGATGGCAGATAAGTACCACGCACATCGCCAGTTGACGAAGTGGCAGGGGTAGTCATATCAGCCGCAGCAAACGTGCCAGCGTCATTGGCTAGGGCGTTGTTCCAACCCACTCGCACCAAGTAACCAGCATCGAATACACGCAATGGCAATCCCAACTTATCGGTCGTTCCGACAGTGACCGCAGTGGTCGTACCGCCAGATACCGCAATGCTGGAGATTTGGTAGAAAGCCTTGTTACCGCTGATCGTAGAACCAGCAGTTGAGGCAATCACTTCGCTCATGGCTTGACCGTAGTAGTCATAACCAGAGACGGTGAAGTTTCGACCAGTACCCGCAGTGACTTGGGTCACGCTAACAGCGCGAGGCGTATCCAATTGGATAACGGTCGTGCCATCAGTACGAACCACAGACTTAGCGGAAGTGCCAGCGGTCAAGGTTAAGTTGCCCGCAGCAGCAGGGGTTTGCGAAGCAGCAATGTTAGCCGCTTGCAAGGTTTGAGGAATTAAGTCCCAGACATACTCGCGTCCTAATGGGCCGACACCAACTTCCATCGGTGAAGGATCGCCAAGACCCGCGTTGCCAGAGGCGTAAATCGTGATTGAGCCAGTGGCTGACGAAGATTGGCTCAAGGTATAAGTACCAGTGCCGCCAGCGCCAGATACAAAAGCTGTAATGTAAGAGTTAGCGGTGATGCCAGTTCCGTTGACGTATTGTCCCAGAACCAAAGAATCACCAGAGTTCATAGCAGTGACCGTCATCGTGGTTCCCGAAACGGAACCAGTGATAACAGCCTCGGAATTGGTATTGTTCGTACCAATGTACCCTTGGGCAGTACCCAAGAATAAATCATCACTAAATTGAGGCATTTTAATCTCCCTGTGGCTTGAACCACTCGGTTGAAAGAAAGGGGCTGCTGTTACACAGCCCCCATGTGATTACACTCCGGGCGTACCGTAAGCGCAACGAGGATCGGTGAAGCCGATGTCGTAACGTTCGGTCGCTTTGTAGCGCATCGTGTCGGTCTCAAAGTCGCCTTCCATCGTCTTTTCCAAACGACGGCGCATCAGGAGCTTGAAGCCCTCTGGAGCATCCGTCTGCACCCACCAAGCGGTGGACGAGGTCAAACGTGACAGGACAGCAGCGCCTTCATCCAACAGCCCAATGGATTTCACTGGGTTGATGTCGTTGTTGGCGTTGCCAGCGCGGAGAACGGACTTCAACAACACTTCCGCTTGGAAGATGTTGCCCGGCGCGACGATCAATTGGCGAGGAACCAATCGAATCTTCTTGCCGTTGTTGTCCACCGCCTGACGGACTTGGATCAGCATTTGCTCTAACGACGTTTGCGAAAGAACCGCAGCGGTCGCCAGTTGGTTGCTGAAAGTGCCGTTGACGATCGGGTGCGCGGTGTTGATCAAAGATACACCGTCGCCGCCCGGATAGGCGCTGTTGAAGGCCGTGTTAAGCACGTTCGCAGCTAACAATTCTTTGGTTTCAACCAAGGATTGCGCCAAGTGACGGGCATAAGTTTGACCAATGCGAATATGGTCGCCGTCTTCCACAAGCACTTTGGTCAGCGCGAACGCTAAACCATATACCTTGTACAGGTAACGCTTGAGGAACAACACACCACCCTGTTGATACGTTACAGGCGTACCGTCAGGCAATTGTGGCGCTGCGCCAAATCCGTAAAGGACAGGCTCTTCATGGTAATTACGAGGAATACCGTCCTCTTCACGGAACACGCGGCTCCATTCGTCCGCGCGTTGATCATAGACTCCATCGAAACATTCGTTGAGAATTGGCTCAACGATCGAACGGAAGTCTGTACTTCTCATCGGTGCTGCCATTTTAAATTACTCCTTAATTACACAACTGCGGTAAAGCTACCGAAGAATTGTGAGTAGGCACACACGACGCGCACGATTGTGTACGCATCGCCCCAAGCGTTATCAACATACGGAGCAAGGTCAACGACTCGCATTTGACCTTGTGATCCGTTAGCGACAGCGCTGCTGGCGTTCAACGTGCAGCTCGACAAACCAGTGGTCGAAGAACCATTGGCAATGTCTGAACTGAAGTTGTACTCGCCACCGATGGAAGATTGAGTCATCGAGCCATTCGCCTGAATTTCATAAACGATGTTGGAATCATTGTAGAAATAGGCGGTGCAAGTTCCCGCCGTGTAAGCGGTATTTGCTGGCCAGTAGTTAGAAACACGAGAGCGACCAGTCGTGTCAGTCCACTGGACACCCGCGAACGCACCAACCCAAGCGCTGCCAGCAGTGGCAGGTTGAATCGTTCCGTTCGTACCAGAGTTTCCAGCAACACCGTACGCAACAGGTTGCCCTTTATAAATGTTCGAGGAGAACCCCGAACTAATGCCGCCAGCAAGCGCCTGAGCGCGATCCAGACCAGAGGGGTGGAAAGCAGGGCGCAAGCCAAACGGAGCTGATACTGCACTCATCGTAACTCCTTATCCCGCGAATTGCGGGGTTCTGTTGGTTTGCTGTTCAATAGAACCGAAGCCTTCACCTTCAACTTGGAGTAACGGACGACCGTTGCTGTCTCGACCGCCTTGGAGATTTTCTACCTGAACCTTAATCTTTTCAGCTTCCTCTTGCGGACGCTCGTGGTGCTGATAAAGCATAATGTCCTGATATATTTCCATCGGCAATTTAAACAATAACATCTCATTGCATGAGATAAATCCAGTGTGTTCACCAGACTTAACTCGATAATCGTCATACCCGGGGTACTCGTCTGCTTTCACAGGTATGTAGCCCATACGCATACGCTTATCAATGCTGTCGTACGAATTCGTGGTGGAAAGCCAGCACAAGTGCCAACCATCCATCGGTGTTAACTTCGGCAATGCTGATTGTGTTAACTCCTCGCTCCACGCCCTGCGGCGTTCCTGCTTGGACATTAACTTTTCCTCCGCCGCTGCTCGGTTAGCTTCCCCGTTAGATCGGTCTTCGCGTCCTGCTGCGTTCAAAGATTTTTTGAGTCTTGATTCCATGATTTATTCCCCTTGGATTAACGTTTGTTGGCACGATCGAACGAAATAAATTGCTCGATCATCTTTTTCTTGCGGACTGGGTTTTCCCAAGCACCAGCTTCTTTCATCGCCTTTACCCGATCTGGGGAAAGGACAAACTGGTTGCGATTTACGCCCCCATAAGCTGCTGATGCTTCTCGTCCGCTACTAGCCACAACATTCCTCGGTCTTCTAACCTCAGTGGAATCATCGTCATCCTGATTGTATAACTCTGGCGCAGCACTTTGCAACCTTTTTGTTAACTCAACCCAATAACCTCGGTTTTTGGGATTGTAACCATCTGCGACCATCATTTCGTCAATCTTTTTGGCTACCTGACTGTATCGGTCAGAACCGTTTGGTTGATACCAAGGGTTCTTTTGCATCCATTCCGTGGCTAAACGCTGAATCGTAGGATCAGGCGCTTGTTGCTGCTGAGGTGGGTTGCGATACTCATGGTCGGCTCGCTGCTTCAAAATGTTGAGGTTGCGAATCTCTTCTTGGGCGTTCTGCCACAAGGTTTGCGCTTCAACCATGCCCTGCCCGTCTTGGGACTGGGTAGCCTCTGCCAACTTCATTTTGGCGTATTCGAGCCGAACACTCGCATCGTCAATGTTCTTCTCAATACGGGTGATGTCGGCAGCCTTGGTGTTCCGCTCCAACATGGACAAACGACGCTTGAATTCCTCATTCTCGCGCTGTAAAGCCATTAATCGAGCGTCTTTTTCCGCATTCGTCTTGCGGATTAAATCTTTTTTCGCCTTTCGTTTATTTCGTTTGGCGACCCGAAGCTCCTCATCATCAGCGTCAGAGGGTTCATCGTCTATTGAACCGCCTTCCGCAGCCTCTACAGGCTCCTTATCGTCATCTTGAGGGTCGTTTTCGGAATCAAAAGCTAAATTTTCGGGCAAATCGACCGTAGCCGAGCCGTCATTTGCTTCAGAAACCAAAAATTCCTCGTCCTTTTGCGAATTTTTGTCATTTTCTGACATTGTTTGTACTCCCTAGATTAAATAAATGCCTTGAATGACAACGGGTTGCCCGTCACCTTGGCAATTAACTCGTGGTCGTTGATGGTCATAAACAGTACAGGCTCATCGTCGCCCTCTCCCTTGACTTCCCAACGGTCACCGCCGTAGCGCGGAACGCGAACGTAGTCCCCTTTCTTCGCCCAAACGCCTTCGACCCACTCTTTCATGGTGTCTCGGTTCTTGAACGCTAGGGGGCCAATTTCCACGATCTTGCCGATCATGTTGTTCCACTTCTCAGCTTCCCTGTCTTCCTCAACGAGGATGATCCCGCCGTCCGTCTTTTTCTTGACTCGCAGCAGTTGAACAATGATCCGACCGCCGTAAGGGGTCATCCCACATTCAGCATCAGGGAAAGCCCACGCCAGTGCTTTTTCGTCTGGCTTGGATTTAACTAGAGCAAACTTCTCTATCTTCTTATCTTCCACATCGACTCCTTCGCACCATACTTTCAGGTGCATTCTTTAAGCGCTTTGCAGCGCAGCCACAAAATTGGAGGGTTTATTCTCCGTTTTTATCCTCGTCTAGTAAGTTTTCTATGATCTCGAGCGTTTGCTCTAAGCCCATATACACACCTACTAGCCGCTGATATGCGTTGAAATCTGGTGGATTCCCCGTGGCTAGGGATTCCTTGATTTCGGCTTGCTTGACCTTAATCCGATTGATTATGCGGCCAATCATTTGCTTTTCTTGCTAGGGGCTTGTGACAGACCGCCGCGAGGCTTGCTGCTGCCATGACCCTTTAAGCTAGTTCCGTTTAACTTTTCACCCATAGCAATACGCTTGCGTTGGGGGACGAATTCGCTACGTTGATCTGCATCGCTCTTAGACATTTGGATTTACTCCTTGGTTGGGTTGGTTTTGGGCAGCCAGTTGGGTTTGGTTATCCATCAGGTTCTGCCGTTCTTCGGACTGGTTGTCCGCGTTGTTCTGAATTGTCTTGTGGGTCAATTCAGCATTCTTAATGGCAATCTTGGTCTGATTGTCCATCTGATGTTTCTGCAATTCGACCTGCATACGCGCCTGATCGATCTGTACGTCTTGCTGATCCTTCTGCGTCTTGCGTTGGGTCTCGGCCATAGCCGTATCTTTGACCACCTGAGCGTCTGGGGGTAACGGTGGGGGCTGATTGCGCTGTTGAGCCATCTGCATGAGTTGCTGGAAGGCAGGGGCAAACTGGCTAAATACCTGCTGAGTATCCAACATAACGTGAGCGCCCGAGGTTGTGTATAGCTTATCAATCTCTGGGGTAAGGTTGGGGTCGTCATAGTTAGCGATGGGCTTGCCAACCGATTGCTCAACGTACCCATTAGCCCGATTGAGATACCACAGGGTCATGTGTTGCTTGAGGTGTTCGATTACGTTGTTAAGGTAATTCGGATCGGCAAACGGCGACTGCCCCAAGAACGGGTTCATCGAAAATTGCAGGTGATCCTGAATGTGAGCAATGTGATCCTGTTGGATGTAGGCATAGGCTGGTTGACCAATGATCATCGCCGCGTTTTCATCCGCAGAGGTGCGCTGCTCAGGGGATGGGGTGTCCTTCAGCAGTTCGTTGATATTCGGAATCTTCATCTGCTTCATAACCCGAGCCAAGACCGTGTTCATGTTGAACTGGTCTGGGTGCTTTTCAGCCAAAGCCAAGATAGCTTGGTTTTGAGCCATGCGCTGAGTTTCGGAGAAGATGTGCGGGTCGGAAACAGGAACGATGTCCGTGTTCTTGGCAAAGTCATCACGGCTAATATCCAAGTCCGTAATAACGTCAGCCTTCTTCATGTCATCGAAGTGCCAGCGGTTTAACCGACAGAGAATCTTCAATACCCGAGCCTGAGCCGAGTGCAGTCGCGCATGGATCGACGAGAATACCGCCGCGCCTTGCTCGATCAGCGCCTGAGTCGTTCCCACAGGGGCGTTCGAGGTGATGTCGGCAATCTTCTCTTCGCTAGTGGTCAGCACGCCCTTGGTGGCTTGATCTAACCATCCCAACAACTCAAACAAAACTTGGGACGGGGGATTAAACGGCATCGGCATGGCGATCTGTTTAATATCCTGAACGCCGGGAGCGCCCTCGATCTCCACCACTTGGGTGACATCGATCTGCTGGCTCTGACCGCTCATTTTCGCGCCCTTGAGCTTCAGCATCGTGGCGGCGTTATTGATGTGGGCAGAGTCAAGCAAAGCCCGTAGCGAGCCTGTGAGCGCGGCTGATAGCCCGCCAATTAAGTGCGGCAGACCGATCGCGTACGCTCCACGCCAAGGGATGAACTTGAACTCTACGATCCAGTCCAGCTTGGTCATCGTCTTGTCTTGCTCTTCCCAGTTGCGGTATAGACCCAAGACTTCCTGATCCAACTCATCAATCATCAGAATGTAAGGCGCGGACTTGCCCTTGGTCTTTTTGTCGTCTTCCAACTCAAGGTAAGTGTAGATGTGATAAACATTTCTCAGACCGTCCTTGTTGGTCTCGAACTGCTTACCCTCGACCTTGTTGTTGGCTTTCTGAACGCCAGACATCTCTAGGCTTTCGGTCGCCTTTACGATTCCGATGTCCCGATACATTCCCGATCGCACCCGTCGATCGAACTCGTACTGGGTAATCTCGTGAATCTCAGCCCCTCGAGAAGCGGTGTAGAAGTTGGTAGCCGCAAACGGAAGGATGATGCGATCGATCGGAACAAACTCCACGCAGGGGCGTTTCTTTTCCTCATCAAACCATAGCTTGAAGTATTGCGAGCCGCCCATTGGCAACTGAGTCAACAGGACTTCCTGCTCGTCACGGAACTCTTCGATCTGCTCGGTGATCTGCCAGTTAAGGTACTCAGCCTTGCGTGAGGCTGAATCCTGCTTCATATCGTCATTCTTGCCAAGAATCTTGGTCTTGACAGGCCCATCGGGTGGGAACATCTCTTTGATGGCGCGGGCGGCAAAGTCCACGCAGCCCTCAGCCATAGCAGGGTGGACAACCTTGGACGCGCCCATGAACGTAGCGCCGCCGGGAGCATCGTTTCCTAAACCCGTGCGTTTGATTCCTTCCTCGTACTGCTTGTCGCGGAGCGATCGGGCTTCCTTGTCCGACTCTAGCAGGTCAAGGTATCGGAACACCAACTGCGACAACTCTCCGCTGTCGATTGTGTCCGCAAGGTTGTCGTAGAACTCAGGATTAAATTCAGGGCCATCTTCCAACGTGATAATAGCCGAGCCGTCCTCTTGCTCCTCAGTCGGGAGGTCAGGCATATCGACAATGGCTGAACCATCGTCTTGCTCGTCTATTTGAATATCGTTCTCGTCCATTATGGTGTCCTGTTAATTTATTGGCATGATAAATGGCGCGGTTGGATCATATTGCTGGTTCAGTTGATTTAATTTACCAGTAATTTCCCAACCTTGAACCATGCTTCCTTGAGATTCTTGAGATGATTCCCATTTTTGCAATTCATCTTGAACTTTTTGTTGAGCGGCAGTTAAAGGAGGCGGTTGCGGAATTTTTCCTAAACCGCCCATACCAAGCATTCCTAACGAGGGCATTGTCGGAACTTGTTGGGGAGTTGACCCTGCCGAAGTGCAAACTGGCGTACCGCCTTGCTGAGGCGTTGCAAACGCTTGGGCGCAACCTAGGTATCCTTGGACGGGCTGAGTTTGAGTCGTTTGTTTAATAACTTGAGGCTGCAAGTATTGTTGGCGATTGGTTTGACCCATAAAAGGATTGGCTGAACCATACGGGTTCGGAGTCAAGTTATTGGTGGGGTTTAGTTGCCCCGTCATCCCGCTAGCCATGCCGCCTAAGCTAGTAACACCCGCACCGCCTTGACCTCCTGCGCTTCCGCAGTTGTTCATGGTGATGTTCAGGTCGAGCTTGCCCGAGCCAGATACGCCGCCACCGCCAGCTTTGTGGACAGGCTTGTGCATCATAAGGGCGTATTGCATACCGTCCTGAGAGACATCGCCGCCTTTCTTTCTGCCAGTCAATTTTTTAAGCATCTGTTGGTATTCGCCAACTTGATTAATGTACTGCTCATCAATTGGTTCGCGGAACCCCGACATCTTTGCCATGCCAAACGGCTGAACGTGACGGCGCTTGGCTTCTGGCATTAATTCGATTTGTCGTCGAGCTTCAGCCATAGAGCGAGGGAAAGCAATTTCAGGCGGCATCATCAATTCAGAATTGGCAGCCACCCTCGAAGGAATGTCATGGCTGTACGTTGGATGACCAGAGATTAACTGTTTCATCTCACGTTCAGGGTGCAATTCCATGATGGTTTTACCGCTTGCGCCTGTTTGTAAATTGCGAAGGTCGCCATTCGTTATGGCATAAATTACATCCTCAGCCGATGGCGTGTTCGCTGGCAAGTTTCGTTTAACCGACAAAATGTGGGCAATCTTTTTTCGAATCTCTGGATTCATTTGCGCTTGCAGCATTACGTCTTCAGGCTTCTCAAAGCCGGGGAAATCTTCAAAAGCAGCATACCCCATCAATGGTTTTCGCATCATGTTGTTTAAATTTCTAAGATGTTTTTTAGGAAACGTCTCAGGCTTTTGGTATGCAAGCAAAGTATCTAAATGGTGCATTGCATGGTAAAGAGAGTCAGGACTCATCTTGACGTACTGCCCATAAACTTTTGCTTCAGGGTTTTGTTCTTTGATGTCTTTGGCTCGATTTACAATAGAGGCCGCTGCGACTAAATCGCTTGCCCAACCCTCTGGGTGTCCATACTTGCCATAAGCATGACCTCCGAATTGCCCAACAGGTCGGCTAAGTGGGGTATCGCCAATTCCATGAATCTCTACAGCAGCCTGCGGGGATTCCGTTAACGACCCGCTAGACATGAGTCCACCAATACTAGGATCGCCGGGAATTCCAATTAAGTGGCTTCCCTTCATTGATTCGTAGTTGACTTCAGGATAAGACTTTTGAGGCGTAACCTCTCGAACGTCAACTGGCAAATTCTTTTCACGAGCCAATTGCCGTAAAGTCTTTTTGTTCGGATTGTCCTCTCCAGACATCTGTCGAGCCATCATCTCTGCTGCCATTTGCATGGTGTTTTTTGATATTGGCTTCGCAGGAGGATAAACAGGCTGCGGCTTATCTTTTAATTTGCCGCCGCCATTTAATCCCTGAACCTCACCGCCACTAGCCATCTGTGGGGGTTGCATAGCGCCCATAGCCCGACCTTGCGGGGTCATCTGAAGCATATTGCCCATCGGGGGCGGCGGTGCTTGTGGAGCGCCCATAGGTGCGCCTTGTGGTTGACCTTGTTGGGGTTGACCTTGTGGCGGCATACCTTGGGGCGCTTGTGGGGCTAATTGCTTGCCCGGCATCTGCCTGTTGGTGTCAATGCCGCCTTGGGGTAGCGGAGCATTGACTCTCGCGCCGCCAACTGGCGGGGATTGTCCGTCCTCGCCGTTGGGGTTGGCAAACATTTTGGGCTGCATACTCGGGGCTTCATTAACGCCGATGCGGGTTGCGTTGGGCATCAGCCGTTTGGTCTTGAGAAGTTCAGCCCGCATTTCATTGATTGATCTAGCCATAGGGGTTGCTAACCCTCCGTCTGCTTTGTGTATTAAACCGCCTCGTGCCGCAAGTAAATCGTTTTCATTAACTCTATGCGGATCAAAAGCCGCAAACCGTGACCTGATTACCGATGGATCGGGAAACATGTGTTGGGTTTGAATTCCACCTAAATCAGACATGTCGTTGATTTCAAGACGGTCATACCCATAGCGAGGCAATTGCTCTACCATGCGACGAGTCATAGGCATACCTGTGGCTTTTGCCATGTTCTCACGGAACCATCCACCTGAACTAGGATCATCTGGATTGAGGTCTGAGACTTTTAGTTTTTTACCTCTTGCCACAATCGGCAACACATTGGGCGCGGCATTACCTTCAC
>Ga0208257_1000265_pt1 | contig 17291 bp, 37 predicted proteins | sample CryBogCBH10Sep07_FD_184610 | JGI IMG/M metagenome (GOLD analysis project Ga0208257, IMG submission 184610) | Freshwater microbial communities from Crystal Bog, Wisconsin, USA - CBH10Sep07 (SPAdes) | ecosystem: Environmental > Aquatic > Freshwater > Lake | place: Crystal Bog, Wisconsin, USA... | reverse complement strand
TAATTCGGTAATCGTCAGTTCAAGTCTGACCTGTCCCACTTATGATATAATATATTTAGCACTTGCCGATAGGAAGTGCCAATCTAACTAACTTGCTGAAAAGGAGCTAAGTAAAATGACACATCTAAGAATAAAAGATATGAATGCATTTGAAAATATTCATTCAAATACACAAACAAAACAAACAACACAATATAATCCATTTGCAACAATTGAAGCATGGTTTAATGACCCATTCTTTTTGGGATTCCATGATCAATTTGCAAGATGGAATACTAATAAGGTAGCAACTTCTACATTCCCGCCTTACAATGTTAAGAAAATTGATGAGGATAACTATGTAGTTGAACTTGCAGTTGCGGGATATGATCGTGAAGATATCAATCTAACAGTAGATAAAGATACATTAATTATCAAGAGTGAACGTGTAAATGAAGATAAATCAGATTATCTACATAAAGGAATTGCTGGACGTAATTTTACACAAACATTTACCCTTGGTGAGTATATGATTGTTAAGTCTGCTTCACTTGATAATGGAATGTTAACCGTTAAGATTGAACGGGATATTCCAGAAGAAGCCAAGCCTAGACAAATTAAGATCAAGTAGGGTATAATATAAGTAAGCTGTGGGCGACACACCTTAGTATGGATATAGTTACACATAAACATGTACCTGAATGTAAGAGTTCGGGGAGATAGGGCAGCGTCATTTGGTGCTGGAATATTCGTCCACAGCCCCTTTTAATGTATAATTAGTTATTATGACAGATGCACACAAACAATCGCTTAATTTACATTTAGTAACTTCAGTTCCAGAGCATGCTCCAAGAACTGGAGATCCATACTATAAATATTTTATAGCAGCAAAAAAAAGAATAAAAGCTCAGGGTCTTTGGAAATGCATAATAAATGATGACCTTTGCTCTGGAGAGCCAGAATTACATCACTCATTTGTAGAGTTTAGCCAAATTGCAAATATGGATCCAAAAAAGATTGAAGCAGCTTTTGGGCTTCATTTTGAGTCTGACGATGATTTTCAGAAATGGATTGAAAGTCCAGGCAATCTTGAGGTTTTATGTGCTGCACACCATAGAACGCATTTTGGCATTCATTCTATACCCGCCCCATTATGGGAGACTTTTAGATTCAGAAAGACGGGGACTGAACCCGCTGCCGAGGTAATAACAAACGATAAGTGATATAATTGACTTATGAATATTGAAAAAGATTTTGCAGCTAACTCTGGCCGTATCAGCGGTGGCGTTGGTTGGTCAATTCAATTTAATACTCCCGATTGTCAGCATGGTTGGTCGGTAGTTAAAGAAGGAACTGGACAATCTATTGGTTGCTATTTTAAAGAAGAAGACGCAAAGAAAGCATTGGAGGCACTTGCCGTGACAGAGCCAATTGTAAATAAAGCTGAGGGTGGATATAAGCCAACTGCAGGAATGAAATCTGCAGCAGCAAAAGCTATTAAGTGGAAAGAAGAAGGTAAGGCAAACGGTGCGGGAACTAATGTCGGTTGGACTCGTGCACACCAAATTGTAAATGGTACATCTTTATCTCTTGATACTGTAAAGCGTATGTATTCTTTCTTCTCCCGCCATGAAGTTGACAAGCAAGGTAAAGAATGGGATAAGCCATCACATGGTAAAGTTATGTGGTACGCATGGGGCGGGGACGCAGGATATTCTTGGTCACGTGCTATTGTAGAAAGAGCTAACAAAGTTGAAAAGGGTGAAGCATCATGGGATGGTGCATTTGCTCCAGTTAAATTAGAAAAAAATTATGTTAGAAAGTGTATGACTTGTGGTTGCGATGATTTAGGAAATGATCACCACTATATTTCTGATGTAGAAAAGTGTTCATACTGCATTGACAAAGGGCAAGGCCCTTGTTGGGATGGTTATGAATATGCTGGAACAAAGCCAGGAGATAATGGTAAAACAGTTCCAAATTGCATACCAGTAAAAAAAGATGATGTTTATGGTCAAACAAAACAAGATGAGCAAGAAGGAATTGGAAGATTAACTTCTTGGAATGGTTCTTTTGCTCCAGTTATGGGTAACGAAAAAGTTCAATATAGCTGGATGTCAACTTATAACACTCCTCCACAAAATGATGGTAAGCCATCTGTTGGTTATGGAAACCATTCAGATCCAAAAGGTAGAAGCAATCAGTAATGCTTCATAAAATAAACTTGTATATTCAAAAATACCCTGCTAGGGTTTCTGGATATATGTCTGCAATAACTTTAAACGCATCTAAATATTGGTCTAATTTGCCATTAGGACTTATTGTTCCAATTGCAATGCTTTTAATTATGATGGGCGAGGGAAGCCAAAGACTTGAAGATAAGAAGACTTTAGAAGCGTTATACACAGAGAATGATCCTAAAAAACCTGACGAGGAGATTCTTGCTGAAATGATAGAACATTTAGAGACTAGTAAAAAGGAGAAAAAAAATGGCAGAGCAAAAAGATCTCGTTGAAGCACTTGTAAAATTACAATCGCTTGTAGTAAAAATGTATGGTCAAGCACACGGTTACCACTGGAATGTTGAAGGTGCTGGTTTTCCACAATACCATAAGTTCCTTTTAAAGATTTATTCAGACGTTTATGAGTCTATTGATCCAATTTCAGAAAATCTTAGAAAGCTTGATGTAAAAGCTCCATTTGGCGTAAAAGAGTGGAATAGTAATAGTGATCTTGAAATTAATGATTCTGAGGGCTTGGGCGTAAAGCAGATGCTACAGGAATTATTAAACACTAATACTATTGTTCTTGCTATGCTTAAACGTACATTTGATATATCAAACGAAGTAGATGAGCAGGGAATTTGCAATTTTATTGCAGGAAGAATTGAGCAGCATCAATTTTGGGCATGGCAATTGTCAGCAACATTAAAACCAACCAATATTTAAATGACAGATTTAAATTTTCAAAATCCTAATTTTTCTAAAATTAAAAGCATAAAAAAATTAAGTAAAAATGTTTATTTATACAAAAATTTTGTTAATGAAGATTTTTACAATAGTGTGATGAATTTTTTAAATAATCAAGATAAAGAAATTTTATGGAAACAGCATGGAATTTATAAAATTGGTGATAATGATCATGATTGGTTTTATGATAAAGTAAGTTTACCATTTCAAGAAATGCATTTTTTGCTTAATGAATTAGAAAAAATAATGAATCCAGAATTTTGGGGAATCAACCACCTAGTTATTAATAAATTAGAATCTGGTCAAAAATTTAGTAAGTTAGATTATAAACCAATTGGTCCTTTTCAAACAGATGCATCCTGGGTTTCTGGTACTTATTTTGGAGATTGGGAAGGTGGAGAAATCTGTTTTCCAGAAGAAGGAATAGAGGTTCGGGTAAAACCTGGAGATCTTATTATATTTAGTCCAAAAAATGACTGTCCGTTTTATGTTAAAGAAGTGACTAGTGGCACAAGGTATTGTCACTACGGCATATACTACAAACATCACGGCTGGTTGATGCCTTGACAGGACATACTAAAAGATAGTATAATAAGTCAACAATGCCCCTGTAGCTCAGCGGATAGAGCATATGGTTTCTACCCATCAGGTCGGGAGTTCAAATCTCTTCAGGGGTGCTATTGACAAGAATGAAATACTACGTTAAGATATACCTATAACTACTAACAAAGGAAAAGCATGAAGTTAAAAAAGAGCTTAATTATTATTGCAGTTATTTTATCATTTATTGCAATTTTTTTTGAAGTCAATAGATCATCTGCAACAACTCTTCCAACCGTAGCAATTATTGATACTGGCTATGATCCTTCGGTGACACAATTTGCTGGAAAGATTATTCATGAAGAATGCTACACAACATTTTTTGCATCTTGTCCAAATGGTAAATCAACCATGAGTGGTGCAGGAGCAGCAGCTTTGTCACCCGCACAGCTTGCAGCAAATGGAACTGGACACGGCAGCGAGATGTTGTCTGGAGAAATTTTAACTAATCCAAATATAAATTTTGTTTATATTCGTGCTTTTTCAATTGAAACAAAACCTGCATTAATGATGTCTCCTTATGATTCCGATTTGCCAACAATACTTAATTGGATTGCTGCAAATGCATTAACATATAATATTAAAGCAGTTTCTATGAGTTTTGCAAGAGCAGTGTCTGGGGCATGCCCGACAAACAATGCATTGGCTTTATCAACATCAAAACTAACATCACTTAATATTCCAGTATTTGCAGGTGCAGGAAATGAAGGAAATCAAAATACAATTGACTTCCCAGCATGCAACACAGGAATAATTTCAGTTGGCGGTGAGATGAATAATGTTCCAGCCTACTGGAGCAATTACAGCCCCAATATTGGTTGGGATGCATTAGGCACACTGAATGTAATTTCAATAGGAAATAAGCCAGTAACCTCAATTGGAACTTCTATTGCGACTACAATTTCAGCAGCATCTTGGGCAGCCATTAGTCAAGCAAAATCCACTTTAAATTATCAACAAATCTATTCTTTAATTCGTAGCACCGCAAGTATGTCAAATGCTGTTTATGCTAAAAATGTTCCTACTTTAAATTTAGCAGCAGCAGTAAAGTAGAGTATAATTAAAACATGGAAGATCCAGATTTTGACGAGTTTTTTGATGGGCTAAGCTCAGAAGAAACTGAAGAGATAATACAGTTTTTAGTTGATCAGAATGCTGCCGAATGGACTGGCATGGATGAATATGGCGAAAGAATGTTTAAGTTTAACATGGATGTATTACAAAAAGTTATGCCTGGTCTACACAGCCAAATTATGGCAGATATTGATAATACTATGCTTGATCTGTTCCAAAAAGGGCTGGTAGAGGTAGAGTATGATGAAAATCTTGAAGCAATGTTCCATTTAAGCGATCAAGCAAGGGAAATCCTGCACGAAATGGGCATGGACTACTTGGAAGATGAATAATATTAAGGTATAATAAGATGAAGGCGGTGATTTAAATATGGATAACAATCAACAAGGTAAAGAGGGTGGCGTACAGCAACCCGCTTCTGCTACACCAGTAACAGAGCAAGCAGGACCAGATGGTGGCTCAAACTCAGCACCTGTAAAAGATTTGGGAGTAAATTCTCCAGCTAAAGCTACAACATCAGGACCATTTGTAGGAAAAGATGTTTCAATGACAACCCCACAATATGCAGGTGGACCAATTGCAACTACAGAGCCAGGGTCTCACGCTTAAAATGGATTTTGTTCAAAAGAGAGAATTCTCAGATGAAAAGCGTAAGGAGTTAGCTGACAAAGGGCATGCTATGCCTGATGGATCTTTTCCAATTGAAACTGTAACAGATTTGCATAATGCAATTCAGTCAATTGGACGTTCAAAAAATTATGCAAAAACAAAAGCACATATTATTGAAAGAGCAAAAGCACTAAGTGCGACTAGCATTCTTCCAGATGACTGGAAGATTAATAAATTTATTGATGATGTAAAAGATGTTTTTCAAAAAGCAATCGGTACTTCATCTTCAGTAGATCAAGAGCGGGATGAGAGAACCGTAGAAAACTACGTTAGACAAAGTGCTAATACAAATGTTGCAGCACCACAACCTAATGATTATACGATTGGAGGAAACACAATGTCAGATATCACAACAGAGCCAGATCCAAAAGGCAATATTGCAGTTCAAAAAGATTTTCCAACTGCTTCAGGTACTCTAGTAAATCAAGAGACACGTCCAGAAGGCGATGTTTCTGTTTCAGATGCACCTAACAATCCAGGAATTGTACCTAATCAGGAGACAATGCCTAGCTCAGCAACATCAGCAGTTGCACCATCACGTTCAGATGAAATGAATCAGCCTACTAAAATAACAAAGTCAACAACTTGTCCAGACTGCGGTGCCGATATGGTACACGAGTGCTGGGGAGATTCAACAAATGTTAATAAGGCAGCTTCAGAAGATGAAGTTACAGAGACAGTTGAAAAAGCTGCTCCAGATTCTGAGTCTAAGGAAACTCCTGCTGATGAAGCAAGAGAGACCAAAGATGATCAAGATGCAGAAGCAAAAGCTGGAACAGAAAAGCCAATGAAGAAGTCCCTTTGGGGCGGAGCATTTGCACCAATTAAGTAACTAAATATATACGTATATATTGACATAGAAGGTCGGGAAACCGATCTTCTGTGTTTTAGAAAGGAACATATGAGAGTTTTAGTTTTTGGATCAAAAGATTATAAAGATTATAATGAATTTATAAGACAAATTACAGTATTAATTGATGATAGAAAACATTTTTATCCTGATGACAAAGAGTACATTTTTGTTCACACGGGCATTAATGGTGCAGAAAACATGGTTACGGAGTATATCGGAAAAGTAGAAAAAATGATTCGTCAAAACGGATATAAAATCAAAGAAGAATTAGTTAGAAATAAATCTTCTTTTTCTGATGTTACTTTGATTGAATCTGCCCCTGATTTTGCACTGGTATTTGGCAATTCTTCAAGAAATAAAACTTGTATAAATCTTCTTGAATCTTATGGAGTGCCTTTTAGACATATTGAATAATAGGCTTGACATGAAGCTTATAAAAATGATACAATATATAAACAACATCTACTAAAGGAAAAAATGACAAATATAACACCACTTGGAAGTTTAGTTCTGGTTCAAAAAGTTGAGCAATCAGAAAGAAAAACCTCTTCTGGACTTGTACTTGCAGCAACGACATTAGAATCAGAGTTGTCTCGTGGACTTGTAGTTGCAGTGGGTCCAGGTGACTATGATAATGTTGGAAATAAGCACGAAATACCCTTGACACAAGGTGATAAAGTAATATATAATGAACATCAAGCCACTGAAGTAACAGATGCTTCGGGAAATAAATACTATTTCATTAACTGGCGACAACTTCTTGGAATGGAAAACTAATGCCTAAGATCACTCTAAATTATGATCAAGCTCATGCTTTTATTGAAAAAAACAAAGCTAATGGTTTTTACTGGGACAACTATACAATTGTAAAGTTTTCTCCACACACTGCTGCTTATACAGATAAAAAGGGTTCTTTCAGAAACAATAAATGGGGTTTTGCAAATCGTTATGATGTAAATTCTGACGGCACATGGGACATCAGCGATAAATATGAAAAATTTATTTGATTTTATAGGCATTGATGAATCAGATATTCAGTGGTATCATCTCGCTGCCTGTAATGGAATGACAAAAAGTCCTGAGTTTGATTGGTTCTATGATCTTTATGAAACTGATAAAACTGCAGCAAAACAAGTTGATCAAATGTGTATGAGTTGTCCTGTAATCAAAATTTGTCATGATGAAGGAGTAAAAAATAAAGAAAAGGGAGTTTGGGGCGGTGTCTATTTAGATTTAGGCAGGGTTGACAAACAATATAATCTACATAAAACTCCAGAAGTATGGAAACAGTTAAAGAAATTACATGGAAAAAATAAAATACACGGCTGACATGGCTAGAAAAATTCGTAATTTAAAACCTCCAGTCAAACGGTTGCTTTTAGATGTTAGGGCAAGACCAAACTATCTTGCATTGACAGTATATGAAAGTAATATTATGGAATATAACGAGAGTGATCGTATGGCAATAATGGAATACCTTTTACAAGTAAGACAATTAATACTATCTTATGGGACACCATGTGAAATAGAAGGGATGAAATATACTGATGAGCAAGCAAGAGCCAATAGACGGAAATGAGGATACTATTACCTATGTGTACATTCCAGATGAAGATACATATGGGACAATAATCTCTCACGGAGCCTGGGCTTCGATGATTAGTTTCTATGAGGGCGGGGTAGAGTACAGTATAGAAATCCCTAATGATGAATTTATAGAAGTAGACGAGATCGGCATTGGCTATACGGAGGAGAATTTATAATGCTATGTTATTCATGCGGAAAGCAAAAAAATGAGCTTATTCCGCAAAAATCAGCTATACTAAATGGTATAAGCTTACTTATGTGTCAGGTATGCCTAGATGAAAAATATGAGCCTAGATGGTGTATAGTTTTGGCTGGTCGTCAGGTTGGCCCAGAATTTGTAAGAGAGTACATAGTTAAGCGTCGTTATGTTGGAAGTACTATTATGGCGGAGGAATTAATTGCTTAAAATTACAAATGATGTAGATGAATTTAAATCAGAAGAAAACTGTGTCGTTTATTTTACAGCGGAATGGTGTAATCCATGCAAACAATTAAAACCACACTATGGTAAAGTTGCAGTAATGGATCCTGAAACTAATTATTATTTAGTGGATGTTGATAAAATTCCTATGAGTGAAATGGAATACTATAATATCAAAAGTATTCCTCAGATATTTTTAATGAACAATGGAGAGATTGCTGATAAGATTGAGTCTCGTACCGCAGAATCTATTTTGGAGGAATTAGGCAAATGACAACAATTGTTGCAGTAGCCAAAAATGGTAACGTCACTATTGGAGCAGACTCACAAGTCACTGATGGTGCACGTCCAAGTGTTCACCCTAATATGCAAAAAATTACCAAAAATAATGGTTGGTTAATTGCTGGTAGTGGTGACTCACAACCTTGTGATATATTGCAACATGTTTTTGTTCCACCTATTCCAACAGTTAAAGAAAGAGAAAACTTATATAGATTTATGATTGTTAAGTTTATACCATCTATGAAAGAGTGCTTAGAAGAGTATGGCTGGAAAGAAGACAAAGAAGATAAAGATTCTGGCTTTAATATGCTTTTTTCTTTTGATGGGGAAGTTTTTGATATTGGAAATGATTTTAGCGTATTGCTTAATAGCGAGGGCATATACGGCGTGGGAAGTGGATCTCCATTCGCCATTGGTGCGTTGTACGCAGGTGCAAGTGTAGAGAAAGCTCTTGAAATTGCAGCTAACAATGATATTTATACATCTGGTCCTTTTCAAATTGTAAGACAACAGAAAAGTGCATCTAAAAACAAACTTGACAAATAATACCTAAACAAGGTAAAATAAAGCATTGGTTACAACAGTAGCCATTATCCTGTACAGGGATACTAACTAGATAGGAAAAATATGAAGGTAACAAAGAAGATCGCTATTGCAACTGCTGCAGCCCTTGCAATCGTAGGTGTATCAACAGTTGCTCATGCTACACCGCTTGCGGTAACAGTAGCGGGGGTTGCTAATACAACAACAACTGCAGCACCAAAGACAGTAGCAGTACCAGTATCAAATGTAATTGATTCATCAAATACAGTAGCACTTGCTGCTACGGCAGACACAGGAACAGTAGTTTCATTTGTTGCATCAGGCGTAAAGCTTGTTTCAGCACTTAACACAACTCTTGCTCCAGTATCTTCTACTTCAGGTGTATCATCAATTTCTGTAACATCAACAGGTGTTGCAGCAACAGTTTATGCATATACAACATCAGTAGCAGTTGGCTCAGTAACCATTACAAATGGTGCTTACTCAACTATCGTTTATATTCAGGGTACCGCTGGACCAGCAGCAAATGTTATTGCAACAGTGCCAGGATCTGTAGCAGTAAATACTGCACCAACAATCTCAGTTTCAGCAACCGACGTTTTTGGAAACCCAGTAGCCTCTGAGCCAATCTCGGTAACACTTATTGGTGCAACATTCTCTGATGCATCAATCACAAAAACCCTTACAACATCAGCAGTTACTTCAGCAGCTGGCGTGACTCCAGTCACAGTTCTTGGTTCTGTTTCATCAACACTTTCTCCAGTCACTTCAGTTGGTAGCATTTCAGTTCTTGCAACAGATACATCTATTGCAGCAACAGCAGTTGGCCTTTCAGCAGCAGTGAAGTCTGCATTGATTTCAGTTTCAGTAACTGATCTTTCTGCTCAGATTGCAGCATTAAATGCACAGATTGCATCATTAAATGCACAGGTTGCATCATTGAACTCACAGCTTGCATCAGCAAATGCTGCTACGGCAAAGGCAACATCAGATGCAGTTAATGCAGCAACATCAGCAGCGACCACGCTAGCAGCAGAGAAGGCAGCCCATGCTGCTGATCTTGCTTCAGCAAAGTCTGCTTCAGATGCAGCCACAACCGCATTGACATTAGAGAAAGCAGCACACGCTGCTGATCTTGCAAACTCAAACAAGTCGTACTTAGCATTGCTTGCTAAGTACAATGCTTTGGCTAAGCGTTTCAAGCAACCACAGCTTAAGAAGTAATTAAGTATCAAATTGGGCGGGTTTTAATTAATCCGCCCCTTTTGTTTATAATGGAGATTAAATGAGATATCATTGGTTTGCTAGATCAAGTGAAGGAACCTTAGAAGGCTTAAGAAAAACGTCAAATAAAATTGATGAAGTTGGTTATTATTCAGCACTTTTTGTATATCACTCACGCATACCCGACTATTGGATTAAAATAGCAAACATTATTAATAAATCTCATAAATTTAAATACATGATAGCAATAAGAACTTATGCAATCAGCCCAGAATATCTCTATATGATGAGCGAAGCTTTTGAAGAAATCGCACCCGATAGATTAATGTTTAATATACTTTCTGGCGATATTCAGTCAGATGAAACTTCAATTAAAGATTCAGTATTTATAGAAGATATGCTGGAAAGTTCAAATAAAAGATTTATTTATACAAAAGAATGGTTAAAAAAACTTAATAATTTAACTCAAAATTTTAAGAAAAAGCCAGAAATAGTTATTGCTGGTCATTCAATCGGACTAAGGGAATTGGCTGATCTTTATGGTTATACCCAAGCCACATCACTTGATTCATTTGATAGATATTTTAAAAATAATGACAACATGTTTAGCAAAAAACAGATGATGTCTTTGGTGGTAATAGTTAGAGATTCTTATGATGAAGCAAAGATTTTTTGGGAGTCTTTAACGGAAAATGAAAAATGCTTTAGTATATATGGTGACAAGAATAGTATTATAAAACAATTTGAAGATTTTGAAAAAATGGGCATGACTGACCTTTTAGTCTGTAATTTGCCAGACGATGAATTAAGTAGTGATAAAATTCATGATATAATTAAAGAGCTGGTAGGAGGTCAAAATGGAATCTCATAAAAAATCATTGTTTAAAACAATTACTTGGAGAGCCCTACATACAATTGCAGGCGTATCCATAGCTTTTTTTATCACCCACAGCCTAGAAATGGCAGCAGAAATTATATCTGCAGAAGTAATTTGGGAAACAGCTTTATACTATCTTCATGAAAGAGGTTGGTCAAGATGGGGAAACAAAATTAATTGAGTAATCAACTTTGGTCATGGAGTTTGTCAATCATAGGCGTTATAGGTATACTGTTAGTTGGTCACAAAAACTGGCGTGGGTATCTTGTTGGCATTGCTACAGAATGTGCCTGGGTTGCTTATAGTATACAGACAAAGCAATGGGGATTTATATTTGGATCAACAGTCTATATTTCGGCATACTGCTTAAACATAAGTAAATGGCTTGATGAAGTAAAAAGAAATAAAATTAAGAATATGTTTATATTTAATCCGTTTAACAATAATAGAAAGAGTAAATAAAAATGGCAGACATACCTTTAGCTTTAAATGATCTTAACAGTATTACAGAAATTGTCGCAAGAGATTTGCTTGAACAATGGGCAATTGATGATCGTTTTACAGAAGATCAAATTGACGAAGCCACAAAAAATGCAGTTAATGACACAATATTTGTTATAAATAATTTTATGGGATTATTTAATGAAAAAATGCTGCTTCAATCTGAACAATCAAATTCTAATCAATTAATCATTTAATGGTATAATTAATCTTAGTAGTGCTAGCACTACTTGGGGGTACTAAAATTAAGAAGATAGCATTAAAATCAAAACATTTGTTTAAGCATTTTAATAAAAGAGTAGAAGAGCTTTCAGATTGGACTGCAGAAGTATCTGCACACCCAATGTTTCTTATTGTACACATAATATGGTGGTCATGCTGGGTTATATTTAAGGTAGAGCCATTTCCATACGGCTTATTAACCCTCATAGTGTCTTTAGAGGCTATTATATTGTCTTGCCTACTTCTTGCTTCAGGAAACCGTGAAGGCGAGCAGGAGAAGAAGATTGCCCGTAAGGACTTGCGTTTAAGCACGGAAACCAATATAATGGTAGAAGAGATACATGATATGATACGTGATCTTACTGAAGATGTACGTACTTTGCAGGGTGAGGAGGAATAATATGCAGTGCTGGGTTTTATGGGCATCTATGCTAATTATTACGGCATCATCTATGTCTTGCCACGTTAATCGTTATCATAAGAAAAAAAATAAATAATGAAACAAAGAAAATTATTAAACGGAGAACTCGTAGAAGAGTTTGAAAAAGCTGTTGATTTAACAATTCATACAAAATGTCCAGAAAAATGGAAGTTAATTGATATGGAGACGGGCCAAGAGTATATTGGTTCTGAAAAACCTAATCTATATGGCAAATGGAAAAGAATAAAAGAATAATATTTTTGCAAAACATGGTAAAATAGAGTAATAGCAGAAAGAAGAACTCATGGAAAAAGTCAGTATATACCCTAAAGTAAATCTATATCGAAATGCAATTCCAAATCTCGATGAGATTATGAAGATTGTTAAAAAATCAGAATCAAACGAACAACCATCATATCACTTTGAAGAGTGGAAAGATTGGTATGGATTTGGTACTTTTATGGGAATTCCTATGCCAGCAAAAGGCAAAAGTGTTCCAACTGACCCAAAAAATGAATATGCAATGGGTCAAAAACTATTTATTGACTCTATATCTGAGGCATATTACAATTGCACACAAGATTATATAGATGAGTGGGATTACCAATTACCTAACTGGCACAACATGGGAATTTCTTTGTGCAAGTACAACGATTCTTCTGCAGAGCGAGACTATGCAATGCATTATCACACTGACTGGGTCGGCTCAAAAAGAGATCAACCAGGACTTAAATTTGGTGTAACCTGCACACTTTATCTAAATGACGACTATGAAGGCGGAGAGATCTCATTCTTAGAGGCAGAGACAGGAAATGTAATTGATCATAAGCCCAAAGCAGGGGATGTTATGGTATTCCCATCAACAGAGCCATACTATCATGCAGTTTTGCCAATTAAATCTGGTAGCAAGTATTTAGTCAGAGCTTTCTGGTGTTATGAATTTGATGGAACTCCAGAGTGGCATGCCAACCTTAGAAAATATGGACTCGATGCATGGGCAAAAATGGAAAAAGAACGTGAAGAGCAGGAAAGAGCTGCTGGTCGCTGGCATAAGCATGTTGTAAAACCAGGGGAAGAAGCAAAACAAATTCATGGCTCTACCCCATTTGTAATGCACGGATATAGAGAATCAAGATAAGATTTAATAGTGATATATTCTCCAAGCCACAACTTTATATTACTTAGAAATGTAAAGGTGGGAAGCTCATCAATGGAGGTTGAGCTTTCAAAGGTTTTGCCCGAAGATGCTGTTGTAACTCCAATTGTAATACACCCGCCTAAATATCATATGCCAAGAAACTATAATGGATTTCATGGTCATATGGGCGTTGATGAGGTTATATCCGTTATCGGCTCTGAAAAATACTCTGAATTAGAATCAGCAGTTTTTGTTAGAAACCCTTATAATCAAGTATTATCTCATTTTTTTATGCAAATAAAAATAGGCGGTATTAAGAACTGGAGAGATCATGTTGATGATTATTTTAACAATAAGCTTATGCAAGATTGGCTGACCAGCACAAGAGATATATATACAATTAATGATAAAGTTTTTGTAAAAAATATTTTGTTTTATGAATTAGGAATAGAACAAGAAATAAATAAAGTTTTGGAAAAAGTAAATATTCCCTATCTAATGATCAATACTTGGGAAAAAAAGTTTAATGAAGATGGTATAATATACAGTGATGTTTTTTCAGATAAACATATCAAGATAATTAATGATTCTTGGTGGTGGGAGTTTGAAAACTTAGGATATAAGAAAGATATGGTTTAATGATAATACAAATAATAGGTCTTCCAGGAAGTGGTAAGACTACATTGGCAACTGCACTTGCGGATAGAATTAATGCAGTGCATTTAAATGCAGACTATGTGAGATCAACTATAAACTCAGATCTTGGGTTTACCATTGAAGATCGTATTGAACATGCCCGCCGTATGGGTGAGATGGCAAGAATGCTGTCTGGTCAAGGATTAAATGTTGTGGTAGACTTTATTTGTCCTACAACAGAAACAAGAGAATCTTTTGGCAAGCCAGACATACTTGTTTGGATGAATACAATTGAAGAAGGTCGTTTTGAAGATACAAATAAGATGTTTGTAAAGCCAGATGATTTTGACACTATGTTTGATTCGCATGATATGGATGCATACCAAAAATCTAGTTATATTATTGATAAATTTAATTTACACGATTGGTCAGCACCAACAACTTTGATGTTAGGTAGATATCAACCATGGCATGAAGGGCATCATGCTTTATATGAAGAAGCGGGAAAGAGAACAGATCAAGTAATGCTTGGCGTTAGAAATACATATAATACAAGCCCTAAAGATCCATTGACATTTGATCAAGTTAAGGGTTATATTGCACAAGATGATTTTATGAAAGATGCAATGGTTGTAAGAATGCCTAATATTACTAATATTGTATATGGGCGAGATGTAGGGTATAAGATTGAACAGGTATCGTTAGGAGCAGACATTGAAGCTATTTCAGCTACTGAAAAACGCAAGCAACTTGGTCTTTAAGTTTATATGGGCGGGTATGGAAGGCATAGGAGATGCAGAAGAAAGATTATGGGCAACACCAGTGGATAGGAAACCAATTATGTGGGTATCACATGCAAGATCATTTTTAAAATCAGTAAGTTGGAGATTTTTTGGCAATCTAATCTCTTGGATAATTATTTATGAATTAACTCACAAGGCTAAGTTAGCATTTATTGCTTCTGGAATTGAACTTGTAGTTAAGATTGTGCTTTATTACGCACATGAACGTGTTTGGAATAAAGTTAAATGGGGCAGAGAGTAGTATAAAGTATGGAAAAAATTAATGTGCTGGACAAAGGCTATGTACGTCTAGTTGGTACTTTAGGCGATGACTTGTCTGTTGTAAATGCTGCTCGTGTTTCATACGATAAAGAATCAGAAAAGTTTACGCCAAGAGATGAAAAACTACTTAATTTCTTATTGCGTGAAAATCACACATCACCATTACGCCATGCTGCCATTACATTTGAAATATACGCACCATTAATGGTAGCACGTCAATGGTGGAAGTATGCAGTAGCATCTACTCATATTGATGATCAAAATGGTTGGAATGAATCGTCCCGCCGATATATTACCGAAAGAGAAGAATTTTATATACCAGAACACGACGCTTGGCGTTCAAAGCCAGAAAATTCTAAGCAAGGATCTGGTGAGCCAATTCTTAATGGTGGTCAATTTACAATGGATTTAACAAACTATGTTAAATTAGGGCAAGAGCTTTATGAAAGAGCATTGCAACATAATATTGCTCCAGAACTCGCCAGATTATTTTTGCCAGCATACGGAATGTATGTAAGGTGGCGGTGGACAGTAAGTTTGCAAGGAGTCCTTACATTCTTAGATCAGCGTCTAGAGCATGATGCACAGGTAGAAATTCAAGATTATGCATCCGCAGTTAGAAAATTAACTGTAGAAGCATTTCCTAATACCATGAATAGCTGGAAAGATTTTGTAAATAATAAAAAGGATTATGATGACATTTGATGACTATATTAGGAGAATAATGCAAGAAAATGAAGAATTATTAAAGAATCTTGGATCTGATTTTGATGAAGAAGGTATACCGTATTGGGAAAAGTGGGGCAAAGGCGAAGAAGCCAGATTTGATGATGAATACCCTATTGACAAGACACAGCATTAAATGATAGAATACAGTATGAACCAGCAAGATGACCCTATGGACTGGGATGATATACGAAAGCTTGAGGCATCCCGTCGTATTGAACTACTAACGAAAGCGATTGTAGATAAATGCAAACAAGACGTAGAGAACAAATACGGAAACAAAAAAAGACATCGCCAATAACAACAAATCCAAATATTAAGTTTATGACTTACAATTTCTTTGAAGAAGAATGGTCAGGTAACTGCGGGGCATGTGGAAAAGATTTTTATGCTCCTACTAAATCAGAATACTTAATGCAATACACAAGACATACTAAATCTATTAATTGTTTAGGGGGTTATTGATGACACACGATGAATTGCTGGCAAGGATAGATGAAGAAGGTGAATTCCTTGTTCAGTATTTTGATTCAAAGCCGATAGTTCATTCTGCCCTTCGTGCAGTAGTGCAACTTATTAAAGAAAAGCAAGATTGGCTTGACTTAACTTCGGGGGATATCCCCATGACTAATGAACAGTTATATCGTAGAGAAGAAAGATGGTCATTGCTTGCCGAATTTAAAGCAGCGATTGAAAAGGAGTTGACGTGAGCAAGGTACTACCAACACCTACAGGATTTTCGGGTAATGCCAGAAATATTTTACTACAATTAGAGCATTTAATGAATCATGGAGACTGGAAGGCATATAACAGAAAGCTTGATAGTTTAGCTAAAAAGTATGGCGATGACCCATATGTTGTTGAATTGATTAAACAATTAAAGGTAAAGAATACAAAAGATTTTAGGGAAAGAAGAGATCGTGGCCTATAATAGATGCCCATATTGCAATAGCCTAAGAAAGCGTTATATGCTATTTGGCGAGAAAAAGATATGCATTGATTGTTATGAAGAATTTGCTGGAGATGCTTGGATAAAGGAGCAACGTGAGAAGTCATAAAGATATAATTGGTTATTTATATGTTGATCATGATGAAAAGTTACGGAATATGCTAGCTGATTTAATCATGGAAAGGCATTTAGTTGATTTTAGCAGTTCAAAAGGTGTATCTAACCATTGTTTGAGAGAAGATTGCACACATGTTGAAGATGCCATGATCGCTAGGGGGAATAATGATACCTTATGAAGAAGTAATAATCAGAAAGCCTACATTGATGGATAAGATTATTAATCCAATTTATCGTTTATTTAATAGCCTAAAGCCTGCACGTCTATTTAGAAAATTTATTAAATACCCATATCAAAAACTAACACGTGGATTTAGCGATCAAGATGCATGGAATGGCGATAATTATTTAGCTGGTCAAATTGCGGGACTTTTAAGATGGCATATCAAAAACTCACATGGAGTAGGGTATCCATATACTAATCCTGAATCAACAGTAG
>Ga0208257_1000263_pt1 | contig 17339 bp, 20 predicted proteins | sample CryBogCBH10Sep07_FD_184610 | JGI IMG/M metagenome (GOLD analysis project Ga0208257, IMG submission 184610) | Freshwater microbial communities from Crystal Bog, Wisconsin, USA - CBH10Sep07 (SPAdes) | ecosystem: Environmental > Aquatic > Freshwater > Lake | place: Crystal Bog, Wisconsin, USA... | reverse complement strand
CCATTTGATTGACTATAAAAACGAAGATAAACTTGACCCATTGAGCCGAAAGTCCAATATCCCGAATACTTGCCTGAAATACGAATAGGGCACGAAGTGCTGTATCTATAAAAAGCACTAGTAATATTGACACCTCCACCCCATGCAACACTGTTACTAAAATAAAGCTGTTTCATCATACATTGTGCTACTGTAACAGTTCCACCACTGCTAGTATAAACTTGTGCTGAATTGTTTGTATTCTGTGCAGCTGCCATTGAAGTTGTACCAGTTATCGTTAATCCACCCATTATGGATACTCCATTTTCCATTGTCGTATATCCAGTGGTATTATTGAAATGAAACGGACGCAACGAGCTCCACGTTCCATACTGATTACCAGAAACAGTAGTAAGTAGATAGGTATCAGATCCATCATTGCGTAGAAATACTCCATAGTTCCCTGATATTGCCCGAAACTGACCGTATGTTCCAAGTGCTGGTGATACTATTTCGCTGTTTGTAATGAGAAACGGTGTTTTACTCAATCCCGCATTGTAGATGTAAAACGAACCCGCCCCACCTGCACCTGCGCCTACTGATCCATTACTACCCGACCCTACCTGGTAATATTGACCGCCTAATCCTGTGTTATTCATTCCAACATACATGTCCGCAAGAGATGAGCTCATCGCAATGTTACTATTGACAACACTAACGCCGCTGTTTGCGGTGAGAACTCCGTTCGTTGTCGTGGTAGAAAGTGTCGTCGCCCCTGACACCGCCAGCGTTCCGCTGACGGTTTCACTCCCTGATTGGGTGGTGTTGCCCGTGATGGTCACCGCCCCTTGGGTGTACGTGAAGGATGTCCAACTCATCGTCTTGTTCGCCGTCCCTGAGAACTCCAGAAAGACCTGTCCCGTGTAGCCCGTCTGATTCGGTGTGAAAATGCCAGTGAATGTTCCTGTCACCACCGTATAGGTAAGGCTGATGGCGAGGCGTGCCGTGTTGCCCGTGTTCGCTTGATAGATCGTAAGGGAAACACCCAGGGCGGACGCACTGAAGCCCGCAAAGGAGAACCCATATTTGCCAGGGGTGAGAAAGGTCTGAGTCAGCGAGTAGCAGTCCGCAAAGGCGGCGGTAGTGGGCGACGGTGTGAGGGTATAACTTCCAGAGATGACACCAGCCGCCGCTGCTTGCGAAGATAAACCCGAAGTCTGAAGGATAGAGGTCGTGATGGGCTGCAGATTGACCGCCAACGTTCCACCAGCAAGACTTACATCATTCGTGGAGGGCTGGGCGATGTTGGCAAGGGTGGAGATGGTAGATCCAGAGTAGGGTACTATGTTAAGGGTGCTGATGGTGTTGACACTCATTCCATTCGCAAGCGTCAATGCCAATGCTCCCGCTGTTAGTTGAATCTGCCCTGTGTTTGCACTCAAGGGACTCACTGTGGTGTTAGAATACGTCCACGTCGCATCTGGATAGGCAGATGATCCTGAGTGGCTGTAGATCTGGCTTGTCAAAATTCCACTACCTCCATTTCCGAACGTAATCTGATTCGCTGGATTATTCCCTGTTGATGTATTCTGTCCGATTTGAGCAAATTGACTATAGGTTCCTTGATTATAGATTGATCCATTGACATAGAGATTACTGTTTCCTGTGAAGGGAAAGCTGGGAAGAGTGGTGAAACCAATCCCCATATCCGATGCGTCAATCTGGTAGAGAAGGGAATTCGTCAGCGTAGTTCCCCCCGAGAAATAGGGGACATAGCGAGAAGTCAAGCCGCTCGTATTGACGGAAGCTCCTGTTGGTCCTATTGCGCCCGTGTATCCTATTGCGCCCGTGTATCCAGTATATCCAATAGGACCTGTCATACCAGTATATCCCATTGCGCCCGTGTAGCCTATTGCGCCCGTGTATCCAGTATATCCAATAGGACCTGTCATACCAGTATATCCAATAGGACCAGTCTTACCCGTTGGACCCGTTGGACCGGTTGGGGCAGTAATAGGGATGACCTTCCCCGTCGGATCCGTTCCCAATGCAACGGAATAGATTCCAGTCGGTCCTGTAATGCCAGGAATGACAAGATTATTTGTATAGATGCCTCCTGTTGCTCCTACTGCCGTCAAGGATTGACCCGAAATATTGACTCCTTGTGTCGCTCCTGTATAGGGGACATAATTATTGGGTGTAATCAATGTACCATTATCATAAATAGATGTTGCATTTATCGTTTGTAATCCATCAATTGTATTCACAACTAAAGCATTATTTTGAAGTCCGTTTGTGCTTGCCATATCTAACTATTATCTTAATATTGGTATAGAAAGAAAATGCAGGTTATAAAATCATACACCCTCTACTTCAACACCCGAGAAGCAAACACTGGAACTTCTAACAATTGTACGTGGCGTTTTACGACTCCGATTGTTCTTTCCAATACGAATAACCGTTTTTTGATTAGTACTCCAATGGTGGAGCTCCCCTATTCATTTTCCCAAGTGAATACGACTAATAACAATTTACCGTATACGTATACGGATAGTACTGGTCTTCGCAACTTCTCTTCTACTTCTATGTTTATTCCAGAGGGCAATTATAATATCAATCAGCTTCAAAGTCAATTGATCACTTCACTTGTGGCAGACATTCAGCTTCATTGGGCAGGATCTACTATCACTGCTTCTAATTTTTCATTTACGTATAGTCCACAAACGGGCTTTACAACAATGTCCATGACGGGTCTAACTTTTACAGTGACGATCGTTTTGAAGTTTTCCATCAGCTATGTTCTCGGCATTATGAACGGATTCCCACAGACTGATCAAACATTTGGAACTGCGGTTACATTGACTTCCGCTAATAAAGTAATGTGCAATCCGATCACATCCATTTATATCCGATCAGAAACGCTGAAATTCCAGAACAATTATGAAGCGATCGTTCAAAACTATCAAAATTCCGATATTGTTGCGAAGATTCCTGTCACGACGCTTCCCAATTCCATTATTTATTACAGAAATGATCAGAAATCAATGATCAGTAATAAATTCTTGTCTGATCTCAATTTGTATGTATCAGACAACTTGTCAACGAGTTATACGCTTGATCTACAGGGTGTCAATTATGGGATTGCTGTACAAATTGATGAAGTGCAATTGAAACCGACAAATGCTTATCAAGATCAGATCGGATCTGCGATCGTCGCTCCCGCTAAACAATTGATCCAGCAACGAGATAATTTATTGCGTGATCTGATTGCTCAAAAAGATCAATTGGAAAAAGAAATCGCAGATCGTAAAAATACCAATCAAATGGAAGCAAAAAAGTCTGAAGAATTATCTATACCACAATAGAATGCATCTATACGGCGGAAAACATCATAAAGAAATGAATACCTTTCAACACGGTATGGCTAAGCCTGTTCATAACTTTATACCCAATCAGGAAGATCCTAATTGGAACGGACACGTCCACAATGAAAATAAGGTACGGGGTAAAACATTGGTGGATGCGAATCCCATTAAGATGTCAGTCAATCCTCGTGGATTGGAATCATTGCAATACGGTTGGGGGAAGGGAATGCCCTCGTACCAAGCTACGGAGCCTTCCGACATTGCCCGACAAGCACGAAATGGGCGCTCACTAGAGTCGCTCAACAATTTAGATTTTTCCAATTATTACAAAGCGACGAAGTAAATGGTCTATTTTTTTTCTTGGGAACCATTATAGAACACAATGTCGCACTTCACTCAGCAGAATCAGGAAGTTCATAATTACATGACCCAGGATGTTCCGCAGTCCCTGAAGTCCAATTCGTCGGCGCAGGCGATCAAGACCCGCAATCGCATCTTCCAGCTCTCTTCCACTTCGCAGTCACAAAACAGCGGTGGTGTGATTCTTTTCAACCTTCCACCAAGTAACTACAGCATTTCACGGGGGACCCTTGCATTGCGCTGCAGGCTGACAGTAACTGGTACGAATCTGACGGGCGCTGATGCTAATCACTCCATTTCTCTTCAGGGTCCTGGTGTTGTTGGTGCCGGTCAGGGAAATGTCATTACATACGGTAATGGTTATTCTTGGATCAATCGTTTGACCCTTTATGGTGCAAATTCGGCTGTCATTGAGCAGCAGAATTATTGCAATGATAATATGAACCTTATGCTTGTGCATAACAGCAACGCCTCGTACCTTCAGGGCGATGCTCAGCAGCTCATTGGTGTTGGCGCTCCATTCAGCTATTCGCTCGGTGCGAACACAAGTGCGCAGATTGACCTTGTTCTCCCTCTTCCTCTAAGTGCATTTAACAGCAGCACTCAAGATTTTCCAGCATTTTTGCTCTCATCACCGCTTACACTCCAGATCGATGTTTCTTCTGTGGCTCGTGCCCTTTACGGTGGTTCATCTGCTACTATTACTGATTATTCAGTCAGCAACACGTACCTCATTTACCAGGCTGTGGAGCTTCCCTCGGCGTACGTGGAGGCGGAGCGAATGGCTGTGAAGTCGTCCCCCTACATTATGAACTTGACCAGCACTCTTTCGGTTCAGGTGCCAGCCAGCATTCTGACTTCCTATTCGCTCGGTCTGAACGCCTCTTCGGTTCGTGCGGTGTTTGTGCTGCCTTCCGACAAGCCTTCTTATACAACAACTTTGCCGTTGCTATATGCTCGTGATACGGGTGATTCCGGCTCCACTCCTCCTTTCAACGGTTCGGGTACGAATGCCATTGTGTTTGTGGATGGTAATCAGATCAACTCAGCAATCTTTGATACGCCAGCGATGGTCTTCCAAGGACTTAAGAGCGCTCTTCATCACAATCTGCAGGGATCGGTCATCTATTCCTCGCCGTCCCTCGTGTCGGCTACGCTTACTGCCAATCCTTGGTTGACACAATTTTATGCCCTTGGATGGGACCTTACCTCTTTTGATGACGAAGCCAGTTTGTTCTCGGGTACGCCTTGTACGACCCTGAATATCCAGCTGACAGGATATGGTTCGCAACATCCCACCTATCTTAATACGATTATTGTCGTTTATGATGTATTATGCGCATTTGAATCCGACGGCAGTATTTCGATCAAGCGCTGAAAAAATTGAAAAATACAATGTTTCTTATGTTATTTCACTTATGAGTTTCAAAAACTCTTTAGTGAAATTTATTTGGAAAACGCTCCTTTCATCATACCAAAAGGCGCTTTAGAATCCTCTATTTGTTCAACCCATAGGGAAAGAACAATGAATCCAAAATTGGCGGATCCCCACGTGGCGGTTTTATCAATGGTCCAGGGCGCAACCACAGCTGCTGTGTTGGCGTTGATGCTTGTACCATATTGGGAAATCATAATGGATAAATCCAATTGACCGTTGATGGTATTGATTTCAAACTCACGATGTCCTGCCAACGGGGCTGCATTATTCCAATAATTGTTGCTGCTCTGGATGCCTGGTGAACCTCCTCCTGGAAAATGGAATAAACTGCTATTGATATTGATAATCTGGGGATTCTGGGCATATGTCGTTACATTGTATGCTCCTGAATAGACTTGAATACCATCCACCCGTACTCTATAGGCACCACCGTATAAATTGCATTGGCGTACTACTGTTGCGGCGTTGTTCCAGGACGTTTGTCCTGCTGTGATGGGGACGGAAGTGAATCCATTTGGTGATTCATTAGCATTATTAAGCAAGTCATCATACGAGATCGTAAATTGAACCAACGGCATTTTCTACTATGTAGTAGATTATTTTTCGGTTATTCCATCCTGCTCATTTTACGAAAGAAGACGGGTTTAGTTCCAACCAAGTTCACGGTAAGGAATGGATGGTCGGATTCATCTGCAAAACACCGATCCATGATTTCATCAGGAATATCCCAATCATCAGTGATAGATTCTACTTCCTTTTTGTTTGTCATCGGGAAAAGGTATAATAAATCAGCTTGCTTGCGAAGATTGGGAGCAATTGCTTTGTAGGATTGTGTAATACACCATATAGATGCATTATAGTGTCTATGATTATAAAACAAGTTGGTGATACAGTTCTTTTTAAAAGTTCTTGGAAGATCGGCGACACAATCATCTAATATGATAAGATTGTAAATGGGTGGAAGCTTCTTTTTTAGTTTCGTTTCCTTCATTTTGTGTTTCGCTTGTTCCATTTTGATATAATCCAGAATCTTTTGAATGTTCCCCTCCGTCAACGCATTGTAGTATTTACCTTCCCCATCCAGTTCTTCTCGTAGTGTCTTTGTTTTATCTTCCTGGGAGGGTGAAATGAGGAAGATGTTTCCAAAGTATCCTCCAAAGAGTTTGGGGGAAGAAAGTAAGGACAACCATAAGCTGCTTTTTCCGGTTCTCTTCTTTCCGCTGATAATACTAATACTTCCTTTGGTATGTTTCAAAATCGGCTCTGTTTTACTGACATCGTCTTTGTCGTGGGCTTTGAATATGCTTGATAGATCGGAAGCCATTTATTAATAGTAAATAATATTTACTGATAATATAATGCCATACGCTGTTCGGAAACTCCCAGAATCGCCCCTCTATGAAGTATATAATAAGAGGACAAAGCGTCATTTTGCGAAGCATACGACGAAAGAGAAGGCAGAGGCTCAAGTTCGCCTATTGCATGCGATGGAAAAAAAGATGGCTAAGTAGAAATGTATCATATTACGGATTATACGTACCGAAAGGCTTTTCTTTTAGGAGTAGAAGTAAAGCCGTCCACTCATCCGAAAAAGAAGATAGATGTCTTCCAAGATGGTAAAAAGATTGCTTCTATAGGCGACCCTTCGTATGGTGATTATCCGACCTATCTGAAAGAAAAGGGGAAAGCCTTTGCAGAAGAACGTCGTAAGCTCTATCACTTACGTCATACGAAAAATACCTTAGGGGAGAAACTGGCGAGAGATTTGCTGTGGTGAAATAAGCCCTTGGTATAAAGAAGAATGGGGAAACCCTATTTTTCTTTAAATCCCCAAATCATAAAAATTGATCCAAAACACTCCGGTATTTTTGCGTTTAGGGCTTAAATTAAAAATAACGGTATAATATAGAACCAGAATGGAGAACGTTATCTATTTTCCTTGCGATCTATGTGCCAGTTATAATACTGAAACAGAGAAAATTAATAAGATTTTCACGGGATATAAGGGGTGGCAGAACTTAGAGGCTACGGTTATTGATTTGCAGAAGCCAAACCGTGCCATTCAAACGGGTCGCCGTTCTAATATCACTGTGATTGATTTTGATTATCTACCTACCTATGAACGCATGATTAAAGAAATCCCAGAATTGAAAGATGTGTATCATGTCAAGACACGCAAAGGTTATCATCTCTATTTCCAATACGATGAACGATTGAAGAGCGGTGCCGATTGCTTTACGATTAAAGGAGTTGATATTCGGAATGATGGAGGCTGTATCATTGCATCACCTTCCTCCTATTCTTGTAAAGGTGAAATATTCCGATATGAAGAATTGGGAGGAAGTATTACTCGCATTCCAGATGCTTTATTAGCATATGTTAAAAAGGATAAATGGAAGATAGAAGAAGTGGTTGAAAACACCGTCGTTACTCCTGTTCCTGTTCCTGTTATTGAGTTTGCACAATTGGTAGCGTTATTGTCTGTCAATCGTGCGGAAGGATATGAAGATTGGAGCAAGGTAGGATTTGGAATAAAGAATGTCCTTGGTGAAGAAGGATTGGAAGTATTCTTGGCATTCTCTAAGCAAAGTTCTAAGTTCGTTACAAAGGATTGTATTGCTTATTGGCAGTCCATCAAAATTCGCAAAACGGGTAATAAAATCACGGAGAAGACATTTCACTTTTGGGCGAAAGAGGATAATCCAGAAGGATATGCATTGCTTTATCCGCCACAAACCGACCAATATCTTATTCAGAAGGAGAAGTTTGAAGAAAACCACTTCTTCTGTGAAGAACCAGAACCATGTTTTGTTCGTTATTATGATGTCCCACAAGAAAATGGTCGTAATCTTATTCGTTATTCGGATAAGGCATTGAGATTGCTACTGAAGCCAGTTAAGATTGCGTCTACCGATAAGAACGGAAAGCCATATGAAAAGAGTTTCTATGATCTATGGACAGAAGATGCGAAGAAGCGTACTTATAAACGAATCGGGTTCTATCCTGATGAAACAAAATGCCCAGAAGATGAATTTAATAGCTATTTACCAGCTACTGCATCTTTCTTGTCAACTATGGATAATATTGATATCACTCCCATTATTAAACACTTTGACGTAATGGCAGACGATGATGAACAAGTCGCCAAGTTCTTAATTAAGTTCTTTGCTCAAATCGTTCAACAACCTGACAAGCTTCCTGGTATTGCAGTTCTTCTGATCGCTCAAGAAGGAGCAGGAAAGGATGTTGTTACTGATTGGATTGGAAAGTATGTGCTCGGTAGTCATCAATCTATTAAACCTGGAAAGTTAGAGAACATGATGAAGAACTTTAATTCGCATATGTCTGGTAGATTCCTTGTTCATAGCGATGAATGTGAAGAGGCAACAATGCGTAAATACAACGAGGATTTGAAGCGTCTGATTACCAATCATGCCCAATTCGTTGAAAAGAAAGGTATAGATGGCGGAGTAGAAAATAACTATGCACGTATCTGGATGACTGTGAATCCTCCTGAAGTAATGCGTTACATCTCACCAACGGATAGAAGATTCATTGTCACCCGTTCATCGTCTAAATATTGTGGAAATGATGAATATTTCATATCACTTCGTCATTGCATGGCACAGCCTGGCGTAGCAAGAGCATTCTACGATTATTTGATGGAATATGATATTAGTGATTTCACACAAGCACAACGTCCCATTACTACATTAACCGCAGAATTGAGAGAGAACAATATTCCTCCCATTCTACAATGGATTAAGGATATAGATAAAATAGAAACTCCTCAACAGAAAACAACAGAATGGATGACGGAATACAATCGTTGGGCAGGACATAATAACATGAAGATATATAGTGTAACGACATTTGGATTGGCAGTGAATGATTTGATTGCAAAACAATGCGGGATTACAAAACAAACACCAAAGAATGTTAGAAAAATGACAATTAACAAAGAGGAAGTAGAGGCGTGGTTGAAAAAAAATGGATTCTGGAATGAAGAGGAAGAATAAGGTATTAACCCATGTTAAGGGGTGGTTAAGACTATAAAAACATACTCTTAACCCCATCTTTTTTTTATTTTATCCATTTATTGTATTAGAATAAGTATATTATTATATTATTATATAGTATAATAATGTATGGGTTAAGGGTGTTAAGGGTATGTATGAATCGCTGGGGAAATCAAAAAAAAAAAAAAAAAAAATTTTAAAATACACAGAATCAAAAAACGCCTATTCTAACCCCCCACACCCTTAACCCTTAACCCCTCGTCTTCCAATATATACCCCCCGGCATCTTTGCGTTCAGGGTTTAAAAAAAAAATGAGAGTACTATATAGAAACAAATGCCACCTTCTAAACGAACCATTTTTGAGCGACATGAAGCCATTGAACGCAACCGTTTAGACAAACGTCTAACCAATGATGAACTATTTGAAGAATGTAAGAAACTATTTAGCCAGTACGAGGAGAATGACTGGATCATTGCACAAAATGGTATCTTCCGTAAAACCAAGGCGGAACCCGCTCACCGATGGAAAGATGACCTAACGGATCTACGTGATAAGATTCCACTGATTCGTAAATGTATGGGTATCATTCCCCTTTTGGTCACAACCACAAAAACCAAAGCATTGGTTCATTCTTATAGTTTAAAACACCGTCTTGAGGGCACGATGACGGAAGTATACGTTTCTAATGGAGAGGCGATTATCGCAATGCTTCTCCTTGGTCATCGTATCAGTCTTCCTGAACCATCACGTAAAGGAACTATCAACTGTGATTTTTTCTGTAAATATGTAGCGAGCGATTACATGACAGACCGTCCTAATATTACGTGTGGTATAAACGTATGCAATCACTTACTGTTTCGTGTATGATATTCGCTTTTGATACAAAAAATAAGATCCATTGCCTCCTATTGTACAGAAATGGAGGGAAAGATATTGTATGGCTTGAATAGATGATTGCCTGGCTCAAATATTGGTTTATGAAACCTGAACCCCAAACGCAACAAATCCCTACGATAGAGGTCCATCCACGTAACCTCTATCCTCATACTCGTTATACAATGAGTCCCCCTCGGATTCTTGAATGGTGGGCTTCCAGCCCACAACTGGACCCCCTTCCAGAAGCCCCATCATCGCCAAAACACAAAGGAGAGGTATAATTACTGCCCAGGAGGTACTGGTGGCACCATAGAAGCGTGAATCCATGCTTGATGTTTTACGGTTCCAAAATGTGCTTTGAACTTCTCTCGGGCACGTGAACCATACTTGAGTCGGGAACCACATTCACATTGATAATAAACAGGTTGCGGCTGTGACGCTTCCATTAATTTGAAGTAACTGCGTGTATATGCATCCATTGACATATAAAAGTTCTACTTTTACCTGTCAATTTTATTATCGTCGTCCTCGTGACTCCAAAATGCGAGCCAACCATGGATTGTTGGATTCAATCACTTGATTCAACTTATTCAGCTTTGCCATCTTCTGATCCAATTCATCCTCATCCTCCATTTTCGGCTTCTTCGCTTGAAACTTCTTTTGTGTGGGAGGACTTAAAGGCTCATCTTCTTCGGATTCTTCCACAGGTTCAGGTTTCGCCTTAGGAGCATTGCGACCCCTTGGTTTCTTTGGTGGTTCTACCTCAATGGCCACTCCAGGCTTGCTCTTGTCCTTTCTCATATCCAAGTTCTTCTTGGCTTCAATCTTGGCCAGCCGATTCTTTTCCTTGAGTTCTTCCAATTGTTGCTTCTGCTTCTCGGATCGCTCCTTGGCTTGCAACTTCCTAGCTTGTGCCGCAGTGAGCTTAATCTTTGCAAGGTATCCATCCGCCTCATCCACGATTACCTTTTCCGTTCGCACCCCTGCATCAAACCGCTTCTTACGTTCCTTTTTCTGCTCCTTCTCATATTCCCTAATACATTCATTAACTGTATTAAGGTCAAGATGGGAATCGCTATTTTCTACCGTATTTTGTGGGACATCAGACTCCGAATCGGAGCCACTACTATCACTACTGAGGTCAGCCATTGTCTATCTGGTTAAGGCGGAGAAAATGTTCAATCGGAATATTTCCTCTTCCAGATACAGAATGAAAGCACCCTGTTTTAAGACCCTTGCTCAATCACAAGAACAGCTCAAACAAGCCTGGGATCAGGCAAAAGACGCTACGGCAACCATTAAAGAAGAACATAAGACACCAGATGGGGAAACCGTAACAGGGTATTTACATTTGACCGAATCCCTTCAGTCGTCGCTTTCGTTTTGGGCGAATCAACACCTTCCCACTTTCCCCGAGGTCCATGTTCCCGACAGCGAATCCAGCTCGTCCCCCCGTAGTAAGTTGCAGAATACGATTCACGACGGAAGCGACATCAGTAATGACTTGTGATTTGTCAGATGTATCGTGAGGCAACTCTTTGAGCAACGCTTGCATATCTTGATTAATCCATTTGCTTGCCGTACTGGTCAATAAACCATTTCTTTTTAGCATTCGGGTGACCCACTGCTGGCAATTGTTGGTCAACGCATTATATTCTAACCAAAAAGACTTTTCATCGCCTGCAGAAGCGGTCTTCATCATTTCATCAATGGTTTTATTAATACCATCGCTGATGTTCAAAATTTCTTCTTTGTCGTGATGTGACCAAGGTCTTTCATTGACTGTTTCATTCTTTTCAAGAAGATACTTATCATTGATAATCAGATAAAGATGAAAGAAATTATCTACCCCAAGCTTCTTGTGAGCTTCTTCAAACTTTCCAGCTGTTAAGATGTCAAACCCTAAACGAACAGCAGAAGCAATAGGAGTTCTACCAACTTTAATAGAAGTGACTGTTTCTTCGCCGTGTTGCTTTAGGAATTGTTTGAAACGTGTGGATTCATATCCTAAGAGCCAATTCAAAATGTCACCACCAATACCCATGTGGGGGGGTGCTTGACCGATTGGATGTTTCTCAATTCCCCAATGATCTCCCAATAATCCGCCGTGATAATTCATTCTAATCGGATTCATTCTAATCGGAAGAAGATAAAAGATAGAGGGAAACTTGTGAGTTATATCTATAAAATCCAATAAATGAGTGATAAATGGGATTTGCTAGATGATTTACGCTAAATAGAGGCTCTATCTACAGCAAATAAAATATTTTATTTGCTGTAGATAGAGCCTCTATTTAGCATTTTTTAAACAGATTTAACAGTTTTATCTGATAAATAGACTTAAAGATTCTCGCAATATCTATTTATTAGAATGATTGTTGGTAAAATCTATAAAATCTATAATCCAGAAGGCGACGCTAATGATATTTACATTGGTGTAACTACTTTAGAGTTTTTATGTCGTAGATTATATCAACACTGTGTTGCTTATAAAAAGAAAGCATATAATCTATCTGTCTATGAATTATTTGATAAGTACGGAGTACATAATTGTATTATTGAATTGATAAAAGAAGTTGAAGTTGAAAACCGTTCCGACCTTGATAGAATTGAATCTGAATACATTAGAAATACAATTTGTGTGAATCGTCGTTGTAATCCAGCTAGGGATATAAATAAACAGCCTGGTGAGGAAATAAAGAGTCCAGATATTAAATCCGATGTTTATACAGAAACCCCGATGGAAAAGTGTGTCAACCAAATCAAAGAGAATCGCCCTAAGCTCTCCGACAGCTCTATTCGTACCTATACGAATATTCTGAAGAACATCTATCGTGACCTACAGCCTGAAAAGGAGTTTGATCATCATTATTTTATCAAAGAATACAAACACGTTCTTGCTCATTTGGAAAAGATTAAGTTTAATGTACGTAAGACGATTCTATCCGCTCTTGTTGCATTGACAGATGGTGTCGTACAGAACGCCTATCGCAATCAAATGATTCAGGATGCGCATCAATACAATGCCTTACAGAAACAAAATACAATGACCGATATTCAACGGGAGAACTGGGTCAGTTGGGCAGAGATTGAAGAAGTCCTGGAAAAACTCAAGAAGAAAACGGAATACATTTGGAAGGAGGCGAAGCCGACTCGTGAAGAGATGCTTCACTTACAAAAGTATGTCATCCTTTGTTGCTATGTCCTGTTGCCTCCCCGTCGTGCGATGGACTTCTGTAAAATGAAAGTACGCAATTACGATAAAGCCAAGGACAATTTCTATGAGAAGGGTCATTTCTATTTTAGGCAATACAAGACTGCTAAATTCACAGGCTTGCAGATTGAAAAGGTTCCTAAAGTGGTAGAGATGCTCATGCGAAAGTGGATTCCCTTTCACAACGAGGATTTGTTGTTCTCTGATTTTATGGCTGAAGAAATTAGTAGCTCAGGAATGACCAAGATTCTAAATAGTATCTTTGGAAAGAATATTAGCGTCAATCAATTGCGACACATTTACATTACTGAAAAGTCAGCACCGCTTATGAAACAATTGGAAGAAACCGCAGAAGCAATGGGACACTCTACTGCAACCCAGAAACTTTATGTTAAACATCTACCTAAAGACGAATGAATGGGTCATATTAGAATGACCCAGTTTTCAGTATATAAGATCTGGTCTGAAAAAGGTGATCTTGTTTATTATGGATCAACTGCTAATAAGCGTGGTGCTATTCAAAGATGGTATGGACACAAAGACGGTAGAGAAAATTGTTCTTCTCGCCATTTATTTACTGCGTATGGTATTGAACACTGTAAGTTTGAAATATTAGAAGAATGTGATTCAGTGACTCATATGAAAGAACGGGAGAATTGGTACATTCAAAATCACCCATGCGTCAATATAATGTCAGCCTGTTACAATCCAGAAAAAAAAAAGAAATATTTATTAGATCACAAAGAAGATAAAAAAGTATATGATCAGAATAGAAGAAAGACAGATGATACACGGCATAATAAAATAGTATGTGAATGCGGTGGTACATATACATTAAGACATAAATCAACTCATGAAAAAACCGCTAAGCATCTTACTTCTCTGATTTCTTAGGACGACCTCGCCCACGCTTTGGAGGTTCCAGTATGACAGGTGTTTTCACTCCAGATGCCGATGCTGATGCCGATGCTGATGCACTCTCTTCTTCGTGCAATGCCTTTTCTCTTTTTTTGCGGCGTTCATGTCTGGCTTCCAGTCGTTCATGAACCTGTTGAGCCCATACTGCTTGGCGTTCTTCATCTTCTGTTTCATAACGATAATCACTCGGTGCCCAACTATCCTCGCTCCAATACGAAAGCGGTTTCTGTTGCGGATCTTTGCGCAATGGTTCTCTTTGTTCCGCCAAATTCTTTTCAATTTGTTCCAATCGTTTTAATTGGTCTATTCGGTGTTCGGTTTCCTCTTTGTAACGACGAACCGCTTCCTCTTCCTGTTTTCGTTTCTGTTCTTCCTCTCTTCGGTAATCAGGAATCACACTTGGTTGAGTATAACCTGGTTGAATCAACGGGCGAATGCTGGAATAATTATCAGGTCGCAATTGACTATAAAGAATTTGGGCTCGTGTCAAAGGGGGAGGCTGAGGAGCCAATCCTACCGCTCTTGGTTGAATCACATTGACTTTCGGTTTTGCCTTTGTTTTGACTCGTCGCTTCTTTTTCTTCTTCAAATCTTTCGTCCCCTTTGCATATCCAGAACAATCAGCTTCACGCTTCATATCCGCTAATTCATGATGCGTTAATGGCAAATGGACTCCCTTCTTTTCTAAGAAACGATTCACCATTCCTGCATAGACAACGGGCACGATCACTTCGTGTGAATGCGCTATGATCGGAACAGGTTTAGAATCTTTGAGTTTGGCTAAATCCTCTTTATCATACAGTTTCGGCATTTCTAAGAGGATAGATTATTATTTCTTTTTCATTTCCTTATGACGCTTCAATCCCTCCAACATTCGTTTCGTGGCAGCCTTTTGAGCCTCTGTGCGGGGCTTCTTCTCTTTCTTCGGCTTCTCCTTTGGTAGATCCTTATCGCCAACCGCCTTGCTTACCTTACCGCCAAAGGGTGGAACAGGTGGAATACCCATTGGACGAACCATCATCTTCACCTTTCCACCAATCGCTTTGGATTGCTCCTTTGCTTCTTTGACCTCCTGATCAATCATCTGAACCGTAAGTCCAGCCTTCTTTGCCTCCTCTGGATGCTCTTTCACCAGTGCTTTGAGCTGAGCAGGGGTCTTGATGACCTTCTCCTCCACACCCGCTGGAAGCTTCACGCCAGTGGGAAGAATACCCGCCTCGGATGACCCAACTGCAAATTTACTATTGATATACGAGGCGACAGGTCCTCCAATAACAGGAACCATATTACCTCCCGCAGTAATCACTGCTTTCGCAACGAACTTTCCAAAACTAGATACAGCGCCACCCATTCTTATATCTTTCAATAAGAAATAAAATAATAGAAAAATGAACCATTGAGTCATTGAACCGGACATTTATTTCTTATCAAGAAATAAATGGATATTCCGGTTGACGCATCACATTCACCTTCCAGTAGAAATTATATGCCACGTTATGATTATTCCACTCGTCCTCCTATTAGTGAAGACATGGAGATGTTTTTTATCATTCAATCCCAAAAAGAAAGATTGCGACAGAAAGATAATGAAATTCGGATGTTAATTAGTCGTATCCACGCATTAGAACAAGTATTAATGGAACATAATGTATGTGTCATTCCTATAGAGCGTTGGAGGGAGCGAATGAATGAAGAACTGTATGAATGACGACAAGATAAAGAACAATTGTAGCGGATAGATCAGCTATGTCCATCATAGTATACTAATAATCGTACCGATAATAATGGGATGAATTCCCACGAGTCCCAAATGAGAAATACAAAAGGTTTTGATACTATCCCAAACCTTTTCTATGACCCAATCCTTTATTTTGCACCACAAGCACCGAAAAACTTTAAAATGCTGATCATAGCCGAAGGCTCTACCAATGGCTCATTCAATAGTTGTTGGTCAAATACTGACTTAGATGAACAGTCCATAGGTACATCGGTAATGATCGCTCCTGGGACTTTCTTAATGTAATCTTCAATGCGCTGGAACCATCGTACATAGTGGACCACGTTGTATTTGGAGGTGTCTTCTTTTGCCAACTGCTGTCGGGCATCGGCAAGACGTATATCCACGACGAGATAGTCGCATTTTTGCAGTTGGGCAAAGGGGATATTTTTCCAGGCTTCTTTCCATACCACCACAGAACCAAACGCTGAAAGTTCCGCTGCATCATCGGCTGATAAATCTTTAGAAATGAGAATCAACATCGGCTTTGATTCGTCAGGGATCACAACAGGCTGAAGGCTGTTCGCTACACTCGCTACTGATGACGCAATCTGTCCGATGACATTCGGAAGGGGATTAGACATTGTTTCGTATCTTATACATAGAAAATTAATTATTGTTGCGTGCCATGAACGGCTTGAATGTAGGCTGAAAATTGATTGGCTAATGTGGAGAGCTGTTCTGTGAGAGAGTCGTAAGCACGTTGTGCTTCTTGCCCCTGCTTTAGCAGGAGGTCAATCTGTTGCTGCTTTTCATCTTCCTGGGCTTTCTTATCTGCTTCTATCATCTCTGTGAATGTCGCAAATCCTCGTTGCTCTGCTTCTATAACAAGTTTGGGACGTATAAACTTACCGTTCGCATCCAATTGGGAGGGATCGCAATATAGATGCTCCATCCCAGCAAAGTCTGCAGGGATATGATGAATAACTGGTTTAATCAAGTGTCGGAATTCATCTGTATCCAGATGTTTTTGCTCATCTATCCATTTCTGAAAGGGATACGCCATTCTACAAAGAAATGAGATTTTTTTATCATTAAAATCCAGCCACAGGGAGAAATTGAACATTTAATGTCAATTGATCATTACTATCAGTTACGAATTGACTTGAGGAGGCAAAAAACACGTCATACCAACCAAGATAGGGAAGTAGTGATGAATCAAATATTTGGTCTAATGAAACAGTTACGTGATTACTTGCATTATTCGTAAATGTATTTAAATATTGATATGTATATGTTCCATTTGATTGACTATAAAAACGAAGATAAACTTGACCCATTGAGCCGAAAGTCCAATATCCCGAATACTTGCCTGAAATACGAATAGGGCACGAAGTGCTGTATCTATAAAAAGCACTAGTAATATTGACACCTCCACCCCATGCAACACT
>Ga0208257_1000261_pt1 | contig 17488 bp, 23 predicted proteins | sample CryBogCBH10Sep07_FD_184610 | JGI IMG/M metagenome (GOLD analysis project Ga0208257, IMG submission 184610) | Freshwater microbial communities from Crystal Bog, Wisconsin, USA - CBH10Sep07 (SPAdes) | ecosystem: Environmental > Aquatic > Freshwater > Lake | place: Crystal Bog, Wisconsin, USA... | reverse complement strand
TATGAGCATATGGCAAGAGGATACTGACAGGGAGCTTGGAATCATTCGCATGGGTACAATGAAGAATCGCTTTGGTGCAGCTTTTGGCAACTGTCTTATGAGAATCGATTATTCTACATTAACAATCACTGAAGATGAGCATATTAATGATACAGCTGCTAGCTCATCGTCTGCTAATCTACTATCTACTCTCTCACAGTAAAAGTGTTGACTTCTTTATATTTAGCATTAATTAGTCTTAAGACTAATGAATATAGAAGACAGAGATCATACACTTCAAGAGTATGAATTAAACCATTTGTTTCTTTCGTTTTGCTCCTTCGCTACATTGACAAGTGCAAAGAAGCTCAATGTAGCCAACATTTTTTTACTTTTACTACAGAACAAAGAACTACGCTCTTTCTTCAAGATTTACTGTGATATTCCCAGTGATTTTGCTGTTGTACAGACCTTTTTAAAATATGATCCAAGCCTTTACAAGAGCAAATATGTAATGAAGTTCTTGAATAATTCAAAAAAGAAGATTATAATTTAAAAATGCTCGATATTGATGATTTAACAGATTTTGACAAAAATCTTTACAATATTCATTTAAGAGTATCACGTCAACGTCTCAACCAACCTTTTAAATATAGAAAGGATTTTAGTAAACTCGACGCTGACAAATCGTTACAGTTAAAAAAGCTATCTCTGTTCTTTTTGCGTTTTAAGCACATAAAACCTGAAGAATTCTTTACCGCTCCTTACTCTCTTTATACAGACGAAACATATTTTGATTTGAGTTATTATAATTCTCTTAAAGCAGTTAAAGCTTATACACTTTATCAAAAAAAACTGTTAACTCTCGATCCAGACAGTAACGAACAGCTATTAAACATACAACAATCATTATTGTTTATACTTTCATTCTGTCGTGAGAATAGTTTAGCTCTTGACAAATATCTTAATCACATGACAGGCCTAACGCCTTCGTTTCTTCTGCATCTTAAAGAGCATAATATTAACATATATACTCTTTTTGGCTTTAGATCTTTCGGAAGAGATGCTTTTCAGCTTGATTCTGAAACAGTCCGATTTATAATAGGAGATGACCTCTATAATCAGATAGATTCTTTAAGAACAAAGCTATTTGCCTCTAAAAGAGCATCTATGTTGGTAACACAAGGTCTACAAAAAATTCAAACTAAACTACAACAAAACACTTGCAATCAACCCTAGCAAAATTTATTATCACAAATAACTAATTATGACAACCGCATTCACATCTAATATGTTCGAAAGTATCAAATCCGCACTCACCAAGCAGAACGAGGCACAGTCTTCAAAGTTTAAAGATTACCTCCGTACAGCTGCTGGCAATACTTACACCGTACGTCTTCTTCCTTTTAAGAAGAACCCTGATAAGACGTTTTTTCACTATTACTCCTATACCTGGAATAGTCTTGCAAATGGTCAACTAACTACTGTAGTTAGCCCTGCTACATGGAATCAGCGCGATCCTATCGCTGAGGAGAGTTATCGTGTCCGTCGCAATGGAACTGAAGAGGAGAAAGCAAAGGCCTCAGCTCTTATTCGTCGCGAGAATTGGCTCGCTAATGTTTACGTTGTTAACGACCCCGTTAACCCTGAGAATAATGGAACCGTAAAGATTCTACGCTATGGTAAGCAGCTACACAAGATTATTGTTGATGCTATCACAGGCGAGGAATCTGCTGACTTCGGTCCTCGTATCTTTGATCTCTCTCCTAAGGGATGTAACTTCCGTATTAAGGTAGAGAAGCAAGGTGATTACCCTACTTACGTTTCATCTAAGTTTGCTCTTCCAAAGGAGATTGAAGGTCTCGATGAAGATGATTATGATAAGGTTCTTGACAGCGCATTTGATCTTGAGTCCTATGTAACCTGTAAGTCTTACGATGAGATCAAGGAGATTCTCGATACTCATTATCATTGTAAGAAGGATGTTGAAGAGACCGAGACTACTGATCCAGTACTTGCAGCTGTAAAGAGTGCTGTACCTGCGCCTGCTCCTCGTCAGGAAAAAGCACCAGAGCCAGCTCCAAAGTCAGCAGTTGATGAATCCATTGAGGATTTGCTCGCTGGTCTTGATTAATAAACATGGATACCTTTAGAGAGCCTACACCTGAAGAAGCACAGCTTGCTGTGCTTCAATTCATGGGTCAGCATGTCACAGGTGACTTAAAGATGCTTGAGAGTAATCTTGTATCTAAAAATCAAACTCTTAATGGCATGACGATCAGGCCTGAGAGTGTTTTAAAGTCAGTTGCACAGGCAATACCTACTAGTAATCAGCCTGTACCTGTAGTACAAGAACCTATAGCTCCTATACAGCAACCTATTTTAGAACCACAGCCTGTTCTTCCTTTACATGAGCAAGTTGTTCTCCAACCTCAAGCAGAAGTAAAGGCTGAGCCTGTTCTAGATAAGGATCAGCTCGAATTTAATTTTAACTCAAGCCCTTACACAGTTGAAGTATTTGATGCGTTAAAGCGCATTGAAGATAGACTTCTCGTAATTACAGACCTACAAGGTGATATTAAGCGTCTTGAGGAAAAGATTGATTCGCTTTTGGATCATACTAAAAAAAAGGATTGATTTACTGCTTGTTTAAGCGAGTAATGGGTATATCATTATTGTGATGATTTTAAATATTACAGATAAGGATGACATCCTTAATAATTTCTTAACACCTATAAGCAAAGTTGTTGATAGTGTTGTCTTGGAGATAAAGAAGGGTGTAATTAGAGCCCTTATTGCTACAAATGATAATACAATTATTGTTGAAGCATTCTATAATGATGAAGCTATTAATATTGAAACAAAGTTAAATATACCAGACGTCAAAAAACTCTGTAGAGTTCTGCAATGTATTGAAGAGAAAGCTTTTGATCTTAATATTTCATCTAATAATATAAGCTACGAGTCTAATACAATACGTTTTAAATATCATCTTTATGATGATAATATTATCTCTGTACCTAAGCTAAATTTAGCTAAGCTTGATAAACTTACATTTGATGGTGAGTTTAGCTTTACTCATAATGCGGTTATTGCTCTCATCAAAGGTAGTATGATAGCTACCGATGCAAGTAAAATTTATTTAACCATAAAGGATGACGGATTATTTGGTGAATTAACTGATAAAGTAAGAGCTAATACAGATTCGTATGGATTAAAATTAACAGATAATTATACAGGTAATAAGTTTACTAATGCTATACCCTTGAATTTTGAAATATTTAGAATAATTTCTTCTATGAAATTCAACACCATAAAAGGTAAATTAGTTTCCTCTATGGGTGTAATTACATTAAACATGCAGCTTGGTAAATCTGATATGAAATTTATTCTCTCTGCTCTCGCAAATTAATTTATATGAAAACACAACTCAGCCGTAATAAACTTAAGACACCAAGTTATTTTATAAAACGCTTGCGTGATAATGGGTTTATTGTAATAAAGTTATTCTCTGTCTATAGTAGAGCAGACTCACGTCGTTGGACGGTTATGGTAAATCCGAGTGAGCGTTCTGTTATGATTACTTGTTATAATAATAAGGAAGCTTTGGGTGACGTTGTTTTTGAATTAAACGATGGTGGACATAATATGCCAAAAAATCTTTGTATCAGTACTTCGAGTATTGAAGTCATTATTGATTATCTAATCACACACGGGGTTAGTAATGATAGTAATTACCACGGTCGTAACCGTTATATGGCAAAAAGATTAAATAATCATGATGAAGGACAAGAAAATTCCAAAGGAGCAGAATAAGACAGATGAATCATTTGTACCTAATTCTGATGCATCCACAAAAGAGATGATACAGAGTGCACTCGTTGCTTATCTAAAAGAAAAGCTTAACGAGAAGAATAGCACTCGTAATAATTACGAAGCTCTAATTGGTGTAGTAGAGGAATTTCTTAATAGTTTTATTCTTCTCGGCTATACATTTGAAGGTCAGCCTGTTCAGTATATTTGCGCACATAATCAGCAGCAAGCCGATTCTCTTGCAACATTAGTCAATAAGTTTTTTCAAAATTCAATTGCGAAAGATGATGACGATGATGGTGGATATAATAACTAAATTAGGAATTAATCACCCTAAACCTCGTTATGTTTACGCAGTAACAGGAGGCAAGTATCTAGGAGAATTACTTGTACTCGCTAAAAAGGACGGAGATGATTTATGCTTTCTCACTCTCCCAGACATGCAAAATCGAATTATTCCAAAAGAAAAATTTAATTTTGCTCTTAAGGAGAATATTGTTGAAGTTGTACAAAAAATACCTAAGGACGTTTATACTGTGTGTCTAAAGCAGCATGCGAAAAGCATAGCAAATCGACCACAAGAGTCATAAGTAATATTATGGATTTTATTCAGCCAAAAATTATTCAATCACCTATTAGCGGTCAGCCTGTACGTCCAACTATCTCAAAGTACATTAGAGATGGAAAGGAAATTACAGAAGCACACTATACTGATCCCGCTTCTGGTTCTTTTATTAGAAAAGGTGTTGTCTCAATTAGAGATATTACACAGCCAGAAAAATAATCTTGTTTTCGTTCATTGAGTATACTACACTATAGTAGTGATACTCCCGCAGGATTATATTGTACAAAAATTCTATCAATACGCAGGGTTTCCTAAATTTAAGAAACTCTCAAATGTGTATGAGGCAAGCTGTCCGATCTGTCGTGAGGGCAGATCATGGGGTAAGAAGAAGCGTTGCTATTTTATTGTTAATGACGGTGTGATTTGTTGTCATAATTGCGGATGGTTTAGTTCACCTTTTAACTGGATAAAGCAAGTATCAGGTCAAACACCAGCGGAGATTTATAAGGAGGTCGGTCAATATGATATACTACCGCTTGATCTTATGCAGGAACAACAAAACAGTGTACCTGCTATTACTGTAAATCCTCATAGCTTACCTCTCGATTGCATTAATTTGTATGATGACAATCAGGTTAGCTATTATAAAGATAATATAGTAGTACGTGATGCATTATCATTAATCAAAAAGAGACGAATGAACCATGCAATCAATAGGCCTGATACACTGTGGTTATCACTTACAGACAGAATTCATAAAAATCGTATAATCATACCTTTTTATAACGAACATGGAGATATTGTCTTTTACCAATCTAGAGCTATCTACGATAGAGATACAAAATTGTATCCTAAATATCTCGGCAAGGTAAATGGAGAGCGCGCTTTATTTAACCTCAATAAAATTACACCTGATCTTGATTATATCTTTATTTTTGAAGGTCCTATCGATGCTTTCTTTGTACAAAATGGTACAGCTGTTGCTGGTATACAGGAGCGTAGTGCTAAGAATTTTACTACATTACAGGAGGAACAATTGGCTACGTTTAGATTGTATGAAAAGATATGGGTCTTAGACAGTCAGTGGCTAGATAAAGCAAGTCGTGAAAAGACAATTAAGCTCATAGAGACAGGTGAGAGGGTGTTTATATGGCCTGAAAAGGTAGGTAAGAAGTTTAAGGATATAAACGATCTCTGTCTTGCTGTAGATAGAGATTTTATTGAACCGGAATTCTTTATTAAGAATAGTTATTCAGGTCTTAAAGCTAAATTAATGCTATCGAGTATTAGTCGTTAGCGGAAATTAGATAGCCTTTAAATGACTCACTTAGGGAGCTAAGCTCAGCTGCAAGTCTTGAGATTTTCTTCTTCTCACTTCTTGCGATATCAACAAAGAGTGTGTCACATGGTGCAACGTGCAGCTTTGTCTGTACAGAGTCCTGAGTTGTGCCATTTAAAAATTCAATAAATTGATCAATTTGCTTGATCCATTCGTTTAGCTGCTGTATTTGTGCGAGTTTGTTGTGATCAACTTGCTTTTGTCTTTCTGATTGCTGATGCACATCGAAATCTTCTGGCTTTGCTGTATCAAGCTGCTGAGCCATTGCATCGCGATCTGTTTCTGGCGCTGGCTGCTGCTCGGTATCATCGGCTTCGAGCACATACTTAAACTTTTTGCTAAACAAATTCATGTAATTATTTATTGCTTTAATTAAATAATTTAGTGAAAAAGCGTATCTTATTTGAAGATGCTACATCTTATTATAATAAGTGGGTATCAGGACAGGCAGCTCGTGAGTTTGCCACGCAGAAAGTAAGCTTAAAGGATATTGTTAAGAAAAATGATGAACATTCAGAACAATCACCTAACGGTGCAAAAGCAGAACCCGTTCTACCTTATCCTATTCCCAACGCTGTAACAGCTCTAGGTGAAGTTTCAATTTCACTTTCTAATACATTAGGTCTCTTTAGAGCAGCTCTTAAAAACCCTACTGTTCAAGAACACCCTGAGACAAAGGCCGAGGTAACAACAGTTATAAATGCTCTTTTACGTGCATCACAAGAGATAAACGAAATGTTTGTTGATTTGCAGAAAAGAGTTGAAAGATAGTATCTTGACATTAAAATAGTATAATGCTTAACAAATTATTTGTGCAGCTAAGCTTACTGTTTATAGTAACAGGTGTTATAGCTGTAATACTTCATACTCTTGGAGTTAATTACATACTCGGTGCTATAGCTGGCATTATTATACAATATGGTATCTATAACGTATTTGTATACTCACTCGAAACATATACTATACTAAAAGCTAAGAAGCTTGAAAATGAAAAAATAAAAGAGCTTTCATATCAGGTAGCTGAAGTCACATGTCCATGCGCGCAAAAGACAAAGGAAATTGTACCGTTACGCTTGAACGAACCTACTGTTTATAAATGCAATGCATGCTCAAAACAGGTAAGGGTATACGTTCAAACAGAAACCGTGTTAGTAACAGAACCTATTGCCGATACAAGTCTTAGTGGTATTGACGAATTAATTAAATCAAAAATCAATGAATCTGCCTGATAGTATTAAACAGTTAACAACAGACGGACAGGCGGATAGTTTGATAAATCTGTCGAAGCCTGTAAAGCCTGATATAGATAGTATCATCTATTTTATAAAACAAAGATTACCTTTTGAAGCTGTTAGACAGTTCGATGAAGGATTAATGTGTCTAAAGCCTGTTGCATCTGAAGCAACCTTTCTTAAAGGCCTCTTCAATCAACTTTCAGAAGTAGTTGCAAGGTCAATAAAAAAATCAGATATTGACGACAATTATAAGAAAGAAATTATTAATCTTTATGCGGTTTATTTTAAGTCAATTATTAACCTTTACGACTCACAGGTCGAACTATTGTCTGCTTTAAACAAACATAAAAAAGTTATTGACGTTGAGGAGATTTCATACATAATACTCGGATATGCAATTGAAACAATCAAGAAAATCAACAATGCTCGCGAATGGTAAGAAAGTCACTGACATGACGAGTGACGAATATACACGCTGGCTTTGTTTGCTAGAAGCAATTGAGCACGTAAGTAATAAGATGAATCAATTTGGTCACCGTCTACAAAATAAGGAAATCGATTGGATCAAATCATTAGCATTTCAAAAATATATCGACGAGAGGTTTGAAACAATGAAGGCAGATCTTAATGATCTTGAAAACAATACAGAATACGCTGAGTTTAACATTATACCGCAAAAGAAATGCATTACATCATTGGAACCAGTTTTACGGTAGACCATCGTAGTATACAACCTGGTCAGCAGAGGGTAATAAGCTCTTCAACACCACGGCAATCGCGTTCACCTTATGAGTTGTTATTTGAAGCTGGACATATCTATCAGCTTCAACGTATAACAAAGGAAGACGATGTGTTCGTATATCACTTCAATAGATCAGACATGACACAACATCAGATAAAATTTCCATCTACAAGAGATGCAGATGCTGTTATAGCAAAGTTCCGTAAAGAACAACTACCTGATTACGAGTCGATTTATAAGAATCGAGCTGATTAATAGTACCCACCGTAAACATTTGAATAGTCTGTAAGACTATAATCAAATATTTGTTTAGAGTCTATATCAACACTATCTGTATATGGTTTATTGGCACCTGATACCGTAGGGTTTTGTGTATCATCAAATACTTGATCATTACCTGCCTCTTGCGGAATTCCAGGTTCGAATGAATACTCAAAACGTTTGGCCTTTATTAACCATACATAGTGTCCAGCTAGCACGTTGATAGTTGCCGCATCTTCATCTAAACGCTCTGTTATCTCAAACATTTTACCGTTTCTATCACCAGGTCTATCATTACCGTATTCAGATAATTGAAATACATCACCTGATTTTGGCTCTGCACCAGGACCAAATGTTTCATAAAATGCACTTATATGTACAAAAGCTGTAACCTCATCTTCTGATAATAAGCCATATTTACTAAGCATTAAAGCATTTTCATTAAGATTAAGAGCTACTGTTATAGCTTGTGGAGGTGAAAATCGTTGAGTTGGATGCTCACCATAGAGCATATCCGAGCCAGATAATGTCGTGTTATTAACATAATAGTTAGCTTTTTGACCATATAGGTTTATTTGCTCTCTCCAGTAATTAGATTGAAGCAAGCGCTCGGCGCCGTTATTTGCTTTATCTGTTATTCTAAAGCATTCATTATCTTGAAATGTCTGCGGGTAAATACCTGTAGTACCACCACCTGTGTAGAAATCTTTTACATCCATATTATATCTTTATAGCTGGCGCTTGTGATGTTTCATCATAATAAAGCGTAATGCCAGTATTACCGAGCTTCTTAGGATGATGTGGATCATATTTAACAGGAGGGAACTCTTTTTCTATTTGCTTTACTTCTACATCATTAAGCGTAAAGTGACCACTACCATTATTGAGTAATGATTTTACTTTTTGATTAGAGTGCTTAGCTTTCCACATTTCAGGTACTGTTTTACCACCTGTTTTTGTATGTGTTGAAACATCAGGAACTAATCCCATGTGTCTACGCTTTTTGACTATATCACCTTTGTTATTGTTAAGATTAAAATGACTTTTAAAGCTATTCACAATATTATTTAAGCAAAAAAAAGGGCCTTCTTGCGAAGGCCCTTAATCTATAATCTATTTTTTGAACTTACTTAGCTGCACCGAATAGTGTCTTACCAACCTTACTTGCATTACCTGCAACCTTGTTTGATGGAACACCGCCACCTACGTTCTTCTTAAGAGGCTGTGGCTTACCGTCGTTAACGATACCCTGTACATCACCGTTGCCTTCCTTACCATCTACTTCTGATGTTGCTGTACCAGGGACCTTCTGACTACCCTTTGCCATGAGCTTCTTGCCATGCTCATCTGAAAGTGGTTCGATATCTGTTGCTTCACCGAGAGTCTGTTCATCTTCTGTACCCTCATCTGATGCACCCTCATCTTCGAGCTCATCAGTAGGCTCACCTTCGTGTGAACCAAGAACTCCCATGAGAACGTCATGAAGCTTCTCTGCGAGATCACGTGAAAGGGTAATTGTTACCTCTTCACCATCAACACCAGCACCTTCGTGCTCACCAGGAAGACCTAAGGCCTCGGCGTCTGTTGAATCGTCTTGATTGGGAAGATGCATGTCGTTTTCGAGCATTACCTCTTCGTAAAGTCTGTCAAAAATAGATTTGTTCATAAAAGTATTTATCTTCTGTGTTTCCGTTTTTTCATTATTTTGTGAGAATTTCTTAGGCTCATAATAATTGTCAGCTTTTGCTGTTTTCGGATCAATGATGTCTTTCTTAAAGCCATCAGCATCTTCAGGACCTGACTTCTTACCAACAAAAGCTTTCTTGTCGCCTTTTGCTAGCTTTACCTTTTTTTCTGTCTGTACTTCAAAGGTATCATCAGGAATTGTCATCTTCTCGAGATATAAATCACCGAGTTCATTCATTGTACGTGTTAAGTTCATGCATAAGTATTTATTATAAATGCCTACTAAAAAGCAGAAAACAGGTTATTATCTGGGTAATGAGTCACTCCCTACACAGGACGCGACATTCAATTATATTGATAACCCGGAGTGGGTTGAAGACATTAAAAAATGTACAAAAAACATTTTATACTTTGCTGAAAACTTCTTCTTCATTACAAACCTTGATGAAGGTAAGATAAAAATTAGATTACATTCTTTCCAGAAAAAGATTTTAAGAAGCTTAAGAGACAATAGATTCGTATGTTTATTAGCTTCACGTCAGATTGGTAAGGCCCTTGCACTAGATACACCTATATTAACCACATCCGGGTGGTCAACAATGGGTGAGCTTAAGAAAGGTGATCAAGTATACGGAGCTGATGGTATACCTTGCAACATCGTGCATGCCCACGAGACCCTTAATAACCGTAAATGTTATAAAGTAATATTTGATAATGGTGAGGAAATTATTGCCGATGCAGATCATCTATGGTTTACAGAATCGAGAAATGAAAGAAAGACAAGCGGTACAGTAAAAACTACGCAGCAGATTGTTGATACATTATACGCGCCATACTGCAAAGAACCTAATCATAGAATACCTGTATGTATAAACGGAGTAACGGGAATTGAAAAGGAACTACCTATTGAACCTTATGTGCTTGGGTTGTGGCTAGGCGACGGAGCGAGTGTTAGTGGTACTATAACTGTAGGTAGACGAGATATACACGAAATTATAGATATTCTCAATACTCAGCAAAAACAATTCGACAAATTAATTCTACATGAATATAAGAAAGAGGTATATACGTTGAGAATAACATCAACAAAGAATTTACATACAGAGAGTTTATCAGGGTTAATCAAAAACAATAACCTAAAAAATAATAAGCATATCCCTAATGAATACATGCTTGCGAGCAGACAGCAGCGACTCGCTCTACTACAGGGACTCATCGACAGTGACGGGTATATCGATAATAGAGGAAATGCATGTTTTTATAATACAAATTTAGAATTAGCTAAACAGGTTAAAGAGCTCATAACTAGTCTTGGATATAAAGTTACATATAAAGAGTATATACCTAAATTAAGAGGTGTTGAATGTAATATCTCTGCTATCGTTACATTTAAGCCAATAGAATTTGTATGTCGTTTACCGTTTAAGCGTAGTAGAATTCAGGTAAAGCCACCTACTGTACAGTCACATCTTCGCGCACAATGGCATTATATAAAACAAATTGTTGAAGTACCATCGGTACCTGTTAGATGTATTACTGTTGATAGTGTAGATAATTTATATCTCGCTGGTAAGCAGTTAATACCCACACACAATACTACATTAATGACGGTATATGCATTATGGGTCGCCTGCTTTCAGGAAGATCAACGTATATTAATCGTTGCTAACAAAGAACAAACAGCTATTAACATTTTTAAACGAGTTAGAATGGCTTATGAAAAGTTACCTAATTACCTTAAACCAGGTGTTTTAGAGTACGGTAAAACGTCAATGTCACTAGCCAATGGTTCAAGCATAGGTATTAGCACTACAAGTAGTGATGCAGGTCGTGGTGATAGCTGTAACTGCTTGATATTAGATGAGTTAGCCTTTATTGATAACCATATGGTACAAGATTTCTGGAAATCAGTTTATCCTATTATTTCATCTTCCAAGAAGTCAAAAATATTCGTTGCCTCAACACCTAACGGCACCGGAAACCTCTTTCACGAACTTTATACCGGTGCACTTGAGCCTGATCCGGAGAAACATAATGGATGGCACGCTGAAAAGGTCGACTGGTGGGAGGTCCCTGGTAGAGATGAAAAATGGAAGAAGAATACTATAAGAGAGCTTGGAAGCAGGGATGCGTTTGATCAAGAGTTTGGAAACGTGTTTCTTGAGACAGGTGAAAGCGCTGTTAATGAGAGACTCTTTGATGAATTAAAGACAGAGTGTGCTGAACCTACATTTGTTTTTGACGAAGGACACTATCTATTATGGGAAGAGCCTAATCAAGAAAAAATTTACGTCGCCGGTGTTGATATAAGCGAGGGTGTCGGTGAAGCTGCTTCAGTAGTGCAGATTCTTGATATTACAGACCTAAGAAGTATTAAACAAGTAGCAGAGTACCATAATAGAAACATTAGTCCTATTAATTTCACTACAAAACTTTACGAGATTCTTCAACACTGGGGTAATCCACTTGCATTAATTGAGCGTAATAACTGTGGTGCACAAGTTGTCGACCAACTTAAGCAAACACATCAATATGAAAATATTGTTTCTTATGGTGCAAAAGCAGGTAAATTAGCCTTTAATAAACCAGGTGTTATTGCACACACAAACACCAAATATAAAGGTGTAACTAACATGAGATACTGGGTTAATGAGTTAAAATGCTTGAAGATACGTAATTTAAATACATTAAACGAACTTAAAAACTTTGTTAGATACCCAAACGGTACTTGGGCTGCAAGACCCGGTGCAAGTAACTGGGATGATAGAGTCATGAGTCTTATATGGGCTCTTATGATTCTTGATGATGAAATAGTTGAAAAATACTTTGAAATTGAACAGTATGATGATAATAAAAAGCCATTAAAGTTAAGACCACTCGATTATGGCATTAAATATTTTGTAAATCCAACTTCGATTTACTCTAACGAAAGATCGAATGGAGATGCATCAATGCCCTTGCCGATTTTATTTCCAGCTGATGACTCAAATGAGTTTTCTGAAGTTAAGGATCTCGAATCACAAGGGTGGCAATTCTTTAACAACTCCCAATACTAATGTCAAACGCAGCAGTCTATACACAGAGTCCATTCAATAAGTCGAGAAAAGATAAATTTCTCATGGCTTTTGATCTACCGAAATGTTTCAAAAACCATGAATCAAATTTCAACCGTAACAATAATACCGTCATACCTGATAGTATTAAGTTTTCTGTTTTCGGTGCAATAGTGCCGTCTATTGAAATACCTCCTGTTGATATAAGATATTCTGGTCAGACTCTTGCTGCTTCAAGCCATACCCGTAACGTCTTTGCACCTAATACTGTAAGTTTTACCGTTGATAATAGATTCAATAATTATTGGACTATTTACAGCTGGCTTAATCTGCTTAATCATGATAAAACAGGTGTTTATGATGCCAATAATATAACATCAGGTAAGTCATCAAACTTCGAATATAGAACTAATATTTCTATTTTTGCACTTGATGAATACAATAAGAGAGTAGTAGAATTTAAGTACACCGATGCATTTCCTACGTCTCTCGGTGGCATAGAGTACAGTTACAGAGACGGTACTGAGATAGAATCATCCTTTACATATAGCTACTCACAATTATTAGTGTCTCTTGTGACTTCTGATATAGAAAGTTTCTAAACTTTAAAAAGTTCAATCAAAAAAATATAAATACTTTATATGGCAAATCGTACAATTCAGAGTCCAGGTGTGCAGATCAATGAAGTAGATCTTTCACTAGCAGCAGTTGGTGCACCTCCTACAACAATTTTTATTCCAGGCTTCGCTCCTAAGGGTCCCGTTGCTGAACCTATACAGGTAAGTAGTCTTTCTGAATTTGAACAAATTTTCGGTCAGCCAACTAATGCTGCAGAAAGATATTTTTACTATACTGTAAAGGCAGCCTTTACATCGAATTCAAATATTCAAGTTTTTAGATTAGCTTATGGCAGTGCTCTTGGTATTGGTACATCAAATCAGTACAGTGCCCTTGTTTACCCTGTTGCTTCTTATACTAACGGCCTAACATCAACAAGTCTCTCTGCTACTGCACTATCTGCAAGTACAATTTTCTTCGGTCAGCCAACCCATATTACACTTTCACAAAATCAGTACCTCGCTATTCAATCGGGCAATGCCTTTACATGGCAGGCTGATACACAGGGTATTACAACATTTACCGATGTTTCACAGCTCGGTCAAGCTGGTCTCATCGTTCTCAACAATTCACAGTCCACCATTAATCAACGTTTTGAAGGTCTGTATCTCGGTGTTATCGATAATACTAACCATAACCCTGCTATCAATTATAACGATATAAACGCTGTATTCACAGTCAACAGTACTGCAACAGCTCAATATGCTGGTGGTTCAACAACAAACGGTACATCATACATTTCTATACCGAATGCACGTCTCAACTTCCCGTTATCTGCAACACCAACATCCCCAGCTGGTAGTGTTTCTGAGGTACTAGAAAATATCCCAACATTTACAACATCGACACCAAAATGGAATGATACAATTTCATTGGGTCTCTTTAAGCTACGTCAATCTGTCTTCTCACCTGATACAATTGCACTTGATTACGTTCTTCAGGAGAGTTACGTTGCATCACTCGACTATTACAGACAGCAGAGTGTTACAACAGGTGGTCAGCCAGTAAGCTTCTTCTTAGAAAATGTAGATAATCCTTCTTCTAACATTGTATCACTTGTTAACCCGTATATTTCAAACCGTAATGTTGGTACTTCATGGCTTGATCTTTCCGGTAATCCTACAAAGACAGTACGTTTCTTAAGTTCTGATAAGGATTTACCTGTTGCATCTGATACTAATAGTTACACTGCAGGGACATGTACATCTGCAATTTCAGCCGGTGTATTTACTGGCTCACCTACACTTTCAAGTGTTTATCCTAACGGCATTAGTCTCAATACCGTTCTTAATACAACCGCTATATCTGCTGTAACAGCATATAATATATCGCTTTCAGCTGACTTCGGTAATTTCCAAAACGTCCCCGGTTCATACGAGACACGTATTGGTGCACCATCAGGTGTTGTAGCAGGTCTAATGAATTCACTTGGTACAACAAGTAAGTTAATGCCGCTTGGTGTATATGCGCAGACAAATCTTTCAACAAAGGTAATCGGTGATGTGCCAGGTAAGGTTACAAACATGCTTAACCTTATTTCAAATTCTGACATTTACCCGCTGTCGATTGTAACAGAAGCTGGTCTAGGTACAATTTTCGTCAATTCATTAAACCCTGCAACATCAGGTTATTTCGATGATACTGTTCCTTTTGATAGTCAGCTATACGCTCTTACAGCACAGCAAATCGCAGCGCAGCCTACAATGGTAGCAAACTATCTTGCTGCAGTTCAGCCGTTTGTTACATTTGCAAGTGCAACACGCAAAGATCACCTCTTTATCGCAGATCCAATTACTAACATCTTCGTAGAGGGCAACAATCTCAAGACACTGGCTGATCCAAACAAGAGTTTCTCACAGAATATCTACTGGCCACTACGTAACCAGTTCTCAACTATCAATACAAGTTATGCTTGCGCATATGCAAACATTGCACAAGTTTACGACAATGTATCAAATAGCCAGGTCTGGGTACCGTTCTCAGGTTTCGCTGCAGCAGCAATGGGTAATACAGATTCAAACTTCTACCCTTGGTATGCACCAGCTGGCTTCACACGCGGCGTTGTAAACAGTGTAACAGATCTTGGTTACTATGCAAACCAGAAGGAGCGTGATCAACTTTATTCGATCTCACTCAACCCTGTTGCATACTTCCCGAACGAAGGTTTCGTAATCTTCGGTCAGAAGACAGCACAGAAGCTTCCAAGTGCATTCGATCGTATTAATGTACGTCGCTTGTTCCTCACACTTGAGACTCAAGTTAAGCAGACAGTACGTTACTACGTATTCGAGCCAAACACACTCTTTACAAGAACAAACATCATCAACGTTCTTACACCGATCTTTGATCTCGCTAAGAATACACAGGGTCTATATGACTACCTCATCATTTGTGATGAACGTAATAATACACCTGCTGTAATTGATGATAACTCACTTGTAGTTGATATCTACCTCAAGCCAGTAAGATCTGCAGAGTTCATCTTAGTGAACTTCTACGCAACTAGAACAAATCAGAACTTCACTGAGCTTGTAGCATAACGACTAAATAATTTTATGGCATCCGTAAATCAATTAATTCAAGACTTCTACACAGCAGCACAAGCGCGCGATTTCGCACGTGATTACAACTTCCGAGTACTTTCAATTAATACTCCAGGTGTAACCAATGCCGCTGGCCAGCCCCTTACATTTAGTGAGACATCAGATCTCGTTTATGTAAAGAGTGCTGCACTACCAGAGCGTGAAATTACAAACGTACCTGTACCATATATGGGTCTTAATTTCAATGTTCCTGGTAACGCTGTATATCCAAACAGTAATGCTTATACATTAACATTCTATTGCGATGCTAAGTCGCAGATTAGACAGAAGTTTGAAGATTGGTCACGCTATGTATTCAACGACCAGAATAGTACTGGTTACTACTTCACACCCGGTCCTACATCAGTTATTAGTCTCGTACAGCTTGATAACCAGATGAATGCTATAGCGCAATATAATCTTGTCGGTGTATCACCACGTAACGTTGGTGCATTAACATACAACATTGCAGGTGGTACAGGTGAGACAGTAGAATTTACTGCTACCGTTTCTTATCACTACTTTACAAGAAGCGCCTAAATAACATTCACTTAATTAAATAATTAGGTGAATGATCCATTTACAGAGGCACTATCAAACATCGGCGGATTATTAGACGGTACAAATCCGCCGTTTGCTCCTCAGATAACACAGCTTATCGGATTCAATATCCCCGGTAAGCCTCTCGTAAGTACACAGGAGTATTTTTTAACACAAATGGATTCGTGGTTAACCACGATCCCTATGACGACTCAATGGATAATCGTCATTCAACGCTTCCCGTCCGCTCTTAATTCAAATATTCTTCAATCTCTTGAGCGCACTGACGGAAGTAAGCACGGATTTGATATTTCATCAGCTGTTGCAGCTCTTGGATCTTATCCATTTCAAAGTGTAATAGGTTGCTTATTTGCACACGAAGTCACGATTCCATCTGAACAATTAGATGTTGGTTCTGTCACTGTTGCTAACAATAGAGGCTTTCTACCTGGTGTTGTTGCTAATGGTAGATCTACTGAACCACCAACACTCGCAATAACATTTAGAGAAACAAATACATCATTTGTTGATTCTGTTATCAGACCATGGTCAATTCTCACAGCACACTACGGTCTTGCATCGAGACCTGGTGATTCCGCTACAAATTTAATAGCTGTAAAAGATCCAAAAAATATTAAAACTAATATTTCTATTCTTCAATATACAAGATCATTGCAAAACACTTCAATGATACCTAGAAAGGTATGGCAATTCTTTAATTGTGCTCCTTTTAACGTAGGTGAACAAACACTTGAGTATACAGAAGAACATCTTGCTACAATACCTACTCGTTGGACATACTCTAATTATACTGTTGCTGACAACTTGTATCTACCTATTGGAGCAATTATATCAAATTACGTCAAGAGTGGGTTCCCTAATATTACTTCTGGTGTCGGTACCTTTGGTCCTCCATATAGCCCTATCGGGGGTTAAGCATAATTATATACATGCAGAAATTTTTATACTCCGCTTTTTTGCCGAGTTTAAATAAGACCGTTAGCTTAACTGAAGTACCTTTTAGTAGTTACAAGCAGCTTGCTAAACTTATACTCAATAATAATGATGAGTATAT
>Ga0208257_1000256_pt1 | contig 17617 bp, 27 predicted proteins | sample CryBogCBH10Sep07_FD_184610 | JGI IMG/M metagenome (GOLD analysis project Ga0208257, IMG submission 184610) | Freshwater microbial communities from Crystal Bog, Wisconsin, USA - CBH10Sep07 (SPAdes) | ecosystem: Environmental > Aquatic > Freshwater > Lake | place: Crystal Bog, Wisconsin, USA... | reverse complement strand
ATGAACTTCACATTGTTGTTGCTGGTGCCTCGGTTAACGCATCCGTTGTATCAACATTCAATGGTCGTGGTGGTACGGTATTGCCAGTATCGGGTGATTACACGGTTAGTCAAGTCACGGGCGCGGCTCCAACCGCATCACCAACGTTTACCGGAACCATTACGCAAACTGGTACTACAATTGTTACTCAAACTACTGGTGCATTTGCAAATAATGATGTACTTACCATGCGATACATGGGAGCAATTTAATGTCTACATCTTTTACCAAAGGATACAACGGCAAACCCGGACAATGGTTTAACGGACAACACGTTGTTGCTCGTTTACCAGAGCCGGGAACCGTTCACACTGTAATTAAAGTAGCAACTGTATCCATTAAAGACACCTATTCACAATCTCAACCACAATAAGGTAAAATAGTGCAACCAGTTAACACAAACACTTATGTAAAAGGAACTGCAATAACTGTCTACACAGACGAACCTTTCAGGGCAATTGACGGAACCATCGTTGACCCTGACCGCGTTCTTTTTGGTTTTGAAATTAATGGCGACTCTGATCAAACCTATACCTTTGCGTACAATTGGAACGTTGGTGACCCAACAGAAACCATTAAAAGGATTGCACAGGGGGTTTACAGTGCCGAGATTGACTCATCCCTGTACCCTTCTGGCGTTTACGTCTACACACTTGCCGGAGAACCTACGGAAGTAGCTCACGATTACACTAAAACAAAGGTCCGTGTTGACGCTGAGTTTGTTGTAATTGATCCACCATTTGCACTTGAATAGGTAATTACATGGTACGCTTGTGCCATGATATCTATCTTTACTCCAACACATGACCCTAAGTACCTTAATGAAGCTTATGCAGGTCTACTAAATCAAACTCACCAAGACTGGGAATGGGTTGTTGTTCTCAATGGTAAAGCAAAGTGGGAAGTTCCTAAGGGAGAGAAACGCGTACGTGTTTGCTACGCCAAGCCACAGCTTAACGGCGTTGTGGGAGCTTTAAAGAATCATGCAGTAAGTCTTTGCGATGGCGACATCTTGGTTGAACTAGACCACGATGACATTCTTATGCCAACATGCCTTGAAGAAGTGCAGAAAGCATTTGACGAAAACCCTAATGCATCACTTGTCTATTCAGACTTTGCGTACATCAACGCAGATGCAACACCTAATTTTTCCAAATATTCTCCTGATTACGGTTGGTCGTATCACGAAGAAGATGGCTATAACGTTTGCCATGGAATGGCCCCAAGCCCACATAACGTTTCTTACATCTGGTATGCCCCGAACCACGTTCGATCATTCCGTAGGAGCTCATACTTAATGACTCCAGGATATGACAGCACCATGAAAGTTCTTGACGATCAAGACATCATGTACAAGCTGTACCTTGTTGGTGACTTTGTTCACATTAAAAAGAACCTCTACCTACAACGCGTACACCCAGAAAACACCCAAGCTAAATCAGACATTAATCCATTCATTCAAACTGAGACTGTCCGCATGCACGGACAGACCATTCAACCTATGCTTCTTAAGTGGGCTAAGCAGAATGGCCTTCTCGCCCTTGACCTAGGTGCTGCCCACAACCCAGCACCGGGATACCTCACGATTGACATGCATTCCCCGGCGGACTACATTGGCGATGTCTTTGAAATACTTGAAGGTTTTGAGGACAACAGCGTTGGCGTTATCCGTGCCGTTGACTTCCTAGAACACATCCCAGACAAGGTGCGCCTATGGAATGAAATGTACCGAGTCCTTGCACACGGTGGAATGATCCTAAGTCTTACCCCAAGCACCGATGGCCGTGGTGCATACCAAGACCCTACGCACAATAGCTTCTACAATGAGAACTCTTTCTGGTATTTTGCTGACGAAAACTACCGCAAGTATGTTCCTGAGCTTAAAATGAACTTTCAAATCAGTACATTAAGTACATATTTCCCTAGCGATTGGCACAAACAACACGACATTCCCTATGTAAATGCCAATCTTATTGCCAATAAAAACGGCGAACGCCATGGTGGACGACTACACGTTTAAAGACTTGAAATACTAATTACATTGGTGTAGTATATAGTCGGAGGAATTTAGAAAGGACAGCATGACCAAACCTGACTTGTCGGAATTCTACGAAGAGGAAAGGAAAGAGTGCATCGCCTCGCGACTCATTTCAAAACTCTCTGCGGAAGACAAAATTAACTGTTTAGCCGCAATGGAAGATAAGAACATCAACAGTATGAAGATTGTTCGTTACCTTCAGAAGCGTGGCATAGATGCCAAGCACCCTGCGATTCTGCGCCACCGTTCAAAAGAGTGTATCTGTGCCAAGTAAAAACAAGATAGACCTTAGCGAATTCTATAATGACCGAAAAGGTGTTATGGAAGTTGATGGGGAAGACCTTACGGAACTCTGTAAGGCAGTAATGAAAAAGAAGCCAGCAAAGTCAGTCGGACCTCAGGGCGAGATGGTAATGATGGTTCTTTTAAGTGACTGGCAAGCCGGTAAAAGCGAAGGTGGCGGTAGCGATGCTATTGCTGACCGTATCGTTACCTTTCAAGACCGACTTATGCAACGTCTTAAAGACCTTAGGAAGATAGGCCGTGAAGTTAACACGGTATACCTAATGGGTCTCGGTGATTTAATTGAACAATGCTCGGGATTTTATGATATGCAAAGCTTTGGCGTTGATCTTGATCGTCGAGAGCAGATGCGACTAGCTCGTCGTCTTGTTCTGCGACAGGTTGACCTATTGGTTGATGAAGGATACCGAGTTGTATTCGGCGCTGTACCAGGTAACCACGGTGAGAACCGTAATGCCATGGGTAAGGCTTATACAACTTGGACAGACAATGACGACCTTGCAATCTTTGATGGTGTTGAAGAAGTTATCTCACACAATCCGGAGCGTTACGCAAACGTCACTACAACTGAAAACAAGTTTGATGAGACACTTACACTTACCATTGATGTAGCTGGTGTTATGTGTGGTTTTGCTCACGGTCACACCTTCCGCAATGGACAAGGTAAGAACTGTGTTAAGACCAACGGTAGCATTGGAAAGATTGAAGGTTGGTGGCAGGGACAAGCAATGGGTATGCTGCCTATTGGACAAGCAAAGATTCTCTTCTGCGGTCACTTGCACCACTTTGTATCTTCATCAGCAACAGGGCGACAAGTATTTATGTCTCCAGCAGCTGACGGTGGATCAGGTTGGTTTACTGAAACATCAGGCAAGAGTTGCCCACCAGGCATGCTCACAATGCTTATTGGTACGCAGTGTGGACCATTTGGTTGGTCTGACCTAGCCATTTTGTAATGACACCAAAGAAGTTTAGGTTGCCCGAAGGGGCAACGCCTATCAATGAAATGATGGAACGCTATCCAGACTGGGTGTGGCTACCATGCCCAGTCTGTGATGAACTTGCACACTTTATGGAAGACCGCTACGGTATGCACGCTTGGTGCTTTGATTCACCTACGGGCAAGAGAATGATACCTACGCTACGCAGAAAAGGACACGGAGTTTCAAAACTCGCCTTGTTCGAAGAGCAGTAGTTCCCAAGCATTAGCAACGCTGGTGTTTTGTTTAATCCAAAACCTGCGTTGATCAGCACTTGATCCGCCCCACACGCCATGTTCAATCTTGTTTTCAAGAGCATACTCATGGCATTCTTTTTGCACTGGACATGTAAAACAAATCTCTATAGCTTCACGCATTACAGATGATTGCCCTTGACCGGGAAAGAACATGTTCATGTCCTCATTAGAACAAGCACCGTATTCATAGAACTCTGGTCTGGATCTTTGTAAGACTATTAGGAAATCAAGTAATTCAAATTCATTATAAGACAAATAGTCCGACACTTCAGTCCTTAGGGTTTAAGCTCCCTGCGACATGAAGGTGGGAATTTGATAACGCAATGTGGCGTTCCTTATCCGTACAGCTCCACCCGCAGGTGCATGTTGAAATAAATTTTCCCTTTGTCATTTCAATTTGTACGTAATGCTTAATCACTGTTATTCGTCCCAAGACCACTTGATAAAACCTCTCCGCCACGCTTCTTGTGGATACTGTCCTATCATTGTATGGCAGTAACGACACACTGTCTTGTAATTATCTGGACTATCTCCAACAATCTTTCCACCGGCAGATCGAGCTTTAACCTCGTGCACGTCAACTGCTACGCCAAAACATTCCTCGTTCCAATACACTTGGCACACAGGAAACTTCTTTAGCATTTCCTCTACGAATGGCCTACGCTCTTCGTAAATCTTCTTCATTCTATCCGACCTGGGCTTCAGCGCTTTATGTGCTGTAAGCCCGCTTTTTGCTTTTAGGGCCGATCTAATGACTAAAGGGGCTCGCGATACGAGCCCCTTTTTAGTCTGCAATGGTTTGCGTCTTTTCACAAATAATAGTGTATCAGTTGTTCTTCCAGAATGGCTATCTGGCGATGTGCTTCCGACAATTGACTGTGCATCCGTTCGTTCTCTGCGGTTAGTTCCCTAACCCTGATAAGAAGTTCTTCGGTGTAGTGAGTCAAAGCGTCATCGTATGTAGACATTAGGCTCCTATCTCTCTGTATGAAGCAAGCAAACTTCTAAAACCTTCAAGCTGTGAACGGACTGTAAGCAACGCTTGGCGACAGGCGTCGTGCTTTGCTTCCATTGCTGCAAGCGAGCGAAACTCTGCCTTTGTTGCCACCCGTGCGTGATCATCAGCCATGTCAACAGTCAGTTTCCTGCCATCAACATCAGCATGCATGCGCTCTTCAATTCTTGCCTGAGCATAAGCGGTCTTGTACCGTTCTTCTGCCTCAGCTTTATCATCACAAATACGTGTGAAGTCTTGCGTCAGCCTCTCCATAGTGGAGATGGCCGAACGCATGGCTTCTTCAATCTTTGCGTGACTGAGTGGAGCAGAATTGTTCATTAGAAGTTGTCAAAACCCTTTGATGAACCTGAACCGTTCATTACTGATTCCTTCTTTTCGTTACGGGTAATCTTTGCAGTTGCCCAACGAAGATCGGCAGCAACGGTGTCAGCAACGATTTCTCCTGCTGTACCCTTAGTTCCGTCCTTGCGCTCAAAGTCCTTAAGTGAAAGACGACCAACTATAACTACGCGTGAACCCTTTACAAGACTCTCAGCAATGTTTGTTGCTACTGAGTCAAAGGCTACAACGTCATAGAAAGATGTTGATTCTGTTCCTGACTTGTCTTTGTATGTGTCAGCAACACCAAAACGAATGTAAGCCAAACCGTCATTAGAAAAGCTGAGCTCTGGATCTCGAGTGATGTTACCGATAATTGTAATTGATGTTGACATAATTCTCCTTATGCGTCTTGTAGTGCTTTTAGTGATTCAATGATAAGTTTGGCATCGTCCATAGACAATTCCTCAAGCGAACTAACCTTGCGATTAGTTAGCTCTTCAATCTTATCGTACATCTGTAAGTCGTCCCAACCAAGACCCTTGTGGGTAATAGCCCAAATTGCCTTGGTTTGGTTTTCTGTTACTGCACGACTACTGCCACCCGATGCTCGGGGTGCAGATGCCGCAGTAGCAACCTTTTCGCTCAAGCTTGGCTTGAACGCGCTTGCTGACGGAGTGCTTGCCGCAACACCGTCATCGTCAGAATCGGCCACAAGACCCAAACAAGCCATGTAGGAGTAGCGACGAGCATATGTCGTAGCCGAACCTTGCGACATCGGGTCATTCTTTACCATGTGCAATTTCATTGCATAAGAGATGAACTCACCTGAAGTGTGCATAAGGTACGTCATAAGTAGGTCGCCACCCGCATCATCGTAGGTGATGAATTGACTAACAGCTAAACCATGCTTTGCAAGTACTGGACCAGCACTTGCCACAACATCTGGCAGTGCAGCATACGTACTCTTAAAGAACGGATTTACTGAACCCTTCGGTACGGCAGAAAATTCTGCCTGTGCAGCTACTAGTGCGGTGACTAGTTCGCTAATTGATTCGCTTTGCATATTTGTTCCTTTTCTTTGTTTGTATAATTGATTATAAAGGTTGTTGGCTCGTTTGTCAAGAACTAATTCTTGATTTCTCGAAGAACCCTAGATCCAGGTCTAAGGCTGGTAAATTGGGCATAAATCTCTGGCATTTGACTTTGAAACTTCTTAGAGTCAAACGTCTCAGAGTCTTTATTGGCTCTGTAAGAGAACAATGGCTGTCCGTCTACGGTTGCGTATTCTGCATCCCCAACAAGTTCTAGTATTTGCGCACGAAGTCGTTTGCGTTCACGCTCAGCATCTTCCGAAGCTTCCTTGGCCAAGGTAAATTCAGCCCATAGTTCCTTAAGTTCTGCTCCGCCTTCGTAAACCTTGCCGGTTGAGTGGCGTGGATACATCTTTGACTGAGCAGACTCGGTTGCTTCGCTACCGTCAGTAGGCGGTGGATTGAGTGTTGTTACTGCATCCCAAAACATTGACTCGGCTGCAATAAGATTCTCTGCGATCTCCTCGTCCCATGTCATGTTGCGCACTTGAATTCCCTGTCCGCCGATTAGTGCACAGAAAGTAATTGCTTTTACACCGGTCACAACGCCGTAGTGGTACCCCTGAAGCATGTAGCTCTGAGGAACCTGATTGTTTGCCCATGCGCCAGGGTTCCCTGGACTAGCAATACCGGCGGTCTTGACTTCAAGAATGCGTTCAATGCCACAAGGCGGGATAGCTAGATTCCTGTATTGACTAACAACACCGGCAGGGAACTGCTCGGAAGGCTTAACAATAAGAAAGTCAAGGTTGGCAAACATAAACTCTTGGCCATCTCGCTCCGACCAAATGATTACAGGCCACTCAACAACAGCGACGTTGTAGTCCTTTGCATATTTCTCTGCAATAGGACGTTCAAGAATGTTACCCCATTCGGTAGCTTCATTACCCTCAAACGTTCGCTCAACAATGCCAGTCTTTTCTGACCACAGGGCGTACGGTGAGTTGTATTTATTAACCCCGCAAATAGTGCCTGCATCGGATCCACCAATACCGCCTTTGCGTAGCTCAAGCCACTCTTCGTTGTTCTTATCCCATACAGGAATAATCTTTACATTTTCCATTACTTAATCCTTATAGTTCGGGCAACGCCGTCAATGTAGTGAATCTTCCTCTTGTCTCTAAGATCACGGCAAGCGCCATGGACCGTTCCAAGTGATAACTCTGTCATCTCAACAAGATCGCGAAAGCTTGGGCCGTATTTGTGGCTACGGTTCCATTTTTTTATAGCCTTTAATATCAAGTTTTCGTTTTTTTCTTGAGCATCAATCCTCTTCACTGGCATCAGCAATCTCCATTTCAAAATCAACGTCATTTACTTTGCTCATTACCTCTTGGTAAATAGATTCGTAAAGTTCTTTCTTCTCTTTCAAGTTTACACAAGCCTTGTCACGTCCCTGGCCAATGTGCTCGCCCTGATAGGTGAGCCATGCCCCGGACTTCTTGACAACACCAAAATCAATTGCACAGTCAAGCAGTGCGCCTTCTTTTGGAACACCAATGCCGTACACAAGATCAAACTCTGCTTGTCGGTATGGTGTCGCAAGCTTGTTCTTAACCACCTTTACTCGGGTGCGGTTAGCCGTTGCGTCATCACCCTTCTTAATGGTTTGAATGCGTCGAATGTCTAGTCGCACAGATGAATAATAGCCAAGGGCACGACCGCCGGGGGTGAACTCGGTTGGACCAAACATCTTGCCAATAGATTCACGGAGCTGGTTAATAAAGATAACCAAAGTATTGCTGTCAAATGCCGGTCCGGTCAACTTTCGTAGTGCCTGACCCATCAAACGAGCCTGCAAACCTACGTTTGCCTGACCCATTTCACCCTCTAGTTCTGCCCTAGGGGTTAGTGCTGCCACAGAGTCCACCACAATTACGGCAATTTTGCCTGTTTCGGCTAGGCGAATGGTTATTTCTAGACCCTGTTCAGCCGTTGAAGGTTGTGTCAAAAGCAGTTCGTCAAGGTTCACTCCCAAAGCCCGCGCATAGCCAGGGTCCAGGGCGTGCTCAGCGTCCACGTAGGCGCACTGTAGGCCCCTTTTTTGGGCCTCTGCGATGGCGTGCATAGCTAGGGTACTCTTACCCGAAGAAGGCGGTCCAAAGAACTCTACAATGCGTCCTCTGGGCAGGCCACCGGTCCCCAAAGCTAGGTCTAAGGGCAAAATCCCCGTAGAAATGACCTCAATTGGCGTAACCTCAGCACTATTTAGGCGTACAATAGTACCAGGCCCAAAGTTCTTATTGATCTCATCAATTACACTCTCGAGTGTGTTTTCGTTTGGTTTTACTGTTTTTGCCATCAAATCCTCTCATTTTCAATTTTGGCGGGAACCACATGTTACAGGAACAAATGTTCAATGTCAAGTCTTTCTGATTTGACAAGGCGAAGGTACTCGTGTAGGCTTCGGCCTATGAAAACATACTACGCACAAAAGAACTACGCGGTGGTGGACGGCAATTACATCATCGTTTATTCACGTTATAGCAAGGCTTTTGTTGAAGATTGCCGTCAAATTGAAGGTCGTAAATGGAGCGATGCAGAGAAGGCAAACATCTTTCCCATGTCTTCAGCGCCACTAGTTCGTGCCCTCGCTGCCAAATGGAACATTGATCTTCCAAAAGAAATACGCAATGCTCCTGAAGAAATTCAAGAAAGCCTTCTTGGTGGTTTTAAAAATGTAAACGTTGAGGGTGATGACATTGTTATTCAATTTAGTTACGATCCTCAAATCATTAATTCGGTTCGCACCATCGTTCCCGGCATTAAGTGGGATGCTAGTAAAAAGGTTTGGCGCACACCACGTAAAAACATTAAAAAAGTTTCAATGCTTGCGTCAAGGTTTGGCTTAACGGTTTGCGATGAACTAGAAGACGAGATTCAAAGATTCATTGAAGAGGCCGAGGAGATGGTCAAAGCTTCTTCGTCGTTAGATGCAAAGGTTGAGATACCCAACATTGCAATCCCACTTCTTCCATACCAGCAAGCAGGTGTTGCATATTTGCAACGAGCACGCAAAGCAATTCTTGCAGACCAGCCCGGACTTGGTAAGACAGCACAAGCGCTTGCAGCAATTGCATCAGAAAATCGCTACCCAATGGTTGTTGTTTGTCCCAACACGCTCAAGCTCAACTGGGAAAGAGAGACAAAGAAGTTCTTTCCTAGTCTTTCCGTTTCTGTTCTTAACGGAACAAAGAGCGAAAGAATTGAAAAGTCCGATGTAATTATTATCAATTACGACATTCTCTACGAGCGCATACCGGACATTTTTCAGCATGGGTTTTACTCTCTTGTTGTTGATGAAGCACACGCAATTAAAAACGGTGAAAGAAAGTCTTTTTGTGTTATGTGCGATAAGCCTGTTCGATCTAACGCTAAAAGGTGTGAGTGCGGTTCAACGTTTGATGCACCGTCAGAGAAGTGGTCTGTTAAAAGAACTGATGCAGTAATGACGCTTGCAAAATCTGTTGACGATGATGACTTTGTTTTCCTTTTGACTGGAACGCCTATTACCAATAGGCCCGAGGAATTAATTTCACAGCTCGAAGCAATTGGAAGACTTGATGACTTTGGTGGTTCATGGCGATTTAAGAGTCGCTACGCACCAAAAAGAGGCATGTCAACTAACGCAGCAGAACTAAACGAAAAGCTTCGCTCAATGTGCTTTGTTCGTCGTATGAAGGCAGACGTTTATGGAGACCTTCCACCGCTACGCAATGCAGTTCAGTACCTTTCACCAAAGCCAGAACTAATGGCAAATTACAAAAAGGTTGAGTCTGATGTTGTTGAATACTTTGCAAGGCGTGCTGAAGCAATTGCTGAAGAAGAAGGAAGTGATGGATCAAAGGCTTATTGGGAGAAGCGACTTAGGCTTGAGCGCAATCAGGGCCTTATTCGTATAACCGGACTACGTGACGCGGTTTCAAAACTTAAGTACGACAGCATCATCTCATGGTTAGACAACTTCATTGAGTCTAGCGATACCGAAAAGGTCATTGTGTTTGCAGAGCATATTGAACTTGTAGAGAAGCTTTACGAACGATACAAGGACATTGCCGTAAAGGTTCGTGGTGGTGTCTCTACTGATGATCGCATGGCGTCAGTTGATTCATTTCAAAACGACCCAAAGTGCAGAATGTTTATTGGAAACATGCAGGCAACGTCAGAGGGTTTAACGCTTACGGCTGCATCCGATGTGGTCTTCTGCGAACTTGGGTGGACACCAGCGATTCACGAACAATGCGTAAGTCGTTGCTATGGTCGTACAAACGACATGCATGGCGCAACGGCGTGGTATTTGCTTGCGCCCGAGACAATTGACGAGTATGTTTATAATCTACTGGAAAAGAAAAAGAAAATTGTTGATGCTGTTACCAACGGTGAAGATACCGTTCAAAACACAAGCATCTTTGGCGATCTTGCTGTATATTTGGCGGAGAGAGGAATGAGTAACTAATGGAGCAAAAGGCAGAGGAATTTAGCCCCGATGGCAGAGAAATTCTGGGCCAGATTGAAATAGGCGGAGAAATCTATTACGGCCACATGACTGACGACAAGTCGGTTTCAATACCGTCTTGGATTTTTGAACACAAAGAACTATCAGACAGAGCTATACGCATTTGGGGTTATCTAAAAGGTCGTTTGACTGGCGCTATTCCAATTCCAGGCACATCACACATTGCCTTAGCTGAGTTATTAAATATTCACGAAACGACAGCACGTCGAGCGGTCTATGAACTTCGTAGGGTCGGTGCAATCACCGTCAAGCCACGTCACCGTGGTGGAAAACAGATTAAGAACGCCTACTATTTGTGGCCCGCAGAGAGGTATGATTTTGATCCAAGTAGGGTGAGCACAGAGACCCAGGCTGGGCATATAGACCCAGGGGTATATAATAATAATATAGATATAGATATATCTAAGGATCAACCACAAAAGAAGTCTCGTAAAAAGCGTGTCATAAACACCTATCCAGAGGAGTTTGCACAAATCTGGGAAATCTATCCAAGGCGTATTGGAAAGCCAAAAGCTTTTGAAGTGTTTAATGAGACGTTGAGTGACGGCAAGACAACATTTGAGGATTTGCTCACTGCAACGATTAATTACGCAGAAGAGAGAAAAGGCAAATCCGATAGGTACACCTGTCACCCTTCCACTTTCTTCGGTAGTTCTGGAAAGTGGCAAGCGTACTTGTACGGCTCCGCTCCCGACGTTGAAAAATTTACAATGACAAGTCAAGATTCAATGCTTGCAGAAATTTACGACTCGTACGACTTGTCCGGTGTTTGGATAGATCCAAAAACAGAAGAAGTTTCGCTTGACAATCCAATCAAACACGGGTACAGTCGTCCCATCAATAATTTAGAACAGACAATAGACAAAAACGGAACGCCATATGCACTAGACTCTGCATCAGGCAAACGCACAAACATTTAAAGGGACACAATGTCAAACTCAATACCGCACGATCTTGCGGCGGAATCGTCCCTACTCGGAGCGATGCTTTTAAGTCCATCAGCAGCACTTATTGGAGTTGAAAGCTGTATCGTAGAGGACTTTTATTCACCACCTAACGCAGTTGTTTTTGGTGCTATTCAAAGGCTTGTTGGAAGGGGCGCATCTGTTGATGCAATAACCGTTTCAGCAGAGATGGGTAGCCCAGACTCTATTAACAAACTTATTTCTCTTACGCTTGATGTTCCAAATCAGTCGTACGCAGCTGACTATGCAAAAATTGTTGTTACGCATAGTGCGTCAAGAAAGCTTATGCGTCACTTTGGTGAAAGCATTGAACTGGTACAGACAGGCGCAGACCCTTACCTTCTTGCAGAGGGAACGGAGAAGTTTGTTACCACCATTGGTGCGGTTCGCAATACAGAACCAGAGTCACTAACAATTCAAGAACTTGCTATGCGTGCTGATGATTTAGCACCAGTAGTTATTCCAGGAATGATGCATCAAGATTACCGAACCATCGTTGTTGCTGAAGAAGGTGCCGGTAAGTCGTTGATGTTGCGAACCATTGCTATGTCTGCTGCACAAGGATTTCACCCATTTAGTCATCAAGAGATAAAGCCGATTCGAGCGCTTGTTGTTGACCTTGAAAACCCAGCGCAAGCTATTCTTCAAACAGCAGAGCCTTTTGACAAACATCTTCAAATGCGTAATCCAAGTGGTTACGATTCAGAAAGATTCCGTGTGTGGAGACAGCCCGGTGGAATTGAGATTCGTCGCCTTGCAGACAGAGCAGAACTACAGCGAGAGATTGCATTTCACAGACCTGATCTTGTTTGCATTGGACCGATTTACAAGATGTATCGTCGTGGCGCTAATGAGTCTTACGAAGATTCAGCAGATGAAGCAATGGGCGTTCTTGATGACCTTCGTATGAAGTATGGCTTTGCATTGGTTCTAGAACACCACGCAGCAAAAGGTCGTGCTGGAGAAAAGCGTGACCTAACACCGATGGGTTCACAGCGCTGGATGGCATGGCCAGAGATTGGTATTTCTCTTTACAAAGAAGCATCAGACCCTACCGTGCTTAACGTTAAGCGTTATAGAGGTGACCGTTTGACCGGTGTAAACTGGCCAGACAGAATAGTACGAGATAAAGCATGGCTCCTAGATGGGGTCTGGACACCAGCAAAGGACCTTACAGAATGACCTGCGTAGTTGCCTATACAACAGACAAATATTGTTACATGGCTTACGATGCTGCCGCCAGTGATGGAGAAGCAACGATAGCTTCAATAACACCAAAGGCAATAGCTCACGCTGGCAATGGACTCATTGGTTCTGCCGGTTCTTGGAGATCAATCAACATGATTTCAACGTTGAAGTCTCGTAAGTGTAGCCCGCAAACAATCGTGACAATGTTAAAAGGAATGAAAGGAGAAGACGAAGCCGTCAAGGAAACTGACGTTCTTTGTGCATGGCCAAATAGACCTTTGGTCATTGTTCAAAGCGATTTAGCAGTTATAGAACTTGAATCACCGTATTACGCAATTGGCTCAGGTGCAGCGTATGCACTTGGCTACTTGGAAGCATGCGAAACAATTGGTCCCGAACAACTAATTGCAGCAGTAGAGTGCGCAACAAAGTACGACATGTTTGTATCAAAACCAGTCAAGCTTTTAAAGTGTTCTATCCGAAAAACAAGCAGTATCTAGAAAGGGACTTAGTGGAAAGCACGGATTGGATGGACGATGGTGTCTGTCGAGGAACAAGGCTTGATTTCTTTTCAGAAATAGTTACAAAAGAAATGAAAGATATTTGTTTTAATTGTCCTGTAAAAAAAGAATGTTTTGAGCATGCAATTAAATACGAAGCATATGGATTTTGGGCGGGAACAACAGAAAATGAAAGAGTAGCAATTAGGATTAACCAAGATTTGGTGCAACCAAAATACTTGCCATCAAATGCCCTTGGAAGGATCCCCTCAAAAAATGAATTACCAAAAAAGGAAATAGAGCATGGCACCGAACGCGGTTATCAACTTCACCTTAAAAGAAAGTCGCTTTTTGTTGACGACTACAATCAATCGTGTGGATGCCAAAGAGCTCACTCAGATTTTATGAGACAATACAGACTAAACAGAGGAAGATCAGCATGATATTTTTTAACCGCAAACGCAAGAGGGAAAGCATGAAGCGACACCCAAGCTACATTGGCAACAAACCACTTGAAACCACCAAGATTAATGACTCAACGTTTTATGTTGATACAAAGAAACTTAGGAGAGACTGCGAATGAACGACGAAGAAGTTTGGTCAGGTCACTACCCTGATAAGAAGATACCTGGAAGCGCAGAACCGCTTGAAGGCAAATGCGGTGCAAAGGTAACCTCTAAGGAACTTAAAGAACTTGGCATAACCCGCTACTGCATTAAAACAGCTGGTATGGGAACGGATCACTTAGGCGAAGGAACATGTAAGTGGCACTTAGGCGCAACTCTAAAGCACACGAAGACAGCAGTAAGAAAACAAATGAATAAAGAACTCAGAGCTCTTTCTGAACGTCTTGGTCAACCAGACCCTATTGGTCCTCCTGAAGTCGAAGCTTGGATGCTTGCCTCAAAGATGAAGCAGTGGTCACTTATCCTTGAAGAAAAGCTTGTTGAACTTAATGGCATTCTTGAGGTAACTGACAAAGCTGGCGTAGAGCACACCCGTGCGCTTATCGAAATCATTGAGCGCGCTTGGGAGCGTTATCAGGGTGCGCTTGAGTTTATGATGAAGTACGATCTTCGTAAGCGTGTTATTGAACTCGAAGAACATCAAGCAAACCTTGTTGGCGCGGCGTTCATGGCAATTATTCTTAGCCAAGATCTAAAGCTCAGCGAATCACAAATTGAGATGGCTCGCAACATGTTTGCAAAAAGCCTAAATGAACTTGGTGGTGACTTAGAGCCAAGTTGGATGAGAGACATCATTGACGGTGACATCGTAGGTTAATAGACGTTAAAAAACCCGGTCCTACAACATCAAGAAAGTAGGACCGGGTTTTTCTATGCCTTAAATGCTTTCAACGTACTGACGTTCCTCGCCAACATATCGAACATAGATGTTCCATGTGCCGTTCTCGTTCATACGACTGGTAGCTTCATAAGGAAGTGTTTTGCGGTCAACACCCTTTAGGGTGATCACGCCGATAAGAGTGCGAAGAGCTTGTCCTGAGTCTCCGCCTGTCTTTGCGTTCTCTTTCCAAAGAAACCAATCACCGGGGCTAGACTTAAGCAAATCCCTTCGTGCAATTGTCTTCTGAGAACCACCGACCATACCGCCACTGCGACGTGGACGTGGGTCCATCTTTACCAAACCTGTAATTTCTGAATTATTCATTCGTTTCCTTTTCTTGTTTTTCAAAATTGATTATTTTACTTCTGTTACTTGGACATACATGGGCTACCTCGATTGTTGCATCGGTGGTTTGAACAACTTTTTTGCATTTAGGACAAACCCATTTAGTCATGTAATTACTCTACCTCATCAATAGGGGTGCTGTCAAGAAGCTTTATAGAGTCCATCATAACAAGTTCTTCTAAGTCCCATTCATCAAAGTTATCAGATTCTTCAATATCAAGAGTCACCTCTGCTGCAATAATAAACTTCTTAACCTTGCGGTTCTTGAGGTCATCTATACATTCTTGTACGGATTCTTTTGTCCAAAGCATCATTGCCAAGCAACGTTTTTCACAGTAAAGACGAGCTTCATATTCTCTAACTACATCGTCATCAAACAACAAAGCATGTTCTACTGCAAGCCTTGGTGGGAGACTACCAAACGGTTCCAGCCACATTTCGTAGGCTTCCTCCGCCGTTGTAGTCTCCTCCCAAAGAACGTCTATCTCGGTAAATGTTGTACCGATTTTTTCAAACAGGACTATTGACCATCCCTTTTCCTCAGTCAAATAGTTTTGCATTACCAGCCGTGCCCGCAACCATATTGATCGGGTACATACGAACCAAGTCCGGCAGCAGCCTGAATTTTTTTAGCAATGTATACCTGTTGTTCTGGACTTGCAGACCATTCTGGTCCAAAAAGCCTAAATCCACCGTATTCATACCAATTATTAAGCAAAATGCCCAATCCCCCTTGGTATAGGTTCCCTTTTGTGTGCCAATTGCCACCAGTCTCGCAAATGTTCACCTTTGACCACTTCTGCATATCAAGAGCTGATACAAGTGGTGGCGCGTCATGCGCCTTTTTATGCGACGTTGGTAAGGCTGGATCAACTTGGACTTGAACCCAAGATGTAGCCATTTGTGTGCCATCAGCACTAACAACCAACGTTCGTTTCATATTAATTACTGGCTTTGTTACAAGGGTACTAGCCCCATTTTTTATACTTCCTAATGCTTTGGTCGCCATTCCTATGGTTTCCACTACTACAAATACTACGGTTACTACAATCAAAACTGCGATAATTCTACGCATTCTTCTCCAATGTTTGGCTTATATTACGTAAAGCTGAGGTGTTGATTCACAGTATCGAGTCTCCTTTCGTCTTTATTTCTAACATACTCCATTATACCATGTCAACCACCCATGGCAAGGGTTATTATTGATGTATTTACTTGATATAATCACTTTGTGAAGTATATCACAAAGCCCCCTGGCGAAAGCTAACCAGGGGGCCCTGCAACGTGAGTAAGGCAGCACCTGAGAGGTAGGAAAAGGGGATAAACTACAACCAGGTCCGCCAAGAAAATACTATCATTGTAATTACATTTGTGTAACTCTTGACAATTACACTAAATGGGTCTAAAATGAACATATGATTAATGAAGCCCCGGACATCAGCAAGATAGAAGACTATCTGTATAGCCTAAAGGAAACCATTGGCATCAACATTGCCAGTGAAGAAGAAATCCTTGAGGACGACGTTACTTTTACTCTTTTGAAGCTTGAAGGCGAAAAGGCCAAAGAGGTCACGGTTAAGTTTATTGAAGATAGTCAGGGTCACGCCGAAAGAGTTATTGATCTTTCATTTAAGCGTCCGACCAAGGCAAATCAAATTTTCTATTATCTTACAGAAACAAAAGAACTTTTTACCATGGACGCTCGATTGACGCAAGATTGGGTATCAAGTCTTGACTTGCCTTATGTATGGCTTAGTGATTTTAACAAAGAGCCAGAACTTAGGGAACGCATTAAAATTAAAAAGATTCAACTCATTTAAGGAGAAGTATGTTATTATTGTTAGTGTTTTTATTTCCAGCTATGTTTTTAGCCATGGTAGGCGTTTTTGCTTACAAGTGGAATAAAGCCGTTAAAGCAGGTATTTTTGAAAAAGGAACTTTTAAAGCGGTAATGATAAAGAAAGTTAAGTAGTGGATCAAAGGGTTTTTAGCAATAACAGTCTTTGTGTTTGTGGACACGTTGGTGCAGCTCATCAACGCGAGGGTAACCTATACAACAAATGCAAGGCAACGGTGTTTCGTGGAACCTACACGTACCCGTGCAATTGCGAAAGCTTCAACGTTGGCGGAGAGGTATACGAATGACCGAACCAAACAAAAGAACCATACAACAGATTAAGTATTTTTGCGAAGTAATGGTAAACGAAAGTCAAGAAGATTTTACTGAGCTCACCGAAACTGAGCGGTCATGGCAACTTGGCTACACGCAAGCAATGAAGCACGTACTTCTTTGGATTGAAACGTCCAATGTAATTATGGTTCCTAAGAGCGCATACGAGAAAGTGTCGGAAGAATGAAAACATTATTAGAAGCAATTATTTTTAGTTTTATTTGTTTTATCATAATCTTTATTGCAATGGTGAATAACTGATGGAAAACAAATTTAAGCTTGGAGATGAAGTCACCTTAACTAAACACGTCGGTAGGATCGTTGGTTTCAGCGGTCGAGGTTGGCCCATTGTTGAATGGCCCGAAATTGACGAGGTTCTTGTTGAGGACCCAGAAAAAATAACAAAAGTGAACGCAAATGACTAATTGCAAACATTGTGGATTAAATATTGTTAAATACACACGCGATGGTACCGATTGGGAAAACATTGGTGATGATGATCAATGGGTTCACCTATCGCCTCACGGTCCGCACAAAGC
>Ga0208257_1000255_pt1 | contig 17622 bp, 15 predicted proteins | sample CryBogCBH10Sep07_FD_184610 | JGI IMG/M metagenome (GOLD analysis project Ga0208257, IMG submission 184610) | Freshwater microbial communities from Crystal Bog, Wisconsin, USA - CBH10Sep07 (SPAdes) | ecosystem: Environmental > Aquatic > Freshwater > Lake | place: Crystal Bog, Wisconsin, USA... | reverse complement strand
CAGAAAAATATTTACCCGCATAAGGATATATCATGACAACTACGGCAGCTACATCAGGAACAGCAGCATCTGCACTTCCCGCAATTGGCGGATCATCAAGTTCCACACTGTCGGACTGGGCGGGGCCGTATGTCACGACCATGTTGGGGCAAGCACAAGCTGTTGCCAACCAACCTTACCAAGTTTACCAAGGGCCCTTAACTGCTGGCCCTTCTAGCGTACAACAAAACTTATTCTCTGGGATTGGTGGTTTAACTTTACCCTCAAACTATGGGCAGAGTTGGAGTAATACTGGCGCACCTCAGATGCCCAACGTGAATGTTCCTAGTCAGACGCAATCTGTCAGTCAGGCGGGCGCTGGCAATACAAGCACTTCAGGTTTGACCAATACGCAAATGGCTCAGCCAGACAATAACAGTATTGCTGCACAGTACATGAATCCTTACTTGGCACAGTCTTTGACGCCACAGTTAAACCTTTTGGCTCAACAGGCTCAGACCAATGAGCAGTCTGATTTGGGTAAACTGACTTCACAAGGCGCTTTTGGTGGGTCAAGACAGGCTGTGCTCCAAGGCATGGATCAGAATGCTCTGTTAGGTCAACAGGCCAACTTGATTGGTCAAGGCTATAACACCGCATATCAGAATGCGATGCAGCAGTTTAATAACGATCAAGCAAATGCCAACCAATTGGCTAACACAATGAACACAATTGGTCAGACTCAGCAAGGTATCAACCAAGCTGGGGTCACTGCCGACTACAATGAGTTCTTGAACCAACGTAACTACCCAATGACTCAGTTGCAGTTTGAGCAATCCATGCTGCAAGGTTTGCCAATTTCCACAGTGACCAACACACCAACACAACAGACCGGTATTCAAGCATTGTCTTCAGCCGTAGGTGGTTTGGGGTCATTGGCTACAAACCTAAGCAACTTAGGTATTAAACTTAGTTAAAGGCTAACCATGTTTGACTTAAATAGAACCATTGGCGACTTGGTAGCCACGGCGCACGGGATGAACCCTGCTTCTCCTCTTACGCCTATCCAAGCCATGATGAAGTTGCAGCAAATTGACATGGCGCTCAAGCAAGGAAAAAACCCTAAAGACGTAGCCAAGAGCACTGTGCTCGATCAAACGCTTGAAGGAATTCAATCTGCGTTAACACCAAAACCTGCTCAACCATCCCAAGGTATTGCTCAAGGAATGCCAGTTCCACAAGGCGCTCCCCAAGGTGCACCGCAGGGCGGCCCACAAGCTGGCCCATTACAAGTGCAAGCACCAAGTCAACAGCAAGCAAACCAAGCACAGATGCAAGCTGCGGCTCAACAACAAGCGATGGCTCAGCAACAAGCACCGCAACAATCGACAATGCCCATGGCTCATGGTGGAATTACGCACGTTCCATCTAACTTGCATTTCCATGGCGGTGGAATCATTGCGTTTTCGGGGCCAACACCTGATAACAATAATAGCCAAGTAAAAGATCCGAATGCCCCTGCAGCAAATGCACCCGCTGCTAATGCGCCAGAAGTTCAACCATACGATGCAGATGCTGCATTAGCCCAAGCACAACAACAAGCACAGGATTTGATTAACTATCAGCCCACAACAAATGTGCAGAGTAAAGCTGACATCTTAAAGACGATGCCTCAGTGGGCGCAAAGCGCTGCAGCGGTTGCACCGGGCGCTAACTATCTTAAAGATCAAAACGATATTAACGATCTACAACAGAAACAATTCCTTGCCCAAAGAGAGCATCTCCAGCAACAGCAAGGTCTCCCTGCATTATTTAAAGCCTTGACACAAGCAGGTCAAGTTACAGGGCAAAGAGGTCTTGGCTCTTTCTTAGGCCAACTGGGTAGTGCAATCGATCAAGGTCAAGAATCTCAATTTGGTCAGCAGATGGCGTTGTCTACGGCTGAAATCAAACAAAAATCCACGATGGCTGATGCCAGAAATACAGTCGAAGAATTACAACGTGCCACTGCCAATAACGACGTACAGGGTATTCAGAAGGCTCAGGCTGAACTTGATAAGATCGCCAAAGACTTACAAGTATCCAAAGCCACATTGGTCGGCCATTTAGCTACAACCGCTGGCTCAGTCAAGGCTGCTGAACGTAGAGCTGAGGCTACTGAGAACGCCGCAGATATTAATGCTAGATCTAGACTCGACGCTGCTGATAAAACAAAGCCGCTTAAAGATCAAGCCGAGGGTATTGCAATCTTTGCCAAAGACTTAAAACGTCAACATAAAGATGACCCCGCATGGGACGATGACAGAATAAATGCCGAAGCTTTAAGACAGTACCAAACGGGCAAACAACAAGGCACGCTAGTTGGAGTTATTGCACGCGCGCATAAAGAAGCTATGGAGGCGCTCAGAAAAGAAAAACTTGCTCGCCCTGTTAATAGCCAACCTCCAATGACTGAGGATGAGGAAGCTGCGTACATTGAGAAGTACATGACCGGTGCTATTCCTGCTTTGTCTTCTGTAGCGCCAAGTGGTGGCGGCACTGGAGGAGGGTCTAATTCTGCTCAGCCCCCCGGTACAACATTAGGAAGACATGTTGAAGGTAAAGGGCAAGAAGTGCTAAAAGATGGTAAAGTAATCGGCTATATGCGAGATTAATTATGCGCTTTGTACCTATTGAGGATGCAGCAGAACAACCGACTACTACGGGGCCTAAATTTGTGCCCCTTGAAGAGAGCACTGGGCCTAAGTTTGTACCTATTGAACAAGATACTGCGCCAGCCCCAATTGTTAAAGCCAGCGCACCTGTAGTTGCACCGACACCCACATCAGCTCCATTAGCTGATCTTGGCTCCCCCATGGGGGAAAGTCTTGGTACTGAGATTACCAACGTTGCACAACCTAAACCTGTGAGTGTATTGCAGGGTAAACAGCTTCCTCCCACTGCACCGACTGAAGATAAGTTTGTACTTAATCCTAAGTTTACGAATAGCATAGAAGCCCAACTTAATGCTTTACCTGAAGAAGAACGCCAAGCCGCATTGGATAATCTTGCCAAACGTACGGATGCTTATGGCCGTGCAGCTAAGTTAATTCAGCAACGCTATAAAAATTACGACGCTCTCAAAACCGATACTGAGAAAAAGACATTTGACCCTAGGCTCGAAGCCCAGCAAAAACGTTTCATGGAGCAGGATCAAGGTGCTGGTGCAGATACTGCTGAAGTCTTGGCAAAACAACAAGCTCTCAGTGGGCAGATTGGCCCTAACGCAGCACAAGTAACTGAGACACCCAAAGCGGTACAAGAAGGCCAAGAATATAGGCCGAATGAGAACGCTACGCCGATTGAGCAGACAATCAATACTATTCAACGTGGCGCCAAGAAAGGACTTATTGGTGCGGAACAAGGGTATCGTGGTATTAATCTGTTTGCTGGAGAAGCTCTCGGCATTGACGTATCGCAGAACAAAAATCGTCTTGATGCGCTTAATGAAAATCTTCAAGGCATGGGTGAAAACCCTAATAAAGCCCTTAATCATATTGAGAACGCAATAGCGTCTATAGGGCAACAGCTTCCTTATATGTTAGCTGGTGTAACGACAGGTTCGCAGCTTGCCGTACTAGGCCCTATGTTTACCAATTCATTTGGTCAAAACTATGAAGAAGCTCGCCGAAATGGTTTAAGTGCTGAAGATAGCACGATTAGAAGTTTGCTTAATGCCTCGCTTGAAGTGGCTGGGGAATTTCCCGGATTGAGCCAAGAAATTGAGGCTCTTAAAAGTGTAACGGGCAAGATGTCCACCAGTGAGATTATTGCAAATTTTTTCCGACCCCATCTGAAAGAACAAGCGGGCGAACTGCTCACGTACGCAGGACAGACTGGGGTGGACACCGCATACGGGTTAAACCCCGATATGGATTTACAGAAGTTTTTAAGTGGTGCTTTGGATACCATAATTGCTACGTTTACCCAGCATGGTATTTTGGCGACTGGCGGCGCAGCCATGAACAAAATGCTATCCAGAGCGGCAGGGCTAAAGAATATTAAAAACCCAGAAGAAACCCATCTAGATGCGGAAAAACTAGCCGAGCAAAAAGGGTTCTTGGTTCCTACGCCTAAGAAAGAGGAAGCTGCCCCACCAGCCCCTGCACCAAATTATGGTGTGCAAAATGCCACGTATCAAAAAGGATATGGCGAAACCAATATCAATGCCCCAGCCGCTGCTGTCACTACACCAACTGATCTAGGGCCAATCGGTGAAGTTAGACCAAGCGAAGAATTAAAACCTACGACTACTACAGAAACACCAGCACCAGCCCCTGCAGTAGACCAAGCAGCACAAATAAAACAGCTTACTGAAGAACATGTAAAAAGCGGCGTTCCAGAAGAAGATGCCCAAGTATTAGCTGAAAGAGAAGTAAAAGGAATAGAAAATGCTAGACAGCCTGTCAGTACACCAAGTGGAGTTAGCACTACAACACCTAGCGAACCCCCTGCCGGAGGCGCCCCCACAGGAGTTGGAGCACCTGCAGGAAATGGAGTGGTTTCTACTGAGCCGAATGCTGGACAGCCTATTGCTGGAGAAGAAGCGAAGCCCGCTACAGTAGATCAAGAAACTGGGGAGATAACCCCAACTGAAACTAAAGAGCAACCCAAAACACCCGAGGAAACTCAGAAAGCTTTAACAACAGGAGAACCCAGTGGCCCTTCGACCCTTGAAACCGTCCAAGCAAAACCGCAAGAACAGAAAACAAAATCAGCCGCCGGAAGACCAGCAGCACCTGCAGAAGTAAAGGACAAAAAAGCTGCGGCAGCTAAGGAAACTCGGGCCGCTACTGATAAAGCCAACTACACAGTCAAAAAGGCGTTGCCTCTTTTAGATCAACTTGCTCAGCCTGTTGATACGTCGGAAGCTGCAGATGAAGATGCAGCCAAAGAAATGGTCGCAGCACATGCGGCTAAAAAGAGAGCGATCATCAGAGAACTGCTGATGCATTTCAACAACCCCAAGATTAGGGGTACTGAAGCATGGAAGCGTGTTAAGTCTGCTCTGGCTCATCCATCAATTACGGAAAAAGAAAAGAACGATATTGATGCGGGTTTGAAGATTGCTCAGAAACCATTGAAGCAGTCTAGCAGTCCAGTCGGCAAAGCAGACAGAAGTTTCAGTAGAGTTCCAAATGCGGCCCAAGCGTTGGCTCGCATTATGAAGACCGGAACTATATTTGAGCGATTGATCGCTGGGCGTTTGCGTGGGTATGTTAATGGTGTTAAGTTTGTTGTTATTGAAGTCGGCCAAGAGTTACCTGAAGAACTCCAGCAACATGTCCAAGACTTTGATGCGGCTCGTGGCTTGTACATGCCCGACACCAACACGGTATACCTCAAAGGCGATAGCTACGGCAATGACCATGGTATCAACAACATCACTGTGCTGCATGAATTGCTCCATGCTGCAACCAATCAAAAGATTGTGCTCGGCCTCAATGCCCTGCACAAAGGATTAAGCGACGCCAAACTCACTGGGTTTGTACGGGACTTGACCAATCTTGGTATGCGTGCATCCAAGATATACGATGCCTTAGACCGCAGGGGTTTGGTATCCAAAGAGCTCAAGCAAGTGGTGGAATCTACATTAGAGTTCCATGACGACGGCACGCCATACTACAAAATTTTTGATGAACCCCAAGAGTTCTTGGCTTATGGTTTGACCGACCCTACGTTCCAAAACTTCTTGGAAATCATTCCATCTACTAAAGCAGAGAAAAGCGCCTTTGGTGAATTCGTTCGCAAGATCTTAAACCTCTTTAACATTGGCAAGGATAATTACAGCGCACTGCACGACTTGATTGATGTCACCGACAAGATCCTTGACGCCAAGAAAACTCCACTGATGCGTTTGGTGGAGTACGGTATGCCGCCATTGAAGTCGGCATTACCATCACAGCAGAATGCGGCTGATCAAGCCAAGCGTGATGCCCAGCAATTTGAAACACAAACAAAGATCTACGACCGTAGCAATACAGGTGCGGAGATTCTCAAGGCCAATCAAGCCATTCAAATTATAAAGAACCCATCTAAGGCTTTGGGTGCATTCAAGTATGCATTCAAGGATATGACTTACGCCAACAAGGACTTTATCCTTAACTTCCCCACAACCGACTTTGTGGCCGAAGTATCCGGTATCCAGTCTTTGAAAGATGCCAACATGCACCTAGAGCGCATGGGTGGTATGCAAAAACAAATGATGTCCGACGTGTCAAACTTGATTGAATCAATCGAAAAGGACTTAGGTGACGATGATGCATTGAAGAATCAATGGACGCAGTTTACATTTGCTGTGCAGGGCATTAATCCAGAAACAACTGGGGCGCAAAATGTTAAGAATGCATGGAATGCACTTGGGGCAAAAGGCCAGTCTGCGTTTAAGAAGATCACAAAATATTACGCCCGCATGTTCGATTACATGGGGTTAATCCTAGAACAGAATCTGCAAGCTCTCGGAGGGGACAGCTCAGAAACAAAACACGTGCTCGATCAAGTGCGGGCTACGATCAATTCACAAAACAGAATTGATTCCTATGTGCCTTTGTTGCGTGATCAAAATGGTCAATTCTGGGTGGCTGAAAAAGGCGGTGGTTTTTGGACTGCTAAAACTCAAGCCGACCGCAGAAAGTTATTAGAGTTCTTTGCCAAGGAAAAGAATAAAACAGTTGACCAACTTATAAAAGATGGTGATGTTCGCCAAGGTAATGACTTAGCCTCTTTGCGCAAAGACACACTGGAAACAAGCCCACTGCTTCAGCGCATCTTCACATTGATTGATAAGTCAAGTTTCAACACGGGCGATCCAATCCGCAACAAGTCTTACCAAGAAGCGATTAAAGAAGATATCTTCCAAATGTGGCTGCATCTGCAACCTGAGAACAGCATCCGCAAGAACTTCATTAACCGTAAGACAATACCCGGATACAACGTTGATCTTTTGCAAGGGCTGGCCATCCAAGGCAGTAAATTCTCATTGCAGATTCCAAGGCTGAAATATGGCCGAGCAGCTCGGTTGGCTGTGTCTGCGGCTAGAGCAAACACCAAGGATCAGCTTGAGTTGACTCCATACGTTACACAAATGGATCAACGGGTTACGAACGCAATGACTCCTGAGAAGGAAGGCAAGATCAGCACGGTTGCTCGATTCTTTACTAACCTGTCATCGATATATTATTTATCTGAGGCTACTGCAATTACTAACGTATTGAGCGCTTATGAGGTCGGCTTACCACAATTGTCGAAGAAGCATTCTCCTGCCGCCGCTGCCGCCGCTTTAGGTAGATCAATGAAGGTGTTTGGTCTAACTGGGGTTCGCAATAAAGATGGTGGTTGGACTATGCCGACCATACTTAATACCATACAGGTAAATGAAGACGATACGCCCGACGTGGCAAATAGAAAAAAAGAAACCCGCATGGCTCTGAATCAAATGGTTAACCTTGGGGTTAGCGAGAACACTGCGATCAGAAATCTATTCCACAGGGCTGAGACTCCCAGCGATAGCGATCTTGACAAGGCATTGCGCACTGCTAAAACGATTGGTACTTTGGCAACGTTTGATATCATTCATGCGTCCGAACGTATTTCCCGTGAGATGATTTACCATTCTTCATTTGAATTAAATAGAGATAAACTCTTAAGGGGCCTTAAAAATAGTCTTAGATATAAAACTTTGAAGACTGATGAGGAAAGACATGCGGCAGAGCATCAGTTTGTTAAAGACCATATGGATGATCTAGTGGCTCAAGCCGCTAAAGATGTGCGTCAATCATTGTTTAATTACAATCCTGCTAACCGTCCTGCATTCCTCAAATCAACCGGCGGTCGGTTGATGTTCCAGTTTGCGGTGTACAAACTCAACATTCTGCAGTTCCAACTTAGAAACTTGATCGGCATGGTCAAGCCTTTGGATGACAGCACTCGTGCTGAAGCCATGCGTGCGTTCTTTGGCTCCATGTTTACTTCATGGACTCTCGGCGGTGTGACCAACATGGCTGGTGGATCCTTGCTGATTGGTTTCCTCAGCGCACTCTACAACAGAGAAAGAGATAAGTTACCCGCCGATATGCGCCAGCTAGAAGGGTTTGAATGGTACAAACACAACTGGCTCAAGAACTTGGCTGATGTTAGGATTGGTAATAGCGACTTAGGCTCAATCGTTAGAGATGGCCCAGTCAACGCATTTAGTGGGCTCGACATCGGTAGCCACACCAATATGTCCGATATATTCTTTAACCCCAGCAGTGTGGTTGAAGGCCGCACCATGCGGGATCAGATTGTGAATTACTTAACGGCTATTCTGCCACCTGTACCGTCTATGGTTCAATCCATGGCGCAAGGTCTTCAGCATTTGTCCGACGGTGAATACTTAAAAGGTATTGAGAAACTTTACCCTGCAGCGTCTATGCGGCACTTGTTACAAGCCTACCGTTATTCAACGCAAGGTGAGACAACCAAATACAATCAAACAATCATGACACCACCCGGTGCTACACGTACTGACAAAGACTTTAGACGTGGTGAGATTTTGGGCCAAGCAATTGGCCTACGTCCTATGCGCTTAGAAGAATTGCAGGATGCCAACCGCATGTGGTATCAACTGGATAAAGAGCGTGAGAATGAAAGATCCAAAGTAATAACCAGCATGACGGATGCCTTGGTGAAGAACAACAAGGCGAATATCCAAAAAGCTGCTAAGCAAATGGGTGAGTTCAATAAGAAGTACTCGGCCACATACCCAGACAGTGCCATCACAATCGACAGCATTGACGCATCGTACAAATCTAAGATGGATGCTTTGGGGCTTAATTGGAGGGGCGCTCAGCTCAACGAGAAGAATATGCCGATGGCAGGGCAAGTTCTCGGGCCATCACACAGGGTTAGCCCTAACCCATAAAAAGACCCCGCACATAGGCGGGGTTTTAAGTGCAAAGAAAGGAACTAACTTTCTTCAGAAATCGGCAACTGCAGGAAGCCGATGGGTCTATTGTAGTTCAAACACGCCAGACCCGCAATCCTCTTATCCCATCCTCGACGACACATTTTGAGATCGTGTCGATATTTAGCCGTTTTGTAACCACGTGCAATGATTTACGTGCGGCCTTGGGGTCGATGCAGGGCACGAAGAAAGAAGTTCCCTTTTTAAACCGTTTCCAGTTGATCTGATAACTCACCGTTTCTATTTTCATTGGGTTCGATTTGTAAAAACTCAGTGGTTGAAGCATCAAACATCAATACCCGTACGGCAGGAGACACAACCTTCATGCCCTTGGCCATGCGTTTATTCATGGTTTCTTTATAAATACCTACCTCTTTCAGCTTTATAAGTAGTTCTTTATGGTTAATTTGGTTACGCACACAGTAATCTCTAAATGGTTTAGCGACCACATAAAGTATTTTGTTGTCCGGTTCGTAACGGATTAATAGTTCGTTTCTAGGTTCTAGCATAGGCATAGTGCTTAGCCCGCTGCGTGAATCAACTTCTCCATTCACAACCAAAGTATTAGCCACGTGAGAGTTGATATAGTCACCCAAGATTGTGAACGGTACATCTGCTGGGGGCTTAACGTCTTCACGCATTTCGCCGAGCATTTTAACCAGCCACTTGTACACAAGTTTCATGTCGTAGTCGTGCAATAACAAACTCTTGGCGATCAGCCCACCGGCAATGTTACAGGCACAAACTGCAGACCAAAAGCGCTCACGTGCGGTGAACTGAACTTCCTTGTCGATCCTTGCTTGGACTTCCCGAATCAAAGACTTGGCTTCTTCAAGATTATTCACAAGCCACTGACAGTAAATCTCACCGGCATGGCCATAGTTTTCTCTAAGCTGATGATCAAACATCTCTTTGGCGACGGCTATATCGAGGATGTTGTTAGGCTCAATCTTGTACTCAATCAAGCGCATGGACTCACCGTCGGGTGAATTCTTTAGCGCCCCAAGTTTCTGATAGAAGCTAGCGTTGGATGAAGCCAAAGTCATGTTATTCCACACCGTGTTATTGATGCGCATCTCATTGGTTTGTGCCTTCATCTTGTCCTTGCCACGGCCTTGAGAAATACTGTAAGCCAAGTCAGAGAACTCTGCGGGTGACGTATTTGTAATCTCGTCAATCGTATTGGGCAGGTTGTTCATGATACCCAGTCGGTGCATCTTGGACTGAGCAGTATCTTTCCACTGCGACGCCAGCTTAACAGGATGTCCGTATACGCTATTACACATAAACAAAGCCGTTGACTTGCCCGATCCTGATTTCTCATGGATCAAGTTAATGATCGCACCGCTCATGCCGGTAAACTTCAGCAAGGGCGAACCAAACGAAGTCAATGCGGCAAACGCATGGGGTTCAAGACCGGGTCGGCCGTACATATTAAATACTTGCTTCCACTTCTCAAATGTACCTTTGGGGTGAATGTGCTCCACGATACCCCGTGTAGCGATGGATGGCGGGCTATAAAACACGCCGTCTTTGGTAATCTCACGCTCGCCAATGATGAACTTGCTGTCATTATCAGCCCAACCAAATTGTGTTCTCATAATATCTGCTCTTCTTTCTACTTGCATGTTCTTAATAAATGTCATCATGTAGATGTACATTTGGTCTAATTGCTTGGTAAACAAGACCACACCGTAGTGCGCCAATGTTTTTCTGAGTTCTTCCTTAACCGTGATTGAGGTCAGGGGAACCACAAACTCTTTTATCCCGTCTTTTGGTAGGTGCAGTTTGATGAGTGCAACTTCGCCAGCATCAGGATCAACCAGTCGCTTTAATACGTACAAGTCATGCTCGTACACTTGGACGACTTCATCCTCTTCGTCATCACCTCGGCGGTAGATGCCGCCGTTCTTACCACGGAAAAATGGGAATGGGTACTCCGGTATGTTGTGCGTCTCTACGATGCCTTCTTCGGTTTCAACTTCGATGGTATTGTCTTCGTCATCAGCTTCAGCAATTTCTTCGCCCAATACAATAGGCGACTTAATCTTTCCACGGTGTGTGCATCCATCACAAAATCCTTTGTTGTTCTTTTCAAATGTTAGGCAATGATGCGGGGCTCCGGTAGCGACCAAGTTGTCGGCTTTGCGTTCAGTCTCCCGTTCATCATAATCAGGGTGATTCTTCGATATCTTGTGGATAGCGGTGTCTCTGTCTACGCAAAAAGCAGCAATCGATAACGCGCTGCGCCAAAGGTTATATTCAATTGTGTCTTGGTTTTGGAAGCAGTACAGTAACTGTGCACAGCCTTTACCCTCAACCGACTTCATCATGATTGTCTTGAACCGTTTGACTCGATTCGATACCAACTGGCTCATCAGGGGGCTCAAACCCTTGGGGATAAAATCAGGTGGCAGTTCTTTAGGCTCGGGTGCGCCGAGTAGTTCTTCCATCTGAGCGTAGGAAATACGTTCAGAAACTTCGTTGATTACTCTTACTTCAACAGGTGTATCGCCTTTGAAGTTAAAAGTCCCAGGTATTCTCAGTACTCGTGATGCTTCAAAAACAGCAGGGTCAACTATGAATTCATTCTCTTTGCACAACTCATGAAGCCTGTCGGCCAATGGCTCCCACTCACGACGCTCGATTGTTTCTTCTAGTAGCCAGTAGGCATGGATGCCGTAGCCTGAATCGACAATGATCGGTGCGGGTAACTTAACAGTTTTGCAAAACTCTTTGAACTTCTTCAACCCTTCTGCTTGGGTGCGGTAGCCCTTGCCTTCAGCCGCTTTAGCTTCACCACAATCGACGTCAATCCACAATGCCCTAAAGTATTTAGCGTTGGCATGGGTGCGGTTGTTTTGCTCCCCATACTTGGCACAACCATAAAAAGCATTGACGTTGTTCTTGACGAATTCTTGGGCTATTGCTTCGACTTCAGCACGTGTATCGCAAAAGCGTTGATCTGGGAACTTGCCCAAACCGAACACGCAGTACCTACCCTCTGCTGGTAGAACAGCATTCAGTAGATCGAACATGTTTACTTCCGTTTCTTGTGCTGACGCATGAACGTGGCAATCGACTCTTCGTATTTCTTAGCAGGGATTGTTAGGCCCCAAAACCAATTGTAAATCGTGGCACGACTCACACCTAGATCATTAGAAACATGATTAACCGATATGTCCCGTTCAATACATAGACGGCCAAGGGCTACACCCAACGAATCACCCGCTACTTTATTCGCTTCAATTAAACGTTGACTGTAGCCGTAGCTCATAATTACTCCTCACTCCATGCTTTAAGAACATCGTCCAAGTCTTTCTTGGGCGCAACTGTTGGGGCTTCTGCCTTGGGTCGTTTGACTGGCTCCTCCACCACTTCGGATTTGGGCTCAGCTTTGACTTCGGGTTTAGCCAAAGGTTTCATACCACTTGCCTGTGCTTCGTATGGCGTCATGATGACCATTTTCTGCACTTCGGGTTTAGCGGCGGCCTTACTTGTGACTGCGTGAATATCTTTAGTGATATAGCGCATAGGCGTGAACAAAATAGATTGATTGTCGTTGTTCTCATTGAAGCTCAACGAGGTGACAATGTGCTCGATGCTCTTGCCGTTGTTTGCCAAATGTTTTGTGTAGTCTTCAAAAACAAACTTGTTGTCTCCGACGCTCTCGCCAAACAAAGACTTGGATGCCAAGTTCATCTGATAGACTCGGCCTTCTAGTGAAGTACCAAAGTCTTCTTCAAGAACCACTGCGATACGGCGTGTGTATCTGCAAGCCTTGGATGTGCCTTGACCTGAACCTTTGATGTTGTTGGGGCAAGAATCGCAACGCTCAGATTGTGGATTGGTTGAACCTTTGTCGGGTGTTTGACCGTCGTTGGAAAAGCAGTCGGGAGATGTTGGCTCTGACTCAGGATTCCATGCTTTCGCATAGAAAATACGTCCCACTTTTGGTGAAGCGTTGATAATCACAACTTCCAAATCGCCTTTAACTTTGCCTTGCTCATCGGTGCCGAGCATCTTACGGAAGATTCCGTTCTTAGGCACAATGCGGGGGACGCCGGATTTACCGGCCAAGTTTTTGGTTAACTCACTGACTGGTGCAGATTGCAGAAAGTCGGGTAAGTCTTGGTTAAATAATGCTACGTTACTCATTTCATTCTTCCTTTTTACGTCTAACAACCACGGTAAACTGATTCTCAACATTCAACCCTTCGGGATAAACATCAGGATTCTCTTGTAGAAACTCTTTCATATGCGTTTGCTGAATTCGTTTCTCCAATAGGCCATACGCACCATGTTCTTTGATGAACCGATACATAGAATCCCAGTCATTCGTCCAGTACCGTGACTTAACCGAACGAATAACAGTGCCGTGACTTGTGCCAAGTGTGTTGGTGTTTAGGTCTTTGCAAAGATCAAGCAGTGCTTGCTCGATCAGATCCATCTGTGCTTGGATCTCTTTATCTTTCTCTTCCCACTCCCGCTTGATAACAGAACGTGCATCACGCATCTTGATATACGCTTGTGCAAGTTTGTCAACATCAACGGGGGGTCTTTCCTCCTGAACAGTATCGTCCATAATTTAGTTCCTTTCTTTGTTATGGTCTTGATATTATATGTCTTGATTAGACATTGTCAAGTCTTCTTGTAAAATTTCTTCTTTATAAAGATCAATTATTTTGGAGTGGTCGGTGATCTTGTTGCGCAACATTTGATAGAGCTTGGTTTCAACAGCGCTACCTCTTACATGTACGATCGTCATCGGATTCTTCTGTCCGGGTCTATCGATCCTTGCGTTTGCTTGAAGATACGTTTCAACACTCGTGCATGGAGCATACCATATGATTGTGTTTGCGGCAGTTAAGGTTAAACCATGAGATGCGGCTTGTGGCTGAATGACAAGTACCTTTGGCTCTGCATTGCTTTGGAACTCTCTGACAATCTCTGCACGTCTATTGGCGCTCACGTTGCCATTAATAATATCGTTCGTAATACCTTGCTTAGTTAGGTATTTGGTTAACAAATCAATCGTATGATTGAACGGTACAAAGATCAAAACCTTGTGGCTCGACTCGTCAATCACTTCCTTGACCACTTTCATCCGACTCGATACGTCAAAGTCAACCACCTCTCCAGTGTCCGTGTACACTGAACCGCATGAAATCTGCAGTAATTTAGTCAACATTGATGCGGCATTGACGGCACTGACTTCTTCACCGGCTGCTTCGATAAGCATCTGACTCTTCAGTTTCTTGTAGTACACCGACTGCTGCGGTGTAAGTGGTGCATCTCGATCAATATATGTAAGCGGTGGCAGATCCAGACATTGAGCTTTCTCAAACCTGATGGCGGGCTGAAGAACTTGGTGCACAACCTTGTCGGCAGTCGGTCTAGGTATCCACCGGAATTCACTGACCTTCACCATGACTGTATCTTTGAACTGACCAAAGAACATCGGTACACCCTTGGGGTTCACGAGCTTTGCCAATCCGTAAGCATCCGCAGGGCTTTGAGCGGCTGGCGTTCCTGTCAACATCCACAAGCCAAACACATGTTTACCCAAATCCCTCATCGCTTTCCATCGTTTGGTCTGCGCATTCTTGTAGGCTGACGCTTCGTCAACCACGATCAAATCAAACTCACCTTGAATGATCTCATTCTTAACAATCTCAACGCCATCAAAGTTGATGATGACATACTCAGCACCACCAAGAATAATCTCTTTGCGCTTGTTCGCACTTCCATGCGCAACGCTGACCCTGCGGTGTATGGCAAACTTAAACAAGTCTTCCTGCCATGCGGCTTTCATCACCGAGAGTGGACAAACAATCAAGATCCGCTTCAAGATACCCCGTGTCATGAGGTAGTCGGTTGCCCAAATAACTGACGCAGTCTTACCTGTACCCTGCTCATTAAAGCAAAACGCCTTTCGGTGTTTGGTCAAGAAATCCGCAGTCTGAACTTGATGGGCGAACGGAGTGTATCCGTGTGGTCGGGGCCAGTTGTATGTAGCTAAAGTCATTTCTTGGGTTTGTTCTTTTTGACCGTGTGATCACTGTTTCTACTGAAAGATCGGTTGGCACTTGGGCTTTTGAGTTTCAAGTTCGACGGAGCATTTGTGCCACCTTTGGATAAAGGGATGGTGTGGTCGATGTCTTTACCTTTGCGGTCAATACCCTTCTTATCCATCTCATTGCGAGCACGCTGACGATCCATGCGATCCTCATGCTCACCACGGGCTTTCTGTTGCTGATATTCTTTTTTGTAAGGTCTAGGTTTGTTTACGTATGGCATTTTGACTTCCTTCGATCATGTGGCTATTTAAATCCGCTTCGCCCAATCCAAATTCTGCGGGGTCGGTTTCCCATAAAGGAGTACGGCCTTGTTTATCAGCAACTTGCATTGTTTTACCTACTGCTAGGCAGATCTCCATTATCATTTGCTGTTTGTACTTGTCAAGTTCTTCATGCACCGTTCTGCCGATTACATTGACCACGGTGCGCTCAACGAAACCTTTGATGAAACCATTAAGTCTACTATCTTTGCCTGTTATCTCTTTGGTTACTACGTCTATGATCGTTTCCTTTACGTCGTCCTGCAGTTTGATGTACGCTAATGTTGCTTGTTGTTCTTCTTCAGTCATTAGAATTTCTCCATTTGTTTCTTGACAACGTCTTTAATTTTTTGGTCTGTTGAATAATTGCCAAGCACTGCAGTGGTAATGTGGCTATGTAAAGGGCTACCATAGTTTTGTAATTCTTTATATATGGTGTCAATTATCAGTTGTTTCACGTCCTCGTGCAGTTTTAAATAAGCCTCCGCTTGTTGTTCTCCAGTCATGTTAACTCCTGTATGGAAATGCTAATTTAAGGATTGCATCTTGAAGTTTATGTTGCGGAAGTTTTATGGGATTGACATCGTTACTACTCACATCTATTTTGTCCTCAATTGCAGTCCGAATGATGTCAATAAGCACACTGTGAACGATCTCAGATGCAGGGTCATCTTTGACCAATAGTAAATCAAAAATAACATCTCGAATCAATTTCCTTGCATCCTCTTGCAGTTTTAAATAAGCTAACGCCGCTTGTTCATCTTCATTGGTTAGTTTTTTCTTTGTCATTTTCTACTCCTGTTTACATAATGTTCACAATGGGTGACTGGACACCACCCGCACAGTGCGCCTTGTTTGGCGTTCCATACTCCGCTCTCAAACGCCCCCTCTAGTCTTTCGATGTGGGGCAGTACTTTGTCTATGTACTTTTGTTTTGTTTCTGCTACGTGCTCAGCCTTAATAAACTCCTTGCTCACTACAAACATAAGCGCCGACTTTATCCTCTTCACTTCCGGAAATTTTGCGAATAGCCCACAAGCGACGAGATCTAGTTGCGTCACGTCCGCATATCTCGCATTCTTGCTGGTCTTGTAATCTATCGAATAGCACGTCCCCGACTTCCGATTGATAATCACTAGGTCGGCCACCCCATGCCACCACACATTCGGAGCATCGAACGTGCACTCTTCTAAGTTCTTCGTCAAACCAAGCTCTACTTCGCAATATTTTTCTCCCTCAATTGCATTCAATCTATCTAAAGAAGAACGCAGATACTCAAACTTTGGCGGTAAGTCTTTACCGTCACGGATATACTCCTCTGCCGCTAGGTGCATCTCTGTACCGTACAGCGCCGCTTCACCTGTTGTATCTTTAACATCCTTAGCCACCTTTAAGTGGTAATACTTCTTAGGACATTGTTGAAATGTCTTAAGGCTACTGAACGACCATACTAAACTCATGTGTTCTCCTTCAACTCAATAATATTTTTTAACTTTTCCATGAGTTCTTTATCAATTCGACTGACATAAAAATCACCTTCTCGTATCCATCTTAAAATCAAATCAGGACTGAATTGCACTTCCTCATACGCTTTCCATGCTATTTTGTCATTGAGAATATCAAATAGGATGCGCCCTGCATTTTCTTCATCTTTCCTCATTGCATCTGCATATTGGTGCGCCAATTGTGTTGCAATATCCGTTTGGCGCCCCCGTTCAATTAATGTGCGAGTAATCTGAGCTACTCTGTATAAATACAATTTTTGATTTACAATATCATCAGTCATTATTCCTCCGGTGGTATCCTAAATTCCCAAAAGCCATAAGCATCGCCTCGGCTCCATCTTTTCCATGAAAAATGTACATCCCTTGTGCGCTTATTGATGTACTTCCACAGTACACGCATCAGCAATCTCCATAAGAAATCCCTGCGCCCGCTTCACAATTCAATGGCAGTTCGCTTGCCCACCTGGGTCTCCAACGCATGCACATCTCAACGTATTCCTTACCAACTTCAAGTTGATCCTTTGGTACTACGCACATCACGGCATCATGCACTGTCATGACTACTTTATACTTCTTAGCGATCATCAGCATCTGCTCACCGATAATGATTCTAGCCAATGCCTGACAAACATTTTCAATGACTTTACCTCCATAGATACGGGTAGGGATTGTGGCTTTTCCTTTTTTGGTATCGTACACGAGTTCAGATTTATCGCCGTTGCTAACCACACGTAGATTGGGATACTTCAAGTACAACCCGTTGGGAAGTTTGATTCCTTTTTTACCCTCAACCATCAAAACCCCTGTTCTCCCCA
>Ga0208257_1000254_pt1 | contig 17639 bp, 29 predicted proteins | sample CryBogCBH10Sep07_FD_184610 | JGI IMG/M metagenome (GOLD analysis project Ga0208257, IMG submission 184610) | Freshwater microbial communities from Crystal Bog, Wisconsin, USA - CBH10Sep07 (SPAdes) | ecosystem: Environmental > Aquatic > Freshwater > Lake | place: Crystal Bog, Wisconsin, USA... | reverse complement strand
GTGCAACAACTGCTGCTAAGCTCTCAGGTGTAGTAAACACTCAAACCAATAACGCAATAGCGACCTTCTCAGGGCGTGTTTGGGTGGCAACAGGGCGAACTGTCACCTACTCTGCTGCGGGTGAATACAGCGACTTTACAAGCGTTTCAGCGGGTGCTGTGACACTAACTGACAGTACGCTACACGGCAACATCATTCAACTACTATCTGCCAACAACTTTTTGTACATTTTTGGCGATGATTCTATCAATGTGTTCTCCGATGTGGTTGTTAATTCATCAGGGATAACCCTATTTACCAATACCAATGTGAGTGCATCCGTTGGTTCTAAGCGCCCAGATGCTATTTTCCCGTACTTCCGTTCTGTGTTGTTTATGAATGATTACGGTATGTATGCGCTAGTTGGTTCTACCACCTCCAAGATTTCAGATGCTTTGGATGGTATTTTCCCTAATATTGACTTTTCTAGCCCTGTTTACGCTGGACAAGTGCTAATTAACAATATTTTGTGCGCTGCATTTAACTTTAGATATTACGATGCTCAGTTCACGCAAAGCTATCGTTATGTGCAAGCCGTCTTTTTTGAGAAAAAATGGTTCATTACTAGCCAAGGAAACGACCTTGCTTACATCACTTATGTGCCTGTAGGTGGGAAACTGACGCTATTTGGTACAAGAACTAATGCTTTGTATCAGCTATACGCTAATAGTACTAGCTCTATTAGCAGCATTATACAAACCGCATTGATGCCGATGGGTGATCCAATCCGCACCAAGCAAGCAACAAAAGCAGCAATTGAAGCAACAAACAGTAATACCGCAGTAACTTTAACTGCATCAATTGATACTGAATCGGTATCCGAACCATTAAATGAACTTTCTAGTTTAATTACTTGGACTAACAATAATTTTGTAGTAATTTCTTGGATTAACAACGCAAGTGCTGTTGTAGGTTGGGATGCCAGTGGATACCAACTGTTTAAGTCAGATGCTTCAAACTATGGAAAATACCTTGGACTTACAGTAACATCCAATAGTGCTGGATTTATCTACAACGGTTTTGAATTTGAACATGAATTGAGAGTGAGGTTCTAAAATGCCAGGAGTTCCCTATACCTTTGCAACTGCGACTACAAGTATCCCGTTATCGCAGCTTGATGCAAACTTTAATACGACAGCCACGCTTGGAAACGCATCTATTGGTCTTGGAAATGTCACAACAACCGTAGGTAACCTAACCCTGCAAAATGTGACCATCACTAGCGGATCAATCAACGCTTCTGTTGTTCAATCTGGATATGCTGCTAATGCCGTTATTTATTCAACTGCAAGCGGTAATTTAACTGGTAATGCAACCATATTTTCTGTAAATAATGGAAATGTGGGCATTGGAACAAGTAGCGCTAGTTATCCTTTAGACATTATTGGTGCAAGTGTTAGTCCTGTTCTAAGATTAAGGTCCACTTTTTCTGGTGGTTCAGCACAAATTTCTTTAGATGCTGCAAGTGGCGCTGGTGCAAATCAAATTACTTATCTTAGAAATGGCACAAATACATGGGCTGCTGGCGGTGGAAATATTGGTACTGGAGGATTGAACGACTACACTTTTTATAATTACACTTTATCGGCAAATGCTTTAACCATTCTTAACTCTAATAATTATGTAGGTATTGGTACAGTTAATCCTTCTTATAGATTAGACCTTGGTTCAACAGGTAATGCTCAATTTTTTGGAGCTACAAATGGTATTGATGCTAATTTTGGATTAACATTTTCCTCTAACACAATAACCTTAAATAATGGTGGTGGTGCTGGTGTTATGGCATTTAGCACAGCCAGTTCAGAACGGATGCGTATTGACTCATCTGGTAATGTGTTAATTAACACTACTTCTGCCACAAGTTATTTCAGCAATTACAACAAATCAGGATTGTTATCTGGTCAAACAGGAGCAAGTCAGGTAAATGGTGCTTATTCATTTTTAAATTATTCAGGAACTACAAACAATGCAACTGTTGATGCTCTAAGATTTTTGCAGCCCTCAGGTCAACAAATGTCTGATGGATATTTATCTGGAATTGTTAGCATTTATGTCTCAGGTGCTAGCGGTGCAAATTCTTATACTGTTAACTATGCTTTAACTTCAGGTGGAAACGGCACAGCTTCAGCAAATTTAGCTTTAATTGGAACTGCTAGTACTCGTGGAACTAATCCTGTTTCTTCTGTTCAAGTTGCTGCTGATGGTGGTGGTGGTGCAATTAAAATTACGATTACATACATCAATAACTCAGGTGTTGTAACTGGAGGATATGCCGTTACATCTTTTACTGGCATAGTTTCACCTACTTAATAAAGGCGATTAAATGACAATAATTACATGGCAAATTGACACTATGAGTGTTTCTTCACAGCCCATTTCTGGTGAATCAGAGGTAGTTTTGACTGCTGAATGGCGTTGCATAGGTGAAGATGGCAATTATTCTGCATCTTCTTATGGAGTTTGCTCTTTTCCAGAGCCAACAACAGGTGGTCAATTTACCCCTTACGCACAACTTACCCAAACTCAAGTATTGGGATGGTGCTATGCCAATGGTGTAGATCAATCTTCCGTAGAAACAAGTGTTACTCAGGCGGTAGCTAATCTAGCTAATCCACCATCCGTAAACCCACCTTTGCCTTGGGCTGCTCAAGCATCTGTGGATTCTCAACCAGCAGCATAACTTTATAGGGGATAACTATGAAAACCTTTAATTTAGAAGATAATGAAGCGGAATTTATTGTAAAAGTAGTTGGTCAATTACCGACACAATCGGGTGCTTTTCCATTGTTTCAAAAGTTAGCAGACCAATTTAACGCACAAGTTCCTCCTCAAGATCCTCCACAGGAGTAAAAATGGGAATCAATGCCTTTACAAAAACGGGTAATACAGTCACTTTTACGGCTTCTGGTACTGCGCCTACGCCTGTTCAAGTGACTAATACCACTCTTGGTGGAAACCAGTATCGGATTATCAATGCTGGTTCTACAGTTGTTTTCTTGGGTTATGGCACTAGCGCTGCTAATGCTACAAGTGCTTCTGCTAATGTAACCTCTAGCGGTGCTGCTTTCCCGTTATTACCTGGCACAGATGAAATTTTAACTTTTGTTCCCAACGCTTACTTTACTGGCACAAGTATTGCTAATGCAGTTGTTTACATCACCCCTGGAGATGGAGTGTAAAAATGGTTTTAAAAGTTGTTAGTGGCGGTAATTTTAACGGACCAATATATTATCAAGGCACATGGGATGCCAATGCCAATAATCCTTTTTTGCAAAGCGGAGTGGGATTTACTGGTGAATACTATATTGTTAGCGTTGCTGGCAACACAAATCTTGATGGCATTAGCAACTGGCAAGTTGGTGACTGGGCTATTTTTAATAGCGCAACAAATAAGTGGGAAAAAATTGACGGTGGTTCTTACGGAACTACATTAAATATTGTTAACGATACTTCAAACAACACTAATTACAATGTTGTTTTAACTAATTCAAGCGGTGGATTAGTAGATACTGAATATGTTGATAATGGTGTATTAACATTTAATCCATCAACAAATTATGTCACTATTTCTAAAGCTAGTGGCGCTGGTTTATACATGAGCAGCAATACTGCAAATGTGGGAACGACTTTAATTTTAGATGCAAAATCTCCTTCATCTGGAAATTTTGTAGGTTCTACTCAAATTGCTTTCACTCAAAATGGAAATTCTGTTTGGGCTTTTGGCGGTCAAAATGTTGGATTTGGTGCAACAAATAATAGCTGGTTAAGCGCTTGGTGTTATGTAAATAATACAGCTCCTCTTGCAATAACTACCAATGGCGCTTGGTCTATTAGTGGAAATATTGCTAACAATTGGAATAACTTTGGTACTGCTGGACAAGTTTTAATTTCAAATGGTCCTAGCGCTCCCGTAGCTTGGGCAACACCCGCTAATGGTACTGTTGTTTCAATTACCTCTGGAACAGGCATCACCGCAACACCCAATCCAATTACAGCTTCAGGCACGATTGCCATATCTAATACTACTGTTACAGCAGGTATTTATGGTAATGCCACAACCGTTGGTCAATTTACTGTAAACGCTCAAGGTCAGATTACTCAAGCAGCCAATGTCACCATTAGTGGCACTACTCCTGGTGGCACTGCTGGTGGTGATCTTACTGGTACTTACCCTAATCCATCACTTAATACTAGCGGTGTAACGGCTGGAATTTACGGTAACGCATCAACAGTATCTCAAGTAACTTTTGATGCTAAAGGTCGTGCTACAACAGCAGCCAATGTAGCAATATCAATCCCATCTGGTCAAGTTACTGGCTTGGGTACGATGGCTACTCAGAACTCCAATAATGTGACTATTACAGGTGGTTCGATCAATGTGCAGACTACCAACCATACGGCTACAACTACAGGCAATGCTACTTATGCTACCTCTAGTTTGTTGCTTGTACCTGCTGGATTTTTTGAAATTGACTTAAATGGTACTGTAGTTAAAGTGCCTTACTATGCGGTATAACATGGAAACTATTGATAATACGGAAGCTAGATTGAACACCCATGAAGCGGTGTGCGAATTGCGTTATGACAGTATTTGCGCCAGATTAAAGCGCATAGAGCAGATTTTGGTAGCTTCTGCTGGATTTATTGTGGCTGCTTTAGTAACTATTGCATTTAAACTGAACTGACATGGACTTTAATACTCTCTCTATTGTGAAGTTTGGGGATGTTGAATCCCTAGGAGAGTTTTTGTTTGAAAATGGGCTACAACACAAGTTATTTCAGCAAACATTCCAAAGACAAGGCATTTCAGTGCCTATTTTCCCTATTACAGACGCTAATACGGACAATTTGGATGACTGGTTATTAGCCCATCAGGTCGAACATCAGGCGTTTGCAAAGCTATTAGGATTGAATAATCCTTTCAATATGCTCGATGTGAACTTTAATAACGAGAACGATTTTTATGATTGGATCGGTACACATTTAACGATTCACCAAGAAATTGCCACTGCCCTTAACCTCATTCAATAGACTATGAATAATCTTTCCCCCTCCCCAGAAAAAATCGAAAATCCGAAAACGCAGCCTATCAATGCGGATGTGCTTAACCTATTGAAAAGTAAGGGGAAAAAGGAAAATCCACCTGAAGTTGAGCAAGCTAAAAACAGGTTAAAAAAGATTTTGCAACAGTTTGGAATACCTCCAGAAAAGGTCGTTCAAGCTGGAAAATACGCTAAAGAAGGTCTGTTTGATCCTAAAAAATATCAAATGGCGATAAATGTTGCTTTGAAAGAAGGCATCTTAACTCCTGACCAAGTACCTAAAGGACCTGGCATTGACCGTAAATTACTAGCCAGTGCTATTAGCGCAGGTAAATTAGCTCAAATGATTATTGATGAAGGGAAAGCATAATGGGTGGCGCAGCTCCTGTAATTGTTGAAGTAGCAGCCGTAGTCGTTGCTGTCGTAGCTCCTGAAGTTGCTCCTGCAATTGGAACTTTTCTCACTACTGGTGATGCTGTAGCTGCTGGTGCTGTTTTGGAAGGATCTATTCCTTTGGATATGGTGGCTACTGAATCTGTTGTTGCGGGAAATGCTGCTATTGGAGCTGCTACTGGCGCAGCGCAAGCTGCTGCATCGGATAAGAGCGTTGCAAAAGGCGCTTTACAGGGTGCTGAAGGCGGAGCTGCTACAGGTGCAATTAGCGCTGGTGTAGATCAATTAGGCTTACCAAAAGCAGTAGCGGACACTACAAAAGGCGCTGCTTCAGGATTTACTAGAGCTGAATTAGCTGGAAGCAATTTACAACAAGCTACTAGAGGTGCTGAATTAGGCGGTGCAACTGCTGCCTTAACTGACCTGACTATGGGAGCAGCCGATATACCATCTCAAGATAGACCACTGCTTTCTAGTGCTATCGGAACAGCCTTAAATTACTCTAATTTGTTTGGCGCACAGCCAACTTCATCTTCTCAGGTTGGTGGTCCTCCTCCTAGCGGTCCAACTTCGGTGGCATCTACAGGACAAGGCACAGCACCAAGCGCTACTGGCAGTACTGTATTAGGTTCAGCTCTTGGTGTATCAACCGATCCAGGCGCTCCAGTACAAACTACTGAAGGCGGTACATCTAGATCAAATGTATGGAATCAGGCATCATTACGAAATCCAGATCAAGAAGGTGGGAGCAATGTATGAGTAAAGTCTTAATGGAATCCTTGAAGATGGATCTGCCAGCTTTGGCGGAACTATTGCGCTCTAAAGGTCGTGGTAAAGATTCTGTACTTGCTCACATTACCCCTAAAGAAGCTGCTTTGCTTAAAAGGCGTGGTGGTAGAGGTTCTGCTAATCCTGAAACGGGTTTATTAGAGTTTGATGATGGCGTGGATACCACACCAATTGAGCAAGCTCCAGTACAAACAACAGAGCAACCAACTCCTGCACCATCTCCAACCGAAACTCCTACACAAGACACAAGTGGTGGCTATGGAATTAGCACAGGCGCACCACAAACACCTTTATTTACTGGCGCTCCAGAAGCAGGTACTCTAGTTTCTCAGCCCTACAATCCTGACTTATCTGCTACTACTCAATATGGTATTCAGGCAGCGCCTCCAAGCATTACTCCATCTGGTTTAGCGCAAACACAGCCATTTGGCACTATTGCTGGCACTCCAACACCAACTGTAGATACTGGAACAACTAAAGCACCTCCATCATTTACTGATAAATTAGGATCAGCATTAACCGATCCTACAAACCTTGCTCGTCTTGGTTTAACTACTGGATTAGGTTTATTTGGTGCTTCTCAAGCTCGTAAAACTGCACAGCAAGGTCAAGCAGTACAAGGGCAAGAACAAGCTATTGCAACGCCTTACCAATCTCAAGGTCAACAGTTAGTAGCTCAAGCACAAGCAGGTCAACTTACCCCTGCAAGCCAACAAGCATACCAAGCTGCTAAAGCGCAATTGGCGCAAGCACAATCTAATCGTGGTGGTGTAGGCGCACAACAAGCTGCTAATCAATTAGCTGCTATTTATCAAACATTGCTCAATAACCAGTACACCTATGGCTTGAATGTCATGCAAATTGGTGACAATATTAGCCTTGGAGCTATTAAAACTGGTCTGCAATTGGATACTCAGCTTAATCAAGCTACTACGAATTTCTACACTACCCTTGCTCAGATGGTAGGCGGTGGATTTACCCCTTATTCAGGTGCTACAACAACTCCTACAAGGACTGTAAATGGCTGATCCACAACCAACAACACCAGATCCAATCAACTCTACTTTAGCTAAATACCCTTTTCTACGGGAAGCTAAAGAAGCAGGAGAGCGTGCTGCCGAATCAAAGATATTGGCGCAATCTGAACAAGCTGCTTCTGAGTTTGGTGAAAAAGCTAGAGCATTAGAAAAGATCAGTGCTGAAGATAAAACGCACTATGAGGATGTCAAAAAGGACATTAAGCCTATTCCTGAATTTAAGCCATCACAAGAAAACATGATGGATTTAGGCGGTATTTTCAGCATGATTGGCACGATGGGTGTCGCTCTTGGTGGTTCAGGAAAGCTATCTGGTTTAAATGCCATGAACGCTATGGGCGGTATGCTCAAAGGTTACCAACAAGGTCGTAAAGACTTGTTTGCTAAAGAACAAGCTACTTTTGAAAAAGAGCTACAAAGTATTAAAGCATCCAATGATGCCTTGTTAAAGGATCTTGAGGAATATCAAAAGTTAAGAGCTACTGACAAAGAAGCAGCGTTAACTAAAGCAGCCGAGATTTCAGCTAAAAACCCTGGTGTTATTGCCAAGCTCGTTCAATCTTCTAGGGATGATGTAGCCAAGGAGATTGCGCTCAAAGGCGCTGATATGTGGGCGAAGATTATGGAAGCATCTGCAAGACATAACTTAACTGCTGGCAGTACAGATCAAGCTCAACTGATTAAAGAATTTACAGGTGCTTCTCTTGATAAAAAGGCTGTACCTGAAGTGGCTAACCTTGCTAAATCTATCGGTCAAGCCGATGATCTTGCACAGTTTGCTAGACAAAATTCAGATCTTATTGGTCGCTCTGGTCAAATTAACCAACAAATTGAGCGTTATGTTGATTCTTGGAAACAAGGTATTGAACCAGACGATAAAGGTCAACCAGCATTGGTATTTGCTAAAAAGTACGCTGCGTACCTTGTTAGTTACGAAAGAGCATTGGCTGGCGGTGCTAGAGGATTTACTGTTCAATTCCAAAAACGCTTTAACGACTTGTTAAAACAAGATCAGTTTAATGTGGCTGGTTTTGAACAATTGATGGATCAGCAGATTGGTGAACTCTCTGCCCAAGCTACTCCATACAGCAAGAACATCACCCGTGAAAACATGACTGCGCTAGGTCGCAACATCATGCAACGCAGTGAAGCTCCTAAAACACCTACTTCAGATGTAGATGAGCAAGGCAGAAGATACCATTGGGAATACAGCCCAGACGGAACTCAACGGAGAAAAGTCTATGAGTGATCCAAAAGTTGGAGAATGGGAATCAGTACCTAAAGGATCTGTAGATGTTAAATCTGCTGGTGATTGGGAAGCTGTACCTAAATCTCAATCTCCTAGCTTTGGAGAAAAGGCTGGCGCTGCTGCCTATGGTTTAGGAACAGGTATTGTTGGATCTCTTGGAGAGCTTGAAAAGTTTGGTGCTTACGATGTACCTCAGTTTTTAGGTTTGCAAAAGAAGGGTGAAACTCAGCAATTAGGTGGCAGAGAAACCCTATTCCCTACTATTGAAGAAGCACGCAAGATGGCTGGTGCTGTTGGCATTGAAAGACCAAGAGCAGCGGTTCGTGGCTATGAAACTGCTGGTGAGCTTGCTCCTGCGCTATATGCTGGTGGGCGTGGTATTTACAAGCTAGGCAAGTACGGTGCTGAAAAGTTAGGCAAGTTGATTGGTGGCGGTAAAGATTTGGCTGAAGAACTTAAAGCCACTACTGCTGGCAAGACTGCACAAGAGATTACTGCTGCCGAAAAGAAAGCTGCTACTGCTGAAAAGCGTATTGGAGCTACAGAAAAGATTGCTGAGCGTGAAGCCAAGAAAGGTGAAGCTGCTTATGAGCAATTGCCTGGCGTTACCACTACTACGGAAGCGGGTGTTAAAAAATCCGTTCCTCAAGCTGAAGCAGACATCGGAACTAAGATTAGAGATACCGTACAAGGTGTTTACGATAGATTTAAAGCTACTCGTCAAGCCAATGCTGAAAAGAATAAAGCTGCTGCGTTTAATTTTGCAAAGCAAAAAGAATTAGGTGGAGCAAAGGTAGAGGACACCGAAGCATATAAAGATGTCATGAAAGAGATCAAGGGGATGATAAATGATCCTGACACTAAATTGGCTGTTGCTACTCTAGATCCTATTAAAAACCCCTTATTAGCTATTAAAAGAGCTTTAGATCCTCGTTATGTGGATGAAGCTGGCATTGTGCGTGGTAAACCAGTGAGTTTTCAAGGCATGGAAGATCTGCGTAGGTTCTTGCGTGATCGTTCTTACGGACTTCCAGCAGAAGGTTTTGATGCTATTAACCAACAAAAAGCAGGAAAACTAGCTGATTCTATTGAAAAAGTGATGTCCGAGTTCTCTAACGGAAAAATCAATACTTTCATTAACCAGTACCGCAAAGATTCAGAACCATTGCGTGTTTTCCAAACCAAGGTAGGTAAAGCGTTAGTTGATGAGCAATTACTTGGGAAAGGCATCAATTACGCCAATGTTCCTGCTCAAAGCATCCCAGGCAAGGTATTTAAGTCAAAAGAAGATTTTGGCGCACTAATTGATTCTCTTGGTGGCAATGAAGGATTGGCAAAAGACTTGGCTAAAAGCTATTACTCTGCTCAATTAGAAGGCAAAACACCTGCTCAAGCTAGAAAATTCTTGTCTGACAATAGATCTATGCTCAAAGAAGCTGGATCTTATGAGATGGTTGGTAACTATGTTCAACAGCTTGAAAAAGCTGAAAAGCGTGGTGCTGGCGCATTAGAGCGTGGTAAAGCTAGAGAACCGATTGTTAAAGAGCAAATAGATCTGCAAAACAAACTCAACATCATTCAATCTGATATTGCTAGAGCTGATGCCTATACAGATCCAGTTGAAAAAATTAACTACATTAACAATCAAGCTAAAAAATTGGCTGATTTACTGCCTATTGAACAAAGGGATCAGTTTTTAAGAGAGGTTCAGTCCGTAGTTAGTGCTGAACAAAAGAAACAGAAATTGATTAAGTGGACCAAAATTGCCCTTGGTGTTGGCGTTGGTTATGGCGCTAGTCATGTTGCATCTGGATTACTAGGAAAATGAGCAAGAAATCTAAAGGTTTAAACCCCGATCTGGAAGATGCCGTTGCAAAACTGCTACGAGAAGTCATGGCAGATGAGATGGCTTCCCTTACTGACAAGTGTAAGGTGATTGACCGTATGGTGAACATCGAAAAACTCAAGCAGAAGATCAGTGATGATGAATGGGGTAGTGGCTTTATTGCAGTAGATGATGAGGAAGGTTAAACTAATGCTTGGTTTAACTTTTAAGGGGATGAAACATGGAAGCAGTAGCATTGGTACGCCTAGCATTGGCGGTCATTACAGACCGATTGATTACGATATTGGCTTTACTGGCATCAAGCGTGATGTGCGGTTGGACAATGTGGAATCCGATGTGGGAGAGAGTGGTGACACTAGCCATATTCGTAGTATTCAGTTATCTTGTAGTCAATACCAAAGAAAGGAACAAAAATGAGCTTAAAACCCAAGAATGAGGGTAGCAGTCACAATAACCCTTATAAAAGACCAAGTGATGTAAACCAACAAATTGCTAAATCTGTTCGCCCACAACTACCCCGTGATGGATCTATCAACGGATTGAACACAACTTTTAATGGCAAGATGCCAGCAGGATTTGTTTCAGTATGGAATTTTGATGGCAACGCCAATACTAAAAATTCCGCAACAACTAAACCTGGCAACGCTGGCAAAAAGAGTATCTACTAATGGCTACACAATCTACCTTCTCGATGACACAGCATGGTAGATCTGAACCATTCGATCTACAAGCTGCCAGAGGTCAAATTCCTTATCATTCCGTAGTTAGCATTTACGGTTATCAAACCACTGTAGGTACTAATTACATCCCTATTTGGGAGAACAATACTGCCTATACCTACCCTTCATCTGCCATTTCTATGTTGATGACGGGTACTGGTAGCGATACTGCCAAAGTAACTATTAACGGTTTGGATGCTAATTACAACCCAATTAGCGAGATTGTGACCTTAAACGGTTCTACTGGCGTAGCTACTGCTAACAACTATTTCCGTGTTAACAACCTTGTTGTGGTGTCTGGAAATCCCGCAGCGAATGTAACATTGACTAGCGCAGATGGAAACACCTCTAATACCTATGCCAAGATTGTTACTGGTGTAGGAAAGTCACAAAACTCTTGGTACACAGTGCCAGCAAATAGCACTTTCTATTTAACTCGTTCTCAAGTATTTTCTACTGCTCCAGCCATTTCGACTAATGCCTATAACAATTATCAGGTATATCAAATTAGTTCTGCTGGCGTAGTACAGATTCTTACTCGCAGACCGTTTACTGGAAACTTTGAAATTAGACGGGTAGCTCCAACACCTTATGCTGCTGGTACTGATATTCAGTGGCAAGCTAATACCAACACTGGTAACTCCACTGTGGCTGTATCTATTGAGGGTTACTTAATTGCAAACAACAATACTTCTGTAGGATATTAAAATGAGCTTATTAGATAAAATTGAATCATTTGTTAGTAAAGAGTGCATTGAGATGGGCAGCCTTGCTCATCAGTTATTACAGCGTTTTGTTGCTCATGCTGAACCACAAGAACCAGCACCAGAACCAACGCCAGAACCAACCCCAGAAATACCTGCTGACGCAACGCCAATCGAGCAAACTCCAGCGCCAGAAACAACCCAAGACGCTCCTGCAAACTAAGGATTTTCGGATGGATCAATTGGAAACTGCAAAGGAAGTAGCTGGTAAATCCATTGGAAAGCATGGTCTTGCTTACATTACAGCGATTATTTTAATTGCTGTAGGAGCAAGCATTTTCTTAGATTCATCCAAGATTGCTGCTGTAATTGGTATGGCTGGTGGTGCTTTGATGGCTATCATCAACATGATGAATGGCGTTGCTGGCACTACTGAAAAAGAAGAAAAACCAGAGTTTCAAGTTATTCAACAACTTATTCAGCGTTTAGATCATCTTGCCGATAAAGAACCTCCAATGTCTGTAACTGTAGATGGAGATAAAGTTACTGTTACTAAAGGTCAAGACACTATTAGCACAAAGAAATGAAACTGCTAAAAGACATTCTTACTGAGGATAATAATGAAACCTATTGTGCAGCTAGGGTTTGCGCTGTTGCTGCTCTTTTTGGCTTCTTGGCTATTGCTATCATTCATGTTTTACATGGCAAAGATATTGACTTTTCACAACTTGGCGTAGGTTTTGGAACAGTTTTAGGTGGATCAGGTGTAATGATTGGCGCTAAAGCTGCTACTCAAAAGGATGGTGGCGATGTTTCCTCTCCCAATTAATTTTTACATTTACGCTGGAATTGCTCTTATATCTGCTTTTGGCGGATTTTATGTAGAGCATTTACGCTTTGAAAACTATCAAACTCAGGTAGAGGCAATTGGCAAGCAAGCTGAAGAACATACAAAAGCAGTAATAGCAGAGCAACAAGCCCAAACCGAAAGGATCGCTAATGATTACAAGACTAAGCTGGATTCCATTAATTCTTATTATGACAGGATGCGCCAGTCCAGTAGCGGTACAGTGTCCGCCTCCAGCCAAACCATCACCTTCCCTGATGGAAGCTCCAAAGACTTTATATCTGTTGCCCAAGACTGTGCAGCAACAACCCAGCAATTAGTATCATTGCAACAGTGGGTAAACGAACAGGTAGGAATTAAATAATGCAATACTCTAAAGACGGATTACACCTTACTGAAGGCTTTGAAGGATGCAGATTAACCGCTTATCCTGATCCTGGCACTGGCGGAGATCCTTGGACTATTGGCTACGGTCACACAGGTCCTGATGTTCACCCAGGAATGACCATTACTCAAGAGCAAGCTGAACTTTATTTAGCAGAAGATGTCAAAAGAGCAGAAGCAGATGTCAATGCAAAACTTACTGTAGAGGTAACTCAAGATGAGTTCGATGCACTGGTTGATTTTGCTTTTAATTGTGGATGCGGTAATCTTAATAATTCCACATTGCTTAAAAAATTAAATGCAGGTGATTTTGAGGGCGCTGCACAAGAATTTTTAAAATGGGATATGGCTGCTGGTCATCACATGGTTGGACTACTCAGGCGCAGACAAGCCGAGGAGCTAGAGTTTATGAAGGGCTTTGCTAATGCCTGAATCCTCAGTCACTACGGAATTTACAGGAAAAGCGGATGTTATTGATCCGCATGGATTTCCAATTGAAATGGATCGCCCTGTCGTGTTTGACGAGGGTAAGTTAGAACCGCATACAGAATTGAGTTCTACATTCCATGCAAAGGAATTAGGGTTGCCAGGAGAGAATTATTACAATGTGCCAACTATTTATGGTGGCAAAATTTATGATCCTGAAAAGGATTTTGAAACTATAAAACAAAATGTTCAGCAACAGGCTGCTCAAGGATTTAGATTTCCTAATTTTCCAGATTTAGCTCAAGCAGAATCTGCTGCACAAGCCCGTAGCCAATATTTCAATCAAGTAAAGGCACAGCAATTACAGCAAGCAGTTGAACAACAAAGGCAAAATTTACTTTTGCAAATGATAAGAGGACAACAAAATGCCACTAAGTAAAGGTTCTTCAAAAAAGACAATCTCTAAAAACATCCGCAAGATGATGCGTGAGGGCTATCCCCAAAAACAAGCCGTAGCTGCATCGTTATCAACTGCGAGAAAGGGAAAGAAAAGTGGCAGAGCGAAAAAGAGGTCCTAATCTTTCCGTTGGTCGTGGCGAGAAGCTCTCCGTTTCCGCTGGCGGGGGTTTAACTGCGAAAGGGCGTGCCAAATATAACCGAGCCACAGGATCAAAGCTAAAAGCACCCCAAAAATCAGGCAGTCGGCATCGCTCATTTTGCGCTAGATCCAAACACTGGAAAGGTGAGCGTGGCAAAGCAGCTAGAAGAAGATGGGGGTGCAGATGAAACCAGGACTTTACGCCAATATCCATAAAAAGCGTGAGCGTATCCGTAAAGGATCAAAAGAGAGAATGAGAACGCCAGGTTCAAAAGGCGCTCCAACTGATTCTGCATTTCGCAAAGCAAAGAAAACTGCAAAAAAGTCCAAGCGTGGCAGAAGATAGTCATTACAAATCTCTTTTAAAAGCGGTGTCTTGGCGTGTTACTGGAAGCCTTGACACCTTTGCTTTATCTTGGATTATTACTGGCACTGCAAGCCTAGCCTTCAGTATTGCCTTTGTTGAACTGTTCACCAAGATAGCTCTGTACTGGGTACATGAGCGTATCTGGTTAAAGGTTAAATTGTGATTCATTGGGTACTTGGTTGTCCTGGCGCATCAATAAAAAAACCCACCCCGTAGGGTGGGCAAGGACTAGCTTAAAATCTCTGCTGCAAAGGCTTTCGCCCATTTATCCATCTCGCTGCACTTCTTGACAGCTTCTTGGTAGCGTTGTTGTTTTTTGGTTGGGTAACTTAAATAGCATTTATCCATCCATTGAACTTTTTGTTTCGGTACACGATCCTCTATGCCCGAATCAATCAGCCCTACACCAAACTTGCCTTGCAGCTCTACTACTCGCCACATTGTTGCATCTGACAAATCGTTGACAACAACAAGCTCACCAATCTTAGGTAGATTTTTCATTTGATACTCCATAGTTAGGTTAAAGAACAGTAGATGATTTCCCATCTACATAATCATTATAACACAACTAATCATATATGTCAAGTAGGTGTTTACCCTAATATTATGGAGCTGGAATTAGCTGACCTTCAAAAGCATAAGTACCAATGTGACTTAATTGACACCAAGGAGCAGCATAGACCTTGCCACCAGCTTTGCGCCAAATGTAGCAGAAGTGATAATCTTCTGATAACAAACGATTAGTTTCAGGTTCAATAGAGGTAGCAAAGTATTCTTTGATTTCTTCTCTCATGCCTATTTGACCATTTAGATCATTGACATCATTAAAGTAAGAAGGCACTTTGTCTGATAATTGCTCAAAAACTTCACGCTTAATCATCATAAAACCAGTACCGCCATTAAAGATCTCTACAGGCTGTCCAACAGGCACAGTTACTTCACCTTGGTAATCCACCAGATTGACCACAAAACTGCCTGTATAACTCTTTAATTGATTCTGTGGCACTCCGCTATCCATTGCCTTTTTGACGCTATCCCAGTTGATTTCTTTCTTAGGATAGATACCGCAAATAATGTCTTTATCTGCTTCAAGCATTGCCATAATGTCGGTAGCTCTAAACTTAATATCGCTATCAATAAAGAGTAGGTGAGTGCAACCGCTTTTAAGAAAGCCATTAGTAAGCGCATTTCTTGCTCTAGTAATCAAACTCTCGTTGAACATAAAGCTGTACTGAGCTTCCACTCCAGACTTTTGTAGCAAAATATTGAGTTCCATAATTGACTGCGTATAGTAACCAGCGCACTGACCGCCATACATTGGCGTAGCTACAAAAATTTTCTTATTCATAAATAATCCCTAACATCGTTTAATAAAAGAGGATCAACCACATACTTATCCCCATAACCAAAATTTTTTACTTGGTGCTTTGCAACAAAATCTTGTTTAGTTATAGCACCCACTAACTCTATTTGATACTCATTCAAATACCTTGCAAACACTGCTAAATCTGCCTTAAAACTGCTTAATGTATTAAACAATAAGTACTTTGCCTTGCTTGTCTTGACATCAATTTTGATACCGCAATACTCAAAATCCCAACCAGCATCACCACCAGGGTGTAAGTCTAAATTAACAGGCGTATCAATTACCTTACTGACTGCCCATTCCCCTGCCATGCCTTCTCTGGTTATAGAAAAGTCATCTCTTTTTTGATCCACTCGATTACTAATGATTCCCAAGTTTTTCTTGTAGCGCCATCTTTCATGCGCTGCCCATGCGATCTCATAAGTATCTAGCTCAGATAACCTGACAATCATTTCAATTCTCTAAGTTCAATGCCATTTTTGCCAAATCTGACAATTTCAAAACACCTTCTCCGCATCAAAAAAAATCGGTTTTTCCACATCGTTATCCCCTTAAAGTGCCAGCTATCCAAGAAGTTGGCTGGCGCAACCCCTAACTACCTGGCTAATTCACGCCAGATTCCCCTTGGACTGGTGATTGATCTTCTAAATAGTCAAGCATCACTAAACATCCACCGCCTTTTTTCACCATTCCCCGTTCAATTCGTACCCAATGTACTTGAACATCATCGTCAAATACACCAGCATCCTGTAAAGCATCCAGTATTGGCTTAATGCAGTTATCTACATCCATGAGCTTTTTAGAGCGTGGATACAGAAAAATATCTACCCAAATCTGTTTATTTCCAAATTTAGGTACTCTGAACTCAGCGCAATACTCTGCGACTGCATTTTTAAACTCCCTACCTCGCTTAGAGATAAAACGCCTGTTTCCTGAAGCAATCCAGTAGTTATTGATACTAGGCGGGTAGGGTAAATTTAAAACAACCATTAGCAGCCAGGTGGTCCAAAAGGTCCATCTACTGTAGTTTCCCAACAACAGATTTCTCCGTTGTCATCTTTACTACACTTCATGTAAGCAAAAGCTGAGTTAGCCATGAGCATTAGACTAAAAAGGAACATCGCCATCTTGAACACGATTGACCTCCTTTGGATATGTACCGCCATTATCTGGCTTCCAGTTGTCCTCAGAAAGACTGATTAAGCTGCCTTTAGGCGTTTGCTTAGTCCACCCTGCTATCTTGAGAGTTTGCCCTGCTTTGTAGTCCTCAGAAAGCAATAGAGTGCCTTTCCAATCAGGTGATTTTTCGTGTTTTTTCTCATTTTGAAATAACACCCCTTTGCCCATCTGGGCGATATGTCCATTAGCCATTACTGATTTCCTTTCTGTGGATTGAGAGCTTGGATAAGAATTTCGCTGTTGTATTGCCGTCAAATGTTTTTGTATAGGCTTCATTTACTTCCCTGAATTTTTTGATCTTCTCGAACTTTTCCTCTGCCGTAAATTTGCTAGATTCATGAATTTTGGCGTGCATCTCTGCAAACCCATCAATCCAATCATCTAAACAGATATAGCGTGCATAGGGTTCATCTGAACCTGGCACATACATAGGCAATGCCATATCAGGAATATCCTCTGGTAACGCTGATAATTCGACTACATTGGGAATAACTGATCCCATCTCTTTTAATACTTTAGGCTTGACGGGCGTGGTTTCAAAGTTTTCGACTTCATCGGGTGAGTAGAAGCCAGTAACAGATCCTGGGAAAACTGATCTAATCCCCTCTGAAATACAACGGCTTCGTAGCATCGCTCTGGGGAACTTTTGCCATC
>Ga0208257_1000253_pt1 | contig 17656 bp, 49 predicted proteins | sample CryBogCBH10Sep07_FD_184610 | JGI IMG/M metagenome (GOLD analysis project Ga0208257, IMG submission 184610) | Freshwater microbial communities from Crystal Bog, Wisconsin, USA - CBH10Sep07 (SPAdes) | ecosystem: Environmental > Aquatic > Freshwater > Lake | place: Crystal Bog, Wisconsin, USA... | reverse complement strand
GCAATGGTGTGAAAACACCATCTTCGCGTACGCGAGAACAATGATTTGACATTTTACAATTTGTGTGCTATTGTAGTTGTTATCAAGTTATGAAAGGACTATGATGGTTGATTACCTAGCCTGTTTAGAGTGTGAAACGCTGATGGAAAAAATTGACTCTTACCCTGGAGGATTGTGTTTGGACTGTTACGGAGCGAAGGACGATGACGAATGAACACAAACCCCAAAAGGGGCTATTCGCGTACGCGATAGCAACAATTTGACAAATTGTGTTTTATGTGGTATAGTAGTTGTTATCAAGTTGTGGAAACGCCACAGCGAGAGGAGATAAAGTGACTTACACTAACGAACAGGTTGTTACCGTTATTGAAGAAGTCTTAGAAGGTGTTGCAACGGCGGTTGGTTTTGCATTTATGGTAGGAGACATAACCGAAGAAGTGCGCAACAAGTTTCTAAGTCGTATCGACTACGAGAAGAATGAGGCTTTTAAGGGTCTTCAAGGAGCAGAGGAACACTATGCAAAGAGACATTAGTTTAGAGGTGTGGAATGATGTAGTGGGAGACGTTTTGGAAGCAGAGGCAGAGGAGCGTTTTCTTCAACGCAGACCTTTAGACTAGCCCCGCCCCAAAAAATTGGGGCTATCGCGTGCGTGCGCGTGCGTACGCGAGGAGTTGGAAGATTTAGGAAGTCTCGCGTACGCGAACTAACCGACTTGACAAAATACAAAAAGTGTGCTAATGTGTTGTTATCAAGTTTGCAAGTAGCAAACAAGAGAGGAAAAAAATGTCATTATCGTCAAGGCGCAAGCGTGAACTACGCAACAAGCGCATTTTTGTTTGGGGTGTTGCTCTTACATCTTACGCTCTAGCCTATTTTTGGGTAGAGAGTAAAGTTCCATTCAATAACAACTCTATCCTAGTCCAATGGGCTTGTATTGCCTTTGGTTTGGGCTGTGCTGGTATTGGGTTAATTGTTGGTTACTTTGCGGTAGAAGGTAGGCGCTAATGGGGGCTATCTGCCATCACGCGCACCTTTACTATTCCTGCACTCTTAGTTATGCACAGGCTGTTTATAACTTTCACGAAGGTGGGTTGATGTGTGTTAAGGAGTACGGCGCTAAGGTTTGTGCTAAGGCTATGGCTATGGCTCAGCACTATTTAGCCAGTCGTTAGCCCCGCCCCGAAAAATTGGGGCTATCGCGTGCGTGTGCAGATACGCGAGCATTTGTAAGATTTAGGAAGTCTCGCGTACGCGAAAGCAGTAACTTGACAAATTGTGTTTTATGTGGTATGCTTGTTTTATTGAGTTTGCAAGTAGCAAACCGATTGGAGTAAAAAGATGAAAGTTGTTCTTCGTTTAGAAAAAGTTGGTTCAGTTGCGAAGTGGGTTGCTTACGCAAGTTCTACTTGCACCGTTGTATCAGAAATACTTTTTGATGACCTCGGCTGGGCAATGGACTGGTGCAAGAATAATTCTCACCAAGTTGTTTCAGTTCTACAATCAGAGGAGGTGTGAAAATGTCAACGATTACAGCACGCAAGACTTCGCGTGCGTGTGCGCACATACGCGAGGACTTAGGAAAACTTAGAAAACCTCGCGTACGTATGTGTCGCGTACGCGAAGCCATTCGGCTTGATTTTTTGGTAAAAGTGTGATACAATTTTTGTATTGAAGTTTGCAAATAGCGAACTATGAAAGGCACTTATGGCAGACATTAAGTGGAAAAAGACAGCCAAGGACGAGGTTCTTGGATTCATCAATGGAGAGAAGTTTGAGACTTATTTCCTGCTCAGAGACGCCAATAAAGAATGGGGTCTTTACATGTGGGGAAAACTAATGACGCCTACTGGATTCAAGGACGTAGAAGAAGCCAAGCAATTCTGCCAGATGTTGGCAGGGTAGTTATCCACAGGTTATCCACAGCCTGTGGATAACTCTGCTTCGCGTGCGTGCGTATGTGTCGCGTGCGTACGTGTCGCGTGCGCGACGCGTGCGCGGGCGGGCGCGAGGCAGTTTTTAGGAAAAACTGTGTGTGGATTTTTTATCTAGTGACTTGACAAATTGCAATTTATGTGGTATAGTGTTTCTATTGGATTCTGCAAGTAGCGGAACTGATAGGAGAAAACAATGGCTTACAGCGAAACACTAGAACTGATGGAAGGGATTTATTTTAGTCCCAAACAGGTAGTTCAGGCATTAAAGGAACACGGTTTTAAGGGTGAACTAGGTATTCAGGCGTATTGCTCTTTCGTAGAAGACGCTGAAGATTACGCTAGTCACGAAGATGAGCAGTTGTATTCTGCCGTTGAACTTTATCATTTCTTGGGGTACTAATGAGAGTTACCCGCGAACTAGAAAAGATGTTAGACGAAATAAACGAAATGAAAGCCAAATGCGGGCACATAGACCCTCTTGGCTACTTAGGCAATACCGTATGCGGTAAATGCGCTAGGCGTAATCACCGTAAGGCAATGGGGCGGAGATAATCTCCCCCCGCTATCGCGTACGCGAGATTACTGACTTGACATTTTACAAAATGTATGGTATAGTATTTGTATTGAAGTTTGCAAGTAGCAGACTGATAGGAGAAAAATGCAGACAGCATTAGATTTGATTACGTTTCAGGTAACAAGAAACGAAGCAGACAAGATTCTGATGGGACTTATTACTCGTTCTTACAGATTTATTGAACTGGCACTTGAAAACGATAACGTTGATGAAAGTGAGATTGAGCGAAGCATTTCTATCGACTACCGTGCACTTCACGATAAGTTGATGAATCAGATGTAGGGGGAATACCCCCCTGTATCGCGTACGCGAAAGCATTGATTTGACAATTTACAAGAAGTATGCTAAAGTAGTTATGTTGGAGTTTGCAAATAGCAAACCTGATAGGAGAAAAATGAGAGACACACTAGACAAAGTATGGGGCGAAGTTGCTTTAACACTTGGAGACGCAGTAGCGATTACTTGGGACACTTGCCACAAGATTTACATTCTTATGGACGAGACGCAGGTTCAACTAATGATTGAATACGGCTATGACCCAATTATCAGAAAAGAAACAACGACCACTAAAGAGATGCTTTCAACGCTCCAAGACTGGTTTGAGAAGTCTTGCGCCTTGAAGTTTATTCAGGCGGTTTCAACTGTCGAAGGCGACCAGAACAATGGTTTCGATAGCCTTATTCCTCAGGGTTTCTTTGACCTTGACGAGGACGAAGACGAGGACTACTAGATTTACCCCGAAAGGGGTTATCGCGTACGTATCGCGTACGCGAGCGCGAGCGGCGGCAATTTTTAGGAAAACTCGCGTGGGGATTTTTTATCCTGACTTGACAAAGTGAAAAAAGTATGGTATAGTTGTAGTTATCAGTTTGCAAGTAGCGAAGTGAGAGAGGATAAGATGGAAAAGATTTATTACTATGACAATTACAAAACAGAAATTACCTTAGACGACTGGGCCGAAAGTCCTCGTGACTGGGATAACTTGGGCACAATGCTTACTTGGCAACGTGGTTACAGTTCACCAGACACTAATGAGTTTGCAACGCCAGACGACTTTATTGAGTGGTGGAATGAGAACTGCGGAGTAAACGGCATTATTCTGCCCGTCTACTGCCTAGAACACGGCAACATAAGTTACTCAACAAGCAACTACGGCGACAAGTGGGACTCTGGTCAAGTCGGGTTTATCTACGTCACCAGCGAAGACTTTGCTAAAGAAGGAGTAATGCTGGCAGATGCAATAAGAATACTTGAAAATGAAGTAAAGATTTACTCTTACTACGCCAACGGTGACGTGTATTCCATTAACACCAGCATAAAGATAGTTTGCGATTCCTGCAAGCACGTTGAGTGGGAATACGTTGATGGTTGCGGTGGTTACTACGGTGGGTTTGACTTAGAGGACTTGCCAGAGGCTATCCGAGAAGAAGCGCAGAAGGACTTTCACATTACCAGTAGAGGGGTGCGAGTATGAGTAAGGACAAGACCTATGAAGCGTGGGAGTTTATGAAAGAACACATAATCATTATCCCCGTGGGCTTCCCCCCGCCCGAAAAAACGGGGGGCGAGGAGTAATCCTCGTTATCGCGTACGTACGTACGTGCGCACACATCGCGTGCGTAATTCGCGTGCGCGACGCGTTAGTACGCGAAGGCTGGGATTTTTAGGAAAACCTCGCGTGCGTGAAAAATGTCGTTTGACAAAATGAAATTAGTGTGGTATAGTGGTATCTATCAGTTTGCAAGTAGCAAACTATGAAGGGAATAAAATGTCAAACAATGCTTACGAGATAGTAGCCCAATCTATTATCTCTCAACTGGAGAAGGGTACTGCTCCGTGGCGTAAAGAGTGGGTAGCGAGTGGCTACGAACCTTTATCACTTAGCAGTAAGAAGCGCTATAACGGAATTAATCATTGGTTGCTATCGTTCTCCGCTATGGGGAATGGTTACAGTAGCCCGTGGTGGGGTACATTCAAGCAGGTTAAGGCTATGGGTGGAAGTGTGCGTAAGGGCGAGAAGGGTACACCAGTCGTTCTTTACAAGCAGTTCGATACTACTAACGCTGACGGCGAACCTAAGAAGGCAGTAGTTATGCGTTACTTTACAGTATTCAACGCTGACCAAGCCGACTGGGAGAATGAAGCGCCTAAGTACCAAGCACCAGAGACCCGACAATCAGTAGAGGTTATCGAGAGCGCACAGAAGATAGTAGATACTTACTTTAGTCGTGAAGCGGTAACGCTGGCCTTTGGTGGCGACAGAGCGTACTACTCACCTAGCGCTGATGCTATTCAACTACCGAAGCAGGAATCGTTCACTAACGATAACTCATTCTATGCAACGGCGTTCCACGAGATGGGACACTCAACGGGTCACAAGTCACGCCTAAACCGAGATGGCGTAGTGGAGAATCACTACTTTGGTAGTGAACTGTATTCAGAGGAGGAGTTAGTCGCAGAGTTCACTAGTGCGTTCTTATCTTCAGAGACTGGAGTTCTTCCCGAGACCATTGATAACAGCGCAAGTTACATTGCCAGTTGGTTGAAGGCGCTAAAGAATGACCCGAAAATGTTGGTTAAGGCAGTCGGCAGAGCGCAGAAGGCTACTGACTACATTCTCAATGGGGCAAAGGTTACTGCTGAGTAACCTGCCCCGTTGGGGGTTATCGCGTGTATGCATACGCGAGCAATGATTATTTTTAGGAATCCTCGCGTACATAGGTCGCGTACGCGATAGGTATTTTTAATAAAACGTAGAGCCGAGGTTTCGTAGTTTTTGGGAAATCGCGTGTGTGAGGAAATTATTTCCAAATTGATTTGACAAATTAAACTTTGTGTGGTATAGTGGATACTATGAAGTTGAGCAAGTCGTTCAACCGAGTAAATTGAAAGTGAGTAACTATGTCAAAGATGTATGTGGATTACTGTGGTAACTATGGTTCAGCAGAGGAAGTGGATTTTATGACCTTTGATACTGACGACCTTAGTGTTGCGCAGTTTGAGTTATTGGAAGAAGACCCTACCGAGTTCTACTTTGCTATTAGTAGTGGTGACTGGTCTTGCCTAGAGACGAGGGAGGACTAATGGGTATTGATACAGACGGCACAGAGTGGCGTACAGTCATTTACACCATAGCCATTGACGTTATTGCAGACAGCGAAGAAGAAGCACTTTATCAGGCTGAACTACAATTTAGAGACTACCCGTTATCAGAGTTTAATTTAGAAGTTCAAGTTATTGATTAGTGACTTGACAAACTAAAGAAAGTATGCTATACTAGTTGTATTGGTGACAAGCGCCAATCAAGAAAAGGAGAAAATTATGTCAGTAGAAGTTGAAGAAAACAAGGTACTTACTTACACCGTTAAGGTTGTTGTTGAGTACGAGTATGAGGTTGATGTTATTTCAGAAGCCGAGGCGGAAGCCGAAGGTTGGAATTACGAGAATTATTCTCACTATGCTGTTGTTTATTCCATTGACGTTGAAGACATTACCCCCGAAGAAGAAGAAGACGAGGAGGAGAACTAATGGCTACCTATGAGACAACACTAACAATGACTGTAATTGTTCAGGCTGAAGGTCTTGAGGAGGCTAACGTTACCCTTAATGAGTGGCTAGACTCACTTGATTCTTCTGCCACCCCCGCAACTATTCGCTGGGAAGACGTTGAATACAATCTAAACCTATTTGAGAACGAGGCTATTGCATAGCCCATAGTCAGAGATTTAGTAGGCCACTTCACCTACACTCACCCCAGTAGTTTGCTAGCACAACTGCTGGGTGTGAGGTTCTCGCTTAATTTGCTCTGAGAAGCCCCTATTTGGCCTTTACGGCCACTTTGTTGCTTTACCTGCTGTATCTGTTGTATCTGATTTACCTGCTGTAAAAAGGGGCTTCTCAGGGCGTAATTTTGTTGTCCTCGCGTATGCGATAAGAAACTTTCAAGAAAACCTATCGCGTGCACGTATCGCGTACACGAATACGCGAAGGGTTAGGTATTTTTTAGAAAAAACTGTGTGTGGTTTTTTTATCTACATACCCTTGTAGTCATGCAGTTTTTAGGAAAACCTTTGTGTGAATTAATAATCTCCTACATCGCGTGCATGATTCGCATACACGAAATGCAATACTTTTTTAGAGAATTACCTTATTTTAAAGGCATTTAAAGTACAAAATACTACATTCAATGCAGAATAAACATACATTTTATGCAATAATCACTCATTTGCGGCTCTTAAATGCTTAAAAAGTACCTATACGCGCGGAAAAGCGCTTAGACAAGGGCGTATAAGCATGCTTTTCTTACTCTTTATCCAGTAATTATCAATAATTGCAACAAATTAGTTGCGTGGTTTCGTGTTGCCACCAAGCCACAAACAGAATACAATCAATGCAAAGATAGCAAACGCCACTAGCCATTAACTCCTAAGTACATTACAAACGCCATAATAGCAATCGTCACAATGCACGCCTTAAATAGAACGTCAATCATTGTTTATCCAAATCTTCTCTGGGGTGGTTTCTTTTCTTTTCGAATTTACTTACCGCCTCGTAAAGGATTCCGACTTGGTATTCCAGTTCTTCCACTCGGAAATCTAGTGACTGAAGCATGTGCTTCTTCCTAAACATTAATAAATACTCTCTAATGATTCTTTAGCAACTGGGTCAATTTCTGCCATGTTTTCAAGCAGTTTTAAACGAGCAAGAAAGAAAGGGGCTAACCAAGAATGCAAAAATTTTTCAACCCCTGCACGGTATTTTTTTGGCCAATCCTCCATTGCAACTTCTGATTCGTTAATCATAAAATTAAGTATTTCTATTTGTCCTGCCAATCGTTCTGGCGATTCAAGTTTAAACAATGTTTCAATTTCCATTTTTTACCCTTTCTAGTACGGTGGTGAGTCTACTATTGCCAAGATACCAAGACTAGGTACAGTTACATAGTCTTCTCCATCTATCTTGATTCCATACGCCATAGACTTGTCGAAGACCACTTTGTCGCCTACTCGTACATCCATTAGAATAATCGTTCCATTGTCAGCGTATCTTCCAAGACCTACTGCTACAACTTCGCCCTGATTAGGAATTGGTTGAGCATCTTTAGGAATTACAAAGCCTGATTCAGTTACTTTGTCCTCATGGGTTAGTTTAAGAATAACTCTATCTTCAGTCGGCATTGCGTTCAGCATTTAGTATCTCCTCATCTAGTTTCATCATTGCGTCTTCTAATCCTGCTCTATACCCAGCCCATTCCATTCCTGTTAGGTCTTTAGATAGTAATTGGAGCGTGTAGAGTTCCGCCTTTACCCTGTTAAGCGCCCCCGCCAAAAAAATCTGGCGAGACATTTCTATTCTTCCGTTGGATTACCTAGTGAGGCTGATAGCGCCTGACCAAGTTCTGCCTCAGTAAGTCCTGCCCTGAGCATTAGTGCAAACATGCCTTGAAGGACAATCTGCGCTATTACTACTAGGTCTAGTTCCTGTGCTTCATCACTCATTGGTTTCTCCTGTCTTTAGCCCAGCACGTTCAGCGCCGAGTTCAATAGAACTGCTAAATAATCTCTTAAACATTACATCTGGTTCTGGTGAGTAGTTGGATAGTTGATACACAAAACTCAGCATTGCTTCTCGGTATAGTTTGCCCTGCTCTTCTACCGTTAGCCCCACCAAAAAATCTGTGGTTTCAATGTATCGCTTTTCTACTTCCTCTACTGTCATGCCATCTGTGAAGACTGGCACGCCTTTTTGTTCATCACTCACTTATTAACCTTCTTTGTTAATACTGCCCTAAGCGTTCCCTTTTCAAAGATTCCCGCCTTAACTGCTTTGTTCCACTTGTAGACAAAAAAGCCTACCATAATGAAAAACATTGCAGGAAATAGAAATACTAATAGTAATACCATTTTAAACTCCTTTCCATAAATTCAATACGACAATTGTACCACATAAAATGCCCCCTGTCAAGTACCTGTCTTAGGCCGATTTTGAAAGTACCATGTCTATAATCGGTAAAAAAGTAAAAGCCTTGTAATCATTGGGTTTTAAAAGTACCAAAAAAGTACCTACAAAAGTACCTACAAGGTGACTTGACAAATTAAAGTTTATCTGTTATACTGGATGGAATCAGGGACAAGCCCTGCTAAATGAAAGGAATACATAATGGCAGTTATTGATTTATCAGCATACGAGGTTACAAAAGTGGCTATGAGTATTAAGTACGCACTTGAAAGCCTCCAAGACAACAACGTTGAAGCCTGTATTGATAGCCTTAACAATGGGCTTTGGTACATTGGCACGAGCGTTGAAGAACTTAACAAACTAGACGAAGAAGGAGTATGGTAATGCAGTTAAGCGTAAAGCAGTTTATTGACATTGACCTAGATGAGATAATGAGTGCTGTCTTTGACAACATTTGGCGTAATCACCAGTCATGGGTTAAGGAGTTCACCTATGGTGGAGAGATGGATGTAGTCCCTGTTATTTACGAAAACCCTTACTGGGATGCTACTGACCCTAGTTCCCCCGAATTTTTAAATAAAGAGGTAAGTAAGTTCACGTTAGTAAATGCTTACATTGCACTACTAAAGGACAAGAAATACCATTGCGGAGAACCCGTACCAGACAACCTTGACGAATGGGACACCTGTGTTTCTGGTTACGTTCTGCAATACGCTTTGTTCGGAGAACTTATTTTTAATTGATTTGCATTTTGTTCAAAAGTGTGCTAAGATTGATGTATCAAGGAAAAGCCTTGATTTTTTAAAAGGAGTGAAGTATGCGTACAATTGTTGAAGTAGATGAACTTGGTTTGAAGATGCGTGAACGTTGGGATACTTATTCTAATGGCGAGGAAACGCTTTATCGTTTGCCTCCTATTTTTTATTATGACCACCGTAACCGTGATTTGCCTTGCGGGATTATTGTTGCTTGGACAAAAACCTACGTTGAGGTTTCAATGACTTGGGACGAAGCATGGGAATTATTGAATGATGCTGACTATTACACAAAGGGTTACGACTCTTATGATTCGTTTGAAATGCGCTCCATTATTAGTTCTGCCAAATCAACCGTAAAAACGCTTGCCAAGTATGGCGTTGCTTACAAAAAATAAATTTGACAAAATAGAATTTATGTGCTATACTAGATTCCATCAACGACAAGCGTTGGTGAATTAACGAAAGGAACTTAATTATGCATGTTTTACACAGAATTGCAGTAGAGGCAGAAAACGCCCAAGAAGCGAAAGACCTTGTTAATGAATACATTGAAGAAAGTGGTAATTTCAATTGGTCAGACTGGTCAGTAGTTGGTGGTCGTTGGGGTGAAGAAGATACCGTTATCAGTTATTCAGAAACCCCTGAAAAGTTTTTGGAAGCCGTTGAAACGGCAAGGCAATGGCGAGTTGAACAAGTCAATAGTTACCTTGCGAAGGTAGATGTTGAGCATGTTACGAGTTTGCTAAAAAATTACAACGGCGAAGAACTTGCTTTTAACGACCAAGATGGTATGCAGGCTTGGCGACTTGGGAAAGCATTAGAAATAGCAAATGGGGACAGTAACCCGTACGGTTATTTTTACGACATGGTTGATGGTGGTGCTGGTGATGAGTACCTCAAAAAACGTATAGAAGAAAATCCTACCGAGCAATACTTAGTAGCAGTAGATTTTCACTTTTAGGACTTGACAAAATACAATTTGTGTGCTATACTGGTTCACAACAACTAAACGGGCTAATAACCCAGAAAGGCGGTACAGAATGAGTGAAGAAATTAAAACATTTGGTGCAGACAATACGGAGGTTCTTTGGTTTTCTGAGATTACTCAGGAAATGATTGACCGAGCCTCTCTTAACCAAGAAGCAATAGCAGAACTGTTTGATGAATTGAACGAGGCAGTTGCAAGCATTTGCCAAGACTATGGGGTGCAGTAATGATTAACAAAGACAAGTGGTGGAAGTTCACCTATGTATGTGACCCTGATGATTGTGACACGCTAACAGAGGTTACAACGCCCTCTGCTGGCATTAGCGACCCGAAGTGTTTTGTTTGTGGTCGAATGATGAACTTGGTATCTATTGGAGATGGAGCAAAACAATGAGCAAGCAGATTCACTATGTGGTTAGGTATGACACCGAGACTAGAACATTCTCGATTGACACAGACACCGCCAATGCAGTTTTTGACGGCAACGGCAACGTTTATAACGTGGAGACTGACGAATGGGGTTGGATTGAAGGCGACAATGCAGAAGATTGCGAACACGCCCACCAGTCTTGGAGCATGCTAAACGTAATGATTGACGATTTTAAAAGTGCTGGAGAGGGCGCTTATGCTTAAAGCAAAGGTGCGCAAAGACCTAGTTGAAGATGAACTGGCAATTGGTGTATTGGTTGTTATTGGTTGCGGTGTTGATTTTAGAGAAAGATTTGTGGAAGGTGATGAACTGGGTGAGTGCAACGTGCTTACTAGTGACGATTACAACAACTATGTTCTTTCTTGGCTTAACCCCGAAGGAGAAACACAACTGATTGTTGCTGACGGGGCTGATTTAGATTTTTTTGTAAAGTGACTTGACAAAATAAGTTTTATGTGTTATACTGGTATGTATCAAGGACAAGCCTTGATTCTTTAATAGAGAGGAATTACAAGTATGGGAACGAGAAGTGTATTAGCAATTATTGAGGGTGACGGTTTCAAGGGCCGTTACTGTCATTGGGACGGTTATCCCGAATCAATGGGCGCTCGCCTTTGGCAGAGTTACCGAGAAGTAGAAAATGATGCAGACGCTCTAATTGAGTACGCTGTAAAGCCAAGCCAAGACGGGCGTTGGTCTTCTTTTGTGCCACCGTCAGAAGTGGCTGAGACTGAGGAAAAGTACGGTACTCATGGAACGGCAACGTGGCGTGACGAAACGGACTGTGGTTTCATTCATTCAACTGGTGATGATTGGGGTACTGAGTGGGCTTATGTTATTGGCGACTTGGCTTTAACTGTATTTGAGCGCCGATTTGGCAAGCCTAACGGAGACCTCGGACATGGTACAGGTATGTTTGGCATGGGGGCTAGTGACACCGAAGTAGGCGGTTACTGGGCGCTTGTTGGAACGTACTACTGGGACGAGTCAGAACCTAACTGGGAACTTGTGCAGAACACGCTTAACGCCGACAGTATCGAGGTGAACTAATGGGTGCTGATTTTACTTTTGCAATTTGCAACATTCCCGTTGATACAAACAATACAATGATTTTGTCCGGCGACAACTTAAAGCGTGCTGTAACTGAGCGTTTTTTAAAAATTTCTCGTGAGGACAATTTATTTTTAACAACGCTTGAAGATTGTGGTGTTCTTTATTCAGAAGATGATGAAGATGTTGAATCAATTATTGCCGACAAAGCAAACGAAGTTGCTGATTTTCTCAGTAACTATGGATTGTTGCGAGACGTTGCGGACTTACATCTTGAAGGCAAGCATTACTTTATTACCGGCGGTATGAGTTGGGGAGATGAACCCACCGACAGTTACGACATAATTAATTTAATTGATGCTTTGGGGATTACTAACGAACCATTTACGTCAGAGGAATTGGCATGAACTGGGACGATTGGGTAAAAAAATACAAGCCAATAACAAATCCTTACAACACTTGGGATTCAATTCAATTTGAAACTTTTGGCGAAGATTGGGATTATGTAAAAGACTTAGACGAACACTATGTATGGACAGCGATTGACGTTGATGATGACGTGACCGTTGCTGGGCGTGCTTATGTGAACCGATTGCATTACTACGTCACCGAGATTGCTTGGGAAGACAAAGACATGGAGTTAGAAGTTATTGATGAAGATTACGAAAAGGAGGAAGACGAATGATTCATGTTGAAAAAATGATTGACGAGATGGACGATTTAGAGGCCGACTTTCTTATGCCTTTTAACGTTTCGCTATTGGAAGACTATTGGTTTGCAATGGAGAACGTAAATGACAATGGTAATTGGCTTGGTTACATTGTCCATAAAGACGGTGATGAACTACCAGTTGCTTACAACGCTTCTAACGGAATGACTAAGTATGCAAAAAAGACTTCGGCCTACAAGCCTTTTGTTGATGATGCTAACAAAATCTTTCCGCTTGACAGTTGCGCCATTGACACCATGAGTGCATTACTTGTGTTGTGTGAGGCAAACAATTGGGACGAGGTTGAAGATGACCTCTAATCACACTTACAAGGCAACGTGCAGGGAGCATGAGCAATGGAAATTTCTTAGCAATGATGAGAACAAAGTTTTCTTTCATGCTGGGTTTCATTGTGCTGAATACACTTGCCCCGAAAGCAACATTGGCATTGAATTGATTTGGTTGGGTGTGTAATGGCTAAACGTTGGGACAAAATTAAAGAAGGTTGGGGTCGCAACGATTTTCCAGCATTGCTAGTGGAGAACTGGAAAAACATGAACAACAAGGAGTTGGCTATTGCAATTGCTGATTCTTGGACAATGCCTGAATGGCCTGCTCGGACACTTGAACCTAAGTATTGGGTAACTCTATTCAACATGGTTTTAAATGATGACGGCACAGGCTACTTAACTGATAACGGAACGATTTTATCTACCAGTTCTTTGCCCGAAAATTTAACGCTGTATCGAGGTTGTTATTCAGAGTTTGCTAGGGGCATGTCTTGGACTAGTTCCTTAGAGCGTGCTAAGTGGTTTGCATCCCGCATGGGTGGCAATGGAAATGTTTATACCGAGACTTTTCCTAGAGAATGTGTTATTGGTAAGTTTGATGGCAGGAACGAAGAAGAGTATGTTTTGGATTGCACTATGTTTGGAGAAGATGACGTGCAACTATTAGAAAGGATTAGGGAATGACAGAGGAGATTAAAGACTGTCTTAATTGCGGTTGCGAATACGGTTCTCATCTTTGGAACATTAATCAAAACCCCGAAGGCAAACCTGATTGGGAAGAATTAAATTGCAAAGAATGTGATTGCGATTTGTATTATCCGCCCGAAGAACTTGAAGTTTTTTAAAAAATCTACGAGAGGAAAAAATGTATAATTTTTATAACGTTGATAGCGAAAAATGGACTATTGCTTTATACGAAAAACTAGGGCGTGCTTACAAGGAGATTGGTATTTTCTTTGAAGACGTAGTTGTTCGTTCAGAAGCATTTGAGTTGTTTGGCGAGATGTGCAACGCCGTACCAACATGGCAGGCTGTTGAGTATGCACTTGAAGTGGATGCTCAGGGCGGTGAAATACCAGCATTTGAAGTTCGTTTAATAGATTCTAAAAACAAAGTTTTAGCAACTGTTCTTTGGGATGTTGAAAGCATAAAGCAATGTGTTGCAGACTATAAAAGCAGAAACATTAAACAATACAAATTAACTTTGCTTGCAGAGATTGATGAAGAAGACATTGAAGAAGACATTGATTGGGAATTGCTTGCAAACACGGGAAAATTAACCGTACTTGACATTCAGCCCAATTAGTGCTATAATGGTTACATAAAGAAAGGAGTAGTATGGATTTTAACAACAAAAGATTTGATTACATTAGTGATGCACCGTTTGACACATTGTTAAGCAGTGTTTCTTCACAGGGCATTAAAGTAACAGCCATTGCTGTTCCTGAGGATGCAGTTACAAGCGAGGAAAAACCTTACGATTACATTGAATTGCCTGACGGGATTGAAACAATTATTGCTATTTCCGAAAAGTTTATTCAAGACTTGATGAAAGAATCTAAGTCAGACTTCTCTAAAGGTTATACCCTTGGAATGTTTGTTAATCATTTATTGCAAGAAAAACTTACTGAACTGTTGGGGGAAGATGAGTGAGCAACAAGAATTAATTAGGGCAAGGCACATTATTGAAAAAGCAGAACGTGATGGTTCTAACGTTGTTGATACTTTGAAATCTCACATGGTAAGCAACACGCTTATTGAAGAATTAACTGGAGAGGCAGTTGTTCTTGCAAGGCGTGAGCAAAAACGTGACATGGACAAAGAATTGCAAGACTGGTGCAGGATAAATGCAAGTTTGGAATTGACAACTGCAGAGATTCAAAGTATGCTTAAGGTAACGGATTCCTTAGCATTGAAGTTGGTGAAAAACACTGATTACTTTGTTAAGGTGAAGCGCGGACTTTATAGAGTTCGTGATGGTTTAGCGGAACGGGAGGCCGTTAAAACAGGCAAAATCCTTGACTAGTAGGGTAGAGAGTGGTAGTGTTGCGACAGTTCTGTCGTAGCCTACTGCCCGAGGCGTACGACGCCGTTGGGCAGTCCCTTTCTCTGCCCAACGAGTGCAGTGGCACTAGGGGGAACGACTTGGTGCCACTGCTTACCTCTCACAAATAGCGGAAAGTCCGCAGTTTTTAAAAAAAGTTTCAGAAAGGAAAAATAATATGAGTAACTTAACTAGGGAAATTAATCCAATGAAGGCAGAAAGCCCTCGTCCTCGTAACTCTGCAGGTGGTCGTGGACCATCGTCTAAGACTATTGCTCGTCGTGAGCAATTGCAGAGCCAGCCGGGAACGTGGTTTGTTTGGAAGGAAGATTCAAAGACTGGTGGAGACACCGGACAGGCTCTTCGTACGCTTCTAGGAATTAGCAACATCACTGGTGTTGACCGTAGTGGTTTATCATACGAAGCAACAGCCCGTATGAGCGAACAAGGCACTTGGACTATCTATGTTCGCTACGTTGGCGAGCGCAGAGAGTTTGCAACTGCTGAATAATTTCCCGTGTCGGAAATAGAGAATCCCCCGCCAAAAGGCGGGGGATTTCTACTTTGCGTTGTGGTATAATTGTTGCATGAACAAACCCGAAGGCATTACATACATTGCACAAGACGGCTCTTTCGGAGACGCCAACGGAATCATTATTATCAAGAATTCAGACCTTGCTGAGGGTGTATTAGAAACCCTTACAACAGCGCCAGATAAGCGTAAATGGGCATTTGAGCAGTTAAGTAATATTGATTACCAGAACACTGTTGTAGAGCATTCTGGCACGTTTCTTACAACCACTCAACGCACAAGCCTAAATAACCAAGTTAGAGAATTCTATCTTGGCAAGAACTACACGCTTAATCAATAACTTCAGCGTCAACAATTCCCGACGCCCAACTTGGCTCCATGTCGCCACCAAGTTCAATCATGCTGTTTGCAAACATTTGACGAGCAATGTCAATTTGCGATTCAGACAATTTTAGGTCTTTGCTAAGAATAATTGCCATGAAGGCTGCTCCAACCAAACTGGCTTGATGTTCTTCAAGTTCAATTACTCGTTTGCGCAAATCGTATTTCATCATAAACTCAAGAGCATTTTGATATCGCTCCCAAGCACGTTCCATAACTTCAATCAATGCTCTAACGTGTTCAACGCCAGCCTTGTCAGTTACTTCTAAAATGCCGTTTAGTTCGCTCATCTTGTCTTCAAGAATAAGTGTCCATTGTTTCATCTTTGAAGCAAGTTGAAACGCTTCAACTTCTGGTGGCCCGAGTGGTGTTGGTTCACCTAGTTGTTCTGAAAGTGTTGCAAGTTCTTTTTTCATAACAGTCTGAACTGCGCCAGTAGTGTGCTTGGCTGTATTGCCAAGATGCCACTTACAAGTTCCAGCCCCAAGGTGATTAGTACCCATGCCTGCTGTTTTGTAACAGTAACGAGTAATACCCAATTCCTTGAGTTCTTTATTCTTAAGCCTTGCTCCGCATTTACCTTCTAAAGGTTCTGCGCTTCCCGGCAACTTTTCTTCTGGGTGCAGTTGCGCCCAACGTTCTTCATCAGTCATTGTTAAACCACCAATCAGGTAATGCCCAATCTGAAGGCATGCCTAGTCTAACCATATGTGCGCATGGGTCGCTACCCTCTTCCCATGCTCTTTCTTCAGTTTCATGTAACGGCATTGCATCATGCGTAGAACAAAATTGTTCAGTGCAAAATCCGTTTTCAGTACCGTACTTCAACCATTCGTCAAAATTCATTTTTCCCTTTCATTACCATCCTCGTCCACAACCGTATTGGTCGGGAACATAATTTGGTATTCCTGCCAATGCTTGTATTTTTATAGCAATAAATACTTGTTGTTCTGGAGTTGCATCATACAACGGTCCGAACAATTTAAATCCTCCGTAGGCGTACCAATTTGAAACAAGAATACCTATTCCGCCTTGATAAACACTTCCCATTGAATGCCAATTACTTCCAGTCTCACATTGAGCAACCTTTAACCACTTATCCATAATGTCAGGTGACACAAGCGGTGGTGGAACCATTGTTGGCAACGTTGTTGGCGCATCAATGTGCGTTAACGAAGGCGGTGCAACCGGTGGTGCTGTTAGTGATGCTGGGTTCCATGATTGTCCTACGGCAATTGTTGTACTTGTTGATACCGTTTCCGCCGAGGGATTTGGTGAACTAACACTGAATACAGCAAGTGACAATAGAACGATAGAAAGATATTTCATTTAACCTTTTCTACTTCGACCCACAGTAAAGATTTTTTACTGGGCCAGCCACGCTTGGGGAGTATTTAATTGCTACTTCCACAGCGTAACTTAGTTCGTTTGGGCCTATGTCTTCGCAACCTTCTAAGTAACCGAGGGCATAGGGGGAACCGCTACCAATCGCCAAATACGGCGACTCCATTTCAATCATCGCAAAGTCACCTTGAATGATGACTAATGGACGACCGGGCCAAGCGCAAAGAATCTCCATCTCTTTGATGGATTCATCTTCACCCTTCACTTCTTTGAGCATAGAAACAATAGTCTCCGGACTCACTTTCCTTGCCTTTAACTTCGACAAAAGATTTATAATGCGCCACGAACCAGCCGCTCCCATAATGCCGTTGCCAGCATGAATAATTGCTTTTGGTGTTGAGGCGGCTAGAACCATGTCATCGTCGCTTGATGCGGAGTCAAATGACATACCGCACCAATTTTCACTTGTACATGCAACAACTACTGTCATTAGTCCCAAATTCCTTCAACCAACAAAGTGCGGTGGCGAACAATTCTGTCTGGCCATGTTACACCTTGCAAACGGTCTCCACGAAAACGTTTTACATTTAACATTGTTTCATCAACTTTGTCTTTATACAATGATATACCAATTTCAGGCCACGCCATCCAGCGCTGTGAACCC
>Ga0208257_1000250_pt1 | contig 17738 bp, 30 predicted proteins | sample CryBogCBH10Sep07_FD_184610 | JGI IMG/M metagenome (GOLD analysis project Ga0208257, IMG submission 184610) | Freshwater microbial communities from Crystal Bog, Wisconsin, USA - CBH10Sep07 (SPAdes) | ecosystem: Environmental > Aquatic > Freshwater > Lake | place: Crystal Bog, Wisconsin, USA... | reverse complement strand
CGGGTTGAGCAACTTGTGGCTGCTCTTCCTCTTTCTTGCCAAATACGGCGCTCAAGAACCCAAGAAGACCTTTGGCTTTCTTTTGTACTGCCTTAACGTCTTTGACAACTCCATCAACTTCATGGGCAATGTCAGTAACAATTTGCCGCCCTTCTTTGTACATCTCGCAAGCATCTTTGCAGAGCTTGAAAGCCCCGCTTGCAAGTGCGACAAGAGTGAACGGATCCACATATTACTTCTTCATACCCTTGAGGGTCTCCGCCAAACGAGCGCGCTGCCCCAGTTTCCCGGGTTTTTTAGCGGCGGCCGCCAGCTTCTTTGCAGGAATCGTTTTGCCTTCAGGCACTTTCAGTTCTTTGCGCAACGCACCGGGCTTCTTGATTGCGTCCTTGATCCAATTTTTTGTTGCCATGTTTGACTCCAATCGTGGCGGTTGATGTATCTCGATCTATGGTTAATAAACCATAACAACAAATGTTCCAGTCTCCACCATTGGCTTCGACTTCGCTAAAGCATGGTACATTGATCCGAACATGCTTAAACAAATATTCCTTTTCGCCTTCAAACACACGCCAAACGTGTTCTAAAGTTCCACGGCCTTCTTGACCTCTAGACTTATTAAATCTGATTCTATACTTGTTCATACAATCTCCGCTGCTGGAGGAACTGCACAAGTTGTTTTTTGATCTTGTTGAACAGTCAAATTAAAGTGAACAAATTTAATAGGTTTATTAGCAGCATGACGTCCAAAAGAATGGGGGAGCCAAGCGTTTGCAAACATTAGCAACCCGGGTTTTGGGGTGAAATGAATCATTTGGCTGGCTGGCGTAACTTCATTTATATTCAACTCTGGCAAATTGTTTTGTACTTTACCGGCTCTTGGGTCATGGAAAATAACATTGGAGCTTTTTTCAGGCACTTCAAGAAAATAAAACCCAACCAATTGAGCGCCAAACCCATGAACATGCTGCTCCATCAAAGAGTGTTTGTGATGCTCTTGTGTCCACATCTCTGTAAATGTAGTGACCATATTGGTCATCGCATAACCTTGCGCCTCTAATATATTCCAAGCAGTTGAACCCACATAAGTGCAAAATTCAGACATGCGTTTATCTATGAGCAGATTGCCTGTCATTATGACGGGATAAATTGGATCAATATTTTTTTCAGCTTTTTTTGCTTTTAAATGCTCATCAGAAACTTCTCGTACTACTTTGAGAAACTCAGGCTTTTCAATAGTGTAAATTGTCGTTGGAAAGTAATTCCATGAGGACAGTTGATTTTCAACTGGCGCTTCTAATTCCTGTGTTCCGTCTGGCATTGCTCTATCCTGTTATGTTGCATTATGTAATATTCTCATTTCCCAATTTCCAGTTGAATCTAAATTTGGCACATATTTACCTTGTTCATTTTTAATTGGATATTTAGGTATATTTATATCATGAGTTTGGGGCTCTTCAGTTGGTAGCATAGAAAAATATGTATCCCATGCATTCTTTTCTGAATCATCAGTCAAAGTTGCATAAATTTCTTGCGCTGTTGTCTTTAAATTATTAAGTCTAGTAATAGCCAATGGTAAAGTGCGGTTAATTTGACTTTGCCTATAGGCAGCAATTTCTTCTTCTGTTTTATCAACAATAGCCCATACATCTTCCCAAAAACCATCAGATCCAAGTTTATAAGAAACTATTTCTAATCTTTTTGTTGGGTCTGTATTGGTTAAGCCACAATCTTGTGGCTCAATACGTCTAAATCTTGCAAATTGAGGAGGCAAGTTATTGATGTCAATTTCTGGGAAAGCCTGTAAAAAGTTATCCTCGTAAATAGGATGCTCAAATGCTTCGCCATTTTTAATTTGAATATATAAGTTCATGGTGATCCTGTATTAGTTGAGGGCCATACACGAGTTGTTCCGGGCCAAATAATTCTAACTACACCAGCTCCACCAACTCCACCACGACCTCCTCCTGCGCCGCATCGGCCACCGCCTCCACCGCCGCCGCCATAGGAAGCTCCACAAGCACCAACAACGTTTGATGAAACTCCGCCTGTTCCACCACCAGAGCCGCCTTGTCCTCCAACGTGGTAACAAACCGCAGCTCCACTTGATCCTCTACCAGAAGTGCCCACACCACCACCTCCTGATCCACCAATATTTGATCCTGTGCCGGGGCCTCCATATCCTCCACCAGATGCGCTACCACATATTCCAGCATAAGAAGCTATATGACAAAACCCGCCACCTTTACTATAAGTTTGAGTAGGTGCGGTTTTACCACCCATACTAGCTCCGCCACCGCCACCACCGGGAAGTAACGCAGTGGGGGAAGAAGTAGATGCACCACAACCACCGTTTCCACCATAAAAACCATTTGCACCTATATTTACACCTGCTCCACTTGGAACACCACCGTTACTTAAACAACCACTTCCTGCTTTGTATGATGTACAACTACTAAATGAAGAACCAGATGAAACACAGCCACTACCAGTTTTAACTGTGTAAGAATTTCCAGGAGTAACCGTTAAATTATTAACCCAAACAACTGCACCTCCACCACCTCCAGAACCAGAGAAATAAGAAGTTATACCAGTGCAAGGACAAAAACATGAATTAGCGGGTGTACCAGGGCCTCCACCACCAATTAAAAGTACAGAAACTTTGGTAACTCCAGCTGGAGCAACCCATGTTGCATTTGCTGTATAAGTTTGTGATCCTGTATTAGTAAAACTTCTTTGATTTTGCCAAAAAGCAACTGTAGCGCCACTCATGTCAATCCGCTCCCTGAAATTAACCAAGTTGTTGATGTCATTTTTACAGCCGTTGCTGAACCATACTGAGCAAGCGACCGTGAACCCGTTGTACCTGCGCTGGACAAATACATTGTGTCTGTTGTGATTGCGATTGTTACCACATTAGAAGTCATGTTGATGAAACTAAGTGTAGTTCCAATAGGATATGCCACACTTGAGTTAGCTGGGATCGTAAATGTCCTAGCGTTAGCGTCAGTTGATGGGTGGAAAATGATCTTGCCTGCATCGGATAAAACAGCCGTATACGCAGCCGATTGGCTATTGATTGGGATGTTTATGTACCCAACGCCGTTTGTGCCGTCTACCGTGTAATTGGCAAGAGTTCCAGATGAGTTTGCATTTTCTGCAAGTACCGAAAAGTTTCGTACGATTGTCATATTAAGCCCCAGTAATTGCTTTAATTTCGTCAGAAGTCAAACCAAGAGCAGTAAGTTTGGCAAGCGCTGATGACTTTGTTGCGGCTGCGGATTGTTCTGCTGATACAATATTTGATTGATATGTGGTGTACGCAGTTGACAATTGATCTACTGTAGGTTGTGCGCCAAGTTTTTCAATATTCCAATGTAAAATTTGATCTGTTTCGCCAAATGGAATACCTGTTTCATAATCGCCAAAATCAAAAGCAATATTGTTAACGGCAAGATAAGCAACGATTTTTTCGTTTAAGTAAGCCATGTTTTATCCTTATGAGGTTATTCCATACAAAGAAATAGTTCCTGAAGTAATATTTCCAGTAGTGCAAAAAAATTGAATGGCTGTTTTTGTGGTTGTATTTCCAGTCAAATAAACATTTATGCACTCCATTTCCCATGAAGTGGAAAGAACTTGTCCATTTATGTTTGATAATAATGATGCAGTATTACCTGAAGATACGCCAATTAAATAACTATAACCGTTTAATACACTACCAGTATATGGAGACGATAGACTAATATTAGCATAATTTTGGCTAGTAGATGTTCCAGCGGCTGCTACTGCTCCAGTGCCTGATTGTTTAAACCCGTTATAATAATATCCAGAAGAAATATATGTTGGGCCAGCGCCTGTTCCTAAATAAGCAACCAGCGGGTATAAAGAAGCTGAAACTATATTGCTATATACAATAAAATATTTATCGTACCCACTTAATCCAGTAAATGAAATATTTGAAGAATTTGATGCTGTTTGTGTACTAATTAAAACCATAGCACCAGAATTCAGTGTAGACCATGTTGGAGTTCCAGTACCAGCACTTGTTAGAACTTGGCCTGTTGTACCTGCCGCAGTAAATGCATGAGCTGTTCCTGTTCCATATCCAACACCGCCAGCTGTTGGAGTTGCAGTTGAGTTTGTTCCACCATTTGCAATAGCTAAAGTGCCAGTAATGTTGCTGGCGTTAATTGTGCCAATTGAGTTAATTGAATATGCAATAACCTCAACGATGTCACCGGCATTAGCTCCCACCGCTAAAACAATAGATGTACCATTGGTGGCTGTGTAATCAGAGCCATTTAAAAGCACGCCGTTAAAGTAAACTGCTACATAACCAACCGTGTAAGTAACACTAAATGTGGTCTGTGAGGCTGTGGCTGTAAAACTTGTGCGAGTATACGTTGAAGTTGCGGCATTAACTGCCGTCCATGTAGGAGCACTTCCAGAACCGTTAGACTGCAAATAGTACCCAGCAGTACCGTACGATCCGTTAAATGCAACTGCATTGCTTGTGTTGATCGTAACTGCGTCTGTTGAATTGTTGTTGGTTACAAGATGTATACTATTGGAACTGTATGTTCCAAGCACCATGTCACTCAAATAAGAGTAAATGTAGCCGTTGTTGGGTTGATTAAATGCACCAGCAACTTGGCCTGTGATTGTGGTGCCATTGTTAATGGTTTGAGCGGAGCTCATTGTGTATGTGCCAACACCACCGGGAACATAGAAGTTATATGTGCCAGATGCTTGTACTGTGAAGTTTACGTTTGTGCCGGCCGCATTGACCAAGTTAACGCCATTACCTGTTGCGGTAAAACTTCCAACAAATGTACCCGCTGGGACGCCTGTACCGGACACCAAATAACCAATCGCAATACCCGCAATCGAAGACAAAACAACTTGATTTGAACTTGTTGATCCGCCGCTCACAAACGTAGGTGAAGCAGCTGCTGATCCTGTAGATGTCAACTGGGTGGTAATAGTAACAGTGCCAGAAATGCCTGTGCCAGTAATGACTGATCCATACAGCAAATTACCGCTTGCAACAGCCGTTATGGTTAGCGTTGTGCTTGAAACTCCGCCTGTACCGCCTGTGGTTGAAGAGGAACCATATCCGCTACTGTTGATACCGGCATTAACATAATATGCATTGTTGTTGTAAATCGCAAAGTCAGCAGAAGCAATACCACCAGAGCTTTGATTCTGAATGGCTGTGTATGTGTATCCGTTAAAACTTGCAGAAAGCGCAGAAATGATATTGGTGTCTTGGTAAGTCAATGTACCGTAGTTAATGACACCCGTATTGGTTGGATTAACAATCGAACCATTCGCCAATACTGAACTGACTGTAACGGTCTTTGTAGAGTTGTTAAAAGTAAATGTGCTGTCGCCAGCTAAAGCGCCGCCGTTGTTGTACTGAACTTGAGTGGTGGCACCACCAGCAGAGGCGCCAACTTGAACATAGTCGGTGCCGTTATAAACAATCAACGCACGCTGACCTGCAGGCACAGTAATACCTGTTTGGCCTGATGCTTTAACAGTTACAGAGTAAGTTGAATCAAGGTTAACAACAACGTATGATTTACTAGAACTTGGCGCTGTAATCGTGACGTTGGCAGCAAGTGAGCTGACTTTCAAAACATAATACTGGGCTGTTGTAGCACCAATGTTATTGCCAGAGCTGCTACCCTGTGTGTTTGCAAGGGTTAATGCGTTGGCAGTGAACGAAGATGAGGTAAGCGCAAGTGTTCCCGCAATCGCAATGTCGAGGTAATCAGTAATACCTTTATTGACATCATCACCCCAAGTGCCGGATTCAGTACCTGTTACTGGTTCGGCCAAACTCAAATTCGTTGTGTAATTGATCGTCATGTTATCATCCTGTAATCAATGCCCAGTTTGCGGATTCAGCATCATCAATCGTTGACCAGCCCGGAGTCTGTGCGTCTGCCACATTTTGCCACGAAGCTGTCTGATTGTCACCTAATAATTGCCAGTTTGCGGTTTCAGCGTCACCGATGATGCCCCAGTTAGGAGTCTGACCATCGTTGATTAAACTCCAATAAATAACACCAATTGACCCAACTTGTCCTACAGCAGCCACGCCAGTAAGCGTAGCTCCCCTGCCAGACATTGTGACAGAGCCTACTGTATTGACAGATCCTACGCCTGTCAAAGCCAAAGTCAAGTTATAACCAACAGAACCAATATCACCTGAGGCAACTACTGGACCCAGTGGTACAGATAATGCTCCGACTAAACCAGAGGCATTAACCCCAGACAAAGATCCATCTATTTCAAGTGTGACTGAGCCAGGAGCACCAGAGGCTGTAACCCCTGATATAGCAAGCGTCAAGTTGCCAGAGACAGAGCCGGGGGAGCCAATTGCTACAACCCCAATATCTCCATCGGTATTGTTGGCCACCATTTGGCCGACGTTACCTGACGCTGAAACACCCGAAACACTGAATGTTGGGGAGCCTGATACAGTGCCCGTAAACCCACTTGCAATAACCCCAGACAATGCTGCAAGGCTACTAATTGCAACAGAACCTACACTACCACTTGCTCCTACGCCAGATAGGGCAATTGTGATATTAGCAGTTTGTGTGCCTACTGATCCGCTGGAACTATTTCCAGTTAAGGCGATTGTTATGTTGCTTGTGACAGAGCCTGTACTGCCACTTGCAAATACGCCGCTTAGACTTTCTGATACGGTATCACTAACCGTTCCAACCAATCCTGACGCAAATACACCAGATATGGCTACAGAAGTATTGGGGGTCTGTGTGCCTACATTACCTGCTGCGTTAACGCCAGATAAATTAACAGATATATTGGGAGAAACAGATCCAGTATTGCCTGCTGCGCCAACACCAGAAATTGCAACAGATATTGCGGGTGTTACTGATCCAGCGTTGCCAGACGCATTTACACCAGAAAGGGCGATTGTTAAATTGGGGGATGCAGTGCCAACAGCACCTGAAGCTGGGTCGCCTGTTAAAGCGATGGCCCCATTACCCCAAGTGCCGTACCCCCAAGGACCAACGCCCCATCCGGCCATAACTCACCTATTAGGTGGTTGACAAACGCAATAGAGCAGTTGTCGTTGTATTGCTGGGCATTGTCAATGTAAATGTTCCAGCCGTAATGGTTTGAGCGCCAAATGTGTGAACGCTAACCGAATTCTTGCCGCTTAAAGTATTGTTATAAATCAACACGGTATCGAAAGCAGTGCTCAATGTAACGCTTGAATAAACCAATGAAGCTGAAGGCGTCCAGTATCCAACACCAGCTGTAGCTGATGAATTGGTGTAAGCAGGGTTTACTGCGTTTGTAACCGTAATACCGCCAGCTGTGTAACCTGTTCCAGACACTTCGCCAGATGCAGTATACGCAGTTGTTGCAGCATTGATGGTAGCAGTCGTTAAATAAAGCGCTGCTTTAAATGTATCCGCTGTGTTAGCCGTTTTAGCTACGTTAGCAGAACTAAAGTTTTGGGCGGCGCTTAATAGATCGGCCAAAAATGATGTGCACATTGATTGTGTATTTGCCATGATAAATTCCTTTATTCAAAAGATGCTGATACGGCACTGAGCACCAGCGCCTTTTTAAGTGTTACATGTGCAGATCTGTGCACCATTTCGCCATTCAACCAATACTCCACCCAGGTGGTGTACTCGTCCTCATTATCGACTATCCCTTCTTTTTTTTCAAGAAGAGAATCGTCCATATCACCTTTAGTCGTTGTTACAATCATTATGCTATCCTCAGAATTGCGTTGGTATTAGTTACAGCAGGAAACTGAATTGTAAATGATGTATTGCAAATTTTGTCTGATCCAAAATCAAGAATAGCCACTGATGCGTTATTCTGAGTTGCGTTGTAAATCAATGCGCCCCGAGCTGTAAATGAAGCTGGACTCCATACTACATTTTGGAATGACCAATATGCAACTGTCCCACCTGTGGCTCCAGACGTTGGTGTCTGAACAATAGTCAATTGTTGTCCGCCCTGCGTATATCCCCCACCAGTTGGAACTTCTCCAACAAGCGCTGTTGAATATTGGGTAGTGGCTGCGTTGATTGTGGCGTTTGAAGTAAACAGCGCAATATAGAACGTGTTTGGACTTGTGGGTCCAAAGTTGTGCAGCCCTTGAGCAAGCTGTACCTTGAAGCTGGTGGTAGCGGTCTGGACTATGCTCATGTGACTTTCTGCCTAAACTGACCGTCTCTGTATGCATCCTGGCGTTCCATACCATCGCCAAGACGTTTAGCAAGAGCAAGTGCCTCAACATACTTCTGGTTGTAAAGCGTCATCATGTCGGTCTCGCCCTTCATGAAAGTGTAAGCCTCAACGAGAGAGCCGTAAAGAAGTACGGTATCAAAGTTGTCGCCAAGCCAAGAAGTACCAGACGGGTTATTGGTTGTATCCGCGATAGAAACAGGATAATAGTAATAATGCAGCTCGGCAGTATAAGCAGCATCAGGAGTAGGACCCATGATGAAAGAAAGTTCATTGGTAATATTACCACTTGTTATGGTTGGACCAAATAAAGCGTAATACTGTGGCGTGCCATAAGAAACAGGGTTGCCGTACACTTCACGAATAAAGTTAACATCTTTGTTAATCAAGTACAAAAAGCTGCCTTGAAATGTAACGTTACCAGATACAGTTCCCGTCAATGCTAAATTCAACGTAATTACAAGACCATTGATGTTGGTGACCGTTGCTCCACTAGGAATGTTTGACCCAGACACAATCTGGCCCAATGCCACATTTGTGTTTGAGCCAATCGTAATGGTATAAGTACCAGATGTTCCAGTCGCTGTCGTTGTAGCAGTCTGATAAATGGCCAACGAATACGGCGCCAAAAAGTCAGAAGGTGTAGACAAGTATTGGTTGTACTGTGTAATACTGCCGGTTACATTTTTGCGCAGAGATGGAAACTGAACCGAGTTGTAAATGCGCTGCTCAGCTTGCTCAACAAACGTAGGAATATCCGCTACGAAAGTGGTCTCGTAGTTTTGGGTGTAATCCTGGATCAGTTGTTTAAGCTGAGTGTAGTTCACGCCATTGGTCCTCTGGCCATCACGCCTTTGGTAGCTGCTCCAGTACCGCGAATTTTGATGCCAGTCTCTTTGACTTCTTCATTCATGGTAATACTCACGCCTTTGAGTGGAACCCAGTTTTTTTTCTTGTTAAAGCTGGGCTCAGTGCCTGCATCTTCAAGATGAACGGGCTTATCCTTCATGGTATGTGGACGAGCATACTCTTCAGCAGAACCATTAAACACCTTTGTAGGCTTATGAATGGCGGGGCTGTTCTTGGTTGTTGGTTTAACTTGAGTAACCATCATTTGCTCCCAGGTTTTTGGTTGTGAGCGCGAGCCAAATTGCGGCCGACAGCTCTCATGGCTTGACCAGTGACGCCACCCTTGGCCATCTTGTGGATTTTGCCACCCTTCTTGAGTTTGCTCAAGTCGGTGTGCTTGCCGGGATGCTCTTGTTTATCATGCATACCAAAAGCCTTCTTGATCAGCTTTTTGTCTTCTTGAATATCGTCATGTTTAGCCATTTTTAGCTCCTACGTTGTAACTATTGTAACTGTACCCACTTGTACGTTTGGAATCAAATAGTTTTGCGTCAAAACTGCATCAAAACTACTGGCTCCGCCAACTGGATTCCAACCCCACTGAAAAACTCTACTGCCGCCGCCAATACTTCCATCAGCAGTCACGCCAGAAGCGTAATAGGTGGTGTCAGGGCGCGGATCTCGCAGTCCTTGTGGGTCATCTACAGGGTACATGCCCAATTGCAACTGAGGCTGATCTGGGTCCCAGCAAGAGGGGCATACCAATATGTTGTAATTCTTGGTTTTAATGATCTCTTTTCTTAAAACCGTCAACTTATATTGAAACCCGCAACGATCACACTCCGCAATCGCATTCTTACCAGAGGCAAACCTGTTGCCCATGATCAGTAACTCCCGCCTATGTACATCCTGCGTGGCACAAAACGCACCGCCGCCTTCTCATGATCTTCACCAGCTGCCAATTCCCAAGCCTCATCGTATTGAGACTTCAAAATTGGTAATCTTTCCAGCGCATTTGGTACTTTTAACGCCATGTAATAGGACAGTCCAGCCACCAAGCATGGAACAAATCTAAATGGCACGTCAGCAATGTTGGTACCGCCGCCCATATCCTGGACGCGGCGCATTCTCCAGTACACAAACTGGTAAACCTGCGATGAATCAGGGGTTGGCCACACGGTAATACTGTTCTTCTGCGACAAAATGACTGCAATTCCAGCGTTGTGTGTAGCAGCTGTGGTGTTTCCTTGGCCGCGAGTGCAGTTCAAGAGGTAAGCAGGGTTTCCATTTGCAGCTGGCTGGAGCTCGTTGTACCCAATCAGCTCGGAATCGAGCTTAATAAAACCAGCATTTGGTAGTCCATTGAGGGTACTAACGGCAATCGAGGTGTCCGTTGTGCCAACAGCGGAATATACAGTGGCAGCAGTGACTTGATCATTGGCTGAAAGACGCTGAATCCATACTTGGATAGGGCGCCCTTGAATAAGTTTGTTTGGAATGGTCGCATAAGTTGAAACACTGATGCGTGTAATTGTTAAATCGGCCTGGTTGTTGGCCACATTTTGTTGCGTTCTAATAACGTGTTCAAGCAAATCAACTGTATCGTCAGGCAATGCGTATGTGGGCTGTCCAGGAACCAATGTAATGGCGTCTTGCTCAAACGTCCACATGTTGATGCCACGGTTGGCCCAATCGGCAAAGAGTAAATTCAATGACCGACGGGCCGTCCTAACATCATATCCCGAACGGGATTCGCCACCGCAACGCTCAAAAGCCTCCTCGACTAACTCGGGAAGCTGTAGATTGAACGCTGCAACGCCGGATGTTGTTGCCATTTACTTGTCTTCAGTATTGGTACTATTACCAGCAGTTACTTCCGCAGGTGCTTCAACAGCAACAGGAGCAGGATCAATAGCGACAACAGGTGCAGGAGTCTCAACGACAGGTTCATTGGCTTTGCTCATAAAAGCAGCAAACTTTTCTAAGAGCTTGTGCTCGTAACCAGAAATAGAATGTCCGGCTTCGCTTAAAAAGCTAACGATTTCATTTTTCATTTTGCGGCTTTCATATTGTCAATTAAGTTGGGGTAGGGACGCCCTGCCTTTTTGGCTGATGCTTTCGCGGCAGCTTTCTTGGCTGGGCTCAAGTGTTTGTGTTTTTTCTTGGGGTTTGGTGTATTCCACACTGCTCCCCCTTTAGCATACACATCTACATCGTTTGGTTTATCCTTGCGATGTATTACCTTTTTACCAGGCATTTTTGACGGGTTAATGTCACCCATACCCCTACTAGCCATCATTTGTACATCCCACCTTTGCAGGCTACGATTGTGCCTTTGGTATGGCCGCGCTCGCAGCAACCATCAGCACGCTCATGTGCTCGGTGAGTCATGCCACCTTTTTTCATACCACCGGGACGACGCGCTGCTAACATTGGATTAACAGGCATACGTCCAGCCATAGGAGCTGCAACAGTAGGTGCAGCCATCGCATTACGCATTCTTGGCATCATTGGCATGATTAACTCCTTAACCGGCGTGTTTTTGGTGCTTGTGCATGTGCTCTACAACTTCATGGTGCAGCTTGTGGCCAGCAGCATGTTCTTTGTAGTGATGATGGTGATGAACGTGACCACCAGCCTCGTGCTCCTTCATGTGATGCACATGGTGCTTGTGCTCATGTGGATGCTCATGACCAGCTGGGTGAACGTGCTTGTCGTGCTCGTGATGTTTGCTGTGCATGGTATGCCTCACTTTTTGTGATGATGTTTAGCAGCTCCGCCGCGCTTCATACCAGTTGTAGAACCAGCCATCTTAGGCATCATGGCCTTTGTATGACCGCGCTCTTGAACTGAGTGCTCGCCGTGCTTTTTAATTCCGCCTTCTTTGACTTTGCCCATCTTGGCTGTAGTCATGCCGCGCTTTTCTTCAGTGCCGTGCATACCAGTAACTTCACCGCCTTTGGCGTAAGCTTTGTGATGTGCTGTACCACCGTGTTTCATCGCTTCTTTCAAGTGATGATGAGCCATCTTCATATGATGATGATGCATTTCGTGTTTCTTTTCCATATCTCCACCTTGTTTAAATGTGCGGCCTTTGTCCGCTTTACTGAACTCCTGCCCCACACTTTGAGGGACCCCTACTTTCTTGGAAAAAGATGGACTGTGAGCCACCACCTCCATGAAATTGTGCTGCTTTTTGCTAACTGACGGCATGTGCGCTCTCCATCAATCTATCAATCTTGCTTTCCAGACGATCCAACCGGTCCAGAACTCTGTTTATATCGGCATGGACTTCTGCTCTGCTCACATACTCTTTGCCAATCTCTTCCCGAGTCTTGTTCAGCAAAATAGTTACGCGTTGCAATTCTGCTGATTTCTCTCTCAACACCCAGCCTAGCAAGGCGACAAGTAAGGAGAGAACCGCATTCCATATCGTCGAGTCCATTATAAGTATCTGCCTTTGGTGTGTCCACGCTCGGCAATTCCGTCTGCTCTGTGATGAGCTGATCCGCCTTTGGCGTGATGCTTAACGTGATGTTTGACTTTCCCGCCATGCTTCTTACCCATACTTTGACTGGCTTCATTGTAGGCCGCCTCGTTTTGAGCTTGCTCTTTTTGCTCTTGACGTTCTTTTTCCATCTCATAACGCTGTGAAGGCGTTACATACGTTTCATCGGGCTCGTCGGTACGTTGTGGGTTTACAAAACCTCTACCAGCTCCAGCATTTTTTGTAGCCATGTTAAACCATCCTGCCTTTAGTGTGTCCTCTTACAGCGCAGCCATCGGCACATTTCCAAACGCGCAAACTCTTATTGATTCTGCTGTTGGGGTCGTTGGCTGTTTTTGCTGACGTCAATTTCTTTTTCATACCTTCCATCCTGGCACAGAAGGATTTCTTCCTTGATCCGCCCTCTGGTTGGGGAGCTTTTAAATTCATCCCCTCCTTCTTTGCGGATGCCCGACCCTTGGCGTTTAAGCCACCGTTCGGATTCTTCCCTTCTTTGCGTTGCCATGCTGGAGTGCTCATGATTAACCATTCAAAATCAAATAGCCCTCTTGCGAAACCGTTAAGGCCGCAGTACCGGTACTGGCTTTTGCTTGCAATTGGATGTCCGTTTTTTCCGCCACAGCTCTGGGCATGACCCGTTGCGTATGGTAGTTATTTGTAAACGGAGCAATGATCGTAACAGTGGATACACCAGTGTTAGTTGTTTGGTAATTTTGATACGTCGCAAAACCAGCAGGATTAGCATTCAAGCTAGTATTGATGTCAATACGGCTTAAATAAAACGTATAGCCCGCAGGGACGGTATAGATGCCCATCAAAGTGCGACCGTTGCCAGCTAAAATTTCCGCATACAAAGTTGTATCAGATGTATCTTTTAGCGTGATGTTACCAGTGGGTGCGCCGGTGGTTACTGACATGCTATTGATACGAAAGTACGATTTCACTGTAGTCACAGCGGTCGTTCCGTTCAACTTTATAGTTTCAGAAATTTGGTTATAGTTTGCATCCAGCCCATTGATAAGAACAAACGTATTTGTTTTGTCATCGCCACTGTTAACAGAACTAGCAACGTGCATTTGAATTGCAGACGATGGAAAAGTGTAGGTGGTATTGCCTTCCCACACAGGAACAAACGATGTGCCTACTGCTGATTGATAGCCATAAATGTTTAGGACACTATGTCCGTAAATTTGGCCACGCGCAACCTGTAAATCAAACGGTTCGTAAAGCGCTTGTCTTGTAATTGAATTAACGATGTTGCCCGTGCTGGGTACACCATTTGGACTTTGTGCCATAAATAATCTCCTTAATTAAAGACGGGGGCCGAAGCCCCCAGAAGATCAGTCGAAGTTACCGTAGGGGTAAGTTGTCAAGTTGCCGATGTTATTATCGGGCTGGCTGTAACGCAAAGTCCAGTTCACTTGTCCTGTAATTGCTGTAGCAGACAACAGATTGGTTCCAACCAAAGCAACGGTCAAAACAACTTGTGACAAGTTAGGCTGTGTACCGCCTTGGTAAATGTCAGTTGAAGTGGCTGATTGATTGATGATCTGTGTGCCAGTGAAAGTGGACAACGTTTGACGGCCAACGGCGTTATTTGTCAACGCGGCAGTCTGCATGTACGCGGCTGTACCAGCGGCGGCAGTGTAGTTGTTTGAAACCAAGAACTGTACGCTGGTCAAAGAAGCGGTGCCACCTGCGACTGCAAATACAGTAGCAATATCAATAAATGTGTCGTCTAAGTCTGCGCCTGTAGGCAAATAGAAAACCGCACCGCGATAAATGTTTGTGTTTGTATCAGCAGGAATTGTTTGTGCCGTTGGTGTGGCAGTTGCTGATGGTACAAAAACTGTAGCGGGTAGATTGGGGATGGTGTTTGATGTTACAAACTGGCCAGAGCTACCAGCAAAAGTGGGGGTGCCGTTAACGGCATTTGAAACATCTAGGTCAGCGTTCTGAACCAAGACAGAATAGCCTACGTTGCGTAGTGGGCCAAAACGGTTGTCGCCCGATAGAATTGGGCCTTCGAAGGTGCTGCGTGCCATGATAATTCCTCTGCAATAAGTAGTATGCCAATTGATTGCACATGACCCCTAGGCGGGCTGGCGGCATACATGAAATCCTAGATGTTTTTAATATACACTACTTTGAATTAAAGTCAAGGGGTAAATTTTGTTTGTTTTTTCATGTTCTCAACTCCTCTAATAATTTGTAAATTTGATGGAACATGTAAGCCTGAAACAATTTTTCCTCGCAATGGAACGATATGGTCAACATGCCAAGATTCGCCTGATTCCCGAGTGCGCATAGCTGCAACTTGATAAATGCATTTTATTTTTAATAAATCAAATGGCGTTAACCATGATGGTGTTCTTTGTAATTTTGCAGCTCGGCGTCTATTATTTTTTGCGACCGCCTTTCCTGGATTTGCTTTGTCCCAAGCCAAACTTGCTTTTTTTTGTTTGTCTGGATTTTCTTTATATCGTTTAGCAGTTGCAGCTTTTATTTTGTCTGGATTTGCTGCCGCCCAAGCGGCCCAAGCAGCCCTTGCTTTTTCTAAATTAGCCTTGCGCCACTTAGCGTTTGCGGCTTTTTTCTTTAATGGGTCTCTTGTGGTCATGCGTATTTATATCATAAAAAAGGGCCCCTTTTGAGGGCCCTTCCAAACAAGCTTTTACGCCTGATTTGATTAGTAAGAAGCGTATGCGCCGAGTGGATCGGAATAGCCAAAGCTATAACGCTCACGGGCTTTGTAACGCACGTTGCCGGTGTCGAAGTCCCCGTCCATTGAATTCTGGAGAGGTGTACGTTCGAAGTGCTTGAGGCCGTTAGGCACGTCAGTGATCAAGAACCATGCATTGGGCGCTGTCAAGAAGTGGTTGACAGTGTAGCCTTCAGGAATTGAACCGTTGTTCTTCAATGCGTTAATGTCGTTGTTGTTTGTACCAACGCGCAACTCGGTCTCTAAGAGGCGAGTAGCAACGAACATCAATGCTGGAGGAACGATCAATTTCTTGGGACGTGCAGCGATCAAAAGGCCACGCTCGTCTGTCCATGCTGCGATTTGAATAACGGCATTCTCAAGAGAAGTCTCATTCAAGTCAGCAGGAGTTGTGGGCGTATTGGCATTAGTGCCACCAGAAACCAAGGGGTGAGCTGTAGAGAACAAAGACACGCCATCACCGCCAACGACGGTGGGGTTAAAGCCATTGTTCAATACGGCAGCTGCCTTAACTTGCTTGGTATAAGCCATAGCGCGGGCCAAGCCTTTGGTGTAGCGAGCAGACAAGCTGTCGTACAAGTTATCCTCAATCGCCTCTTCAGTGATTGAGAATCCAAGAGCAATGGTCTCGTGGTTATAACGAGCTGTGAAGGCTTCTTGTGCGTTGTCATAAGACAATGCTGTGCCCTCAGCTTTGACTGGAGCAGCAGAGAAACCAGACAATTTGGTCTCTTCTTCAAAGCTACGCTCAGATTTCTCTGTTTCGTAGATTTCTTTGTGCTCTTCGCCGTAACGTGCATACTCCAAACCGAACAAAGCGTTCAAGCCTGGGAGCAGCTCTTTCAATAGTTGTGCGCGTGAAATAGCCATTTATGTGCTCCTTAATTAAACGCCAGTGCCATTAGTCATACCCTGGAAACCTTGGTTCCATACGACTAATGCTTCGGGATAACCTACAAAAGCCACTGAAGAACCAGCAGCCAACGTTACTGCGCTGTTAACAGTCACAGTAGTTCCAGACACTGTAACAACATAAATGTAGTTACCTTGTGCAGAGCCTGTGCCGTTTGGAGCGATCAGTTGCATACCAGGTTGAATAGCTGTATTAGCAGCAGTCAATGTCACAGTTGTGCTTGAACCAGAAGTAGAAGCAGTAGCTGAAACGGTAACGGCTGTGTCTTGTACAACGCCAACAACGCGGAAAGGCAATCCTGATGTAACGCGAGTGTTACCAGAAGTACCAGAGCTAACAACACCACCAGAGATGGCCATTGCTGAATCACCAGTGATGGTGCTACCTGTACCGCCAGTGATAGCGTATACATTGGTGCCAATGAATGTTGGGTTGATGTAGCCGATTGTAGAAGCAGTGTTAGACAAGGAAGTACCTTGAGCAACAACAGCAGCTTTGAACACGGTTCTTGGATCATCAATCACATATCCAACTGCGTAGTTAGATGATGTGCTTGCTGGCCAGTATTGACCGCGAACGATTTGGCTTGAAGAGTTTGTGTACTCTGCGCCAACGAAGATACCTAAAGTACCTGCAACTGCTGTACCGGGTGAGGATGCAGCAGACATGGTAGTGGTAACAATAGTACCACCAGACAACTGAACAATGTCGCCATTGAACAAGTTGGTAGAGTAGCCAGTAGCGATGGGATACATGCGAGTAGAACCAGCATAGGGTAAACCACCAAACTCACTGACCGCTTTAAACCCGTAAGGGGCTGAGACGATTGGGTAAGCCATTTAAGTTTCCTTTGAATTAAGAACTATCAAAATCCAGAACGGCTAGTCGTGGAGGTTCTCTCCGAAAACTTGCGCATCCTTGGATCATTGTCTTTCATGAAACTATTGTCCACTGACTCCATCTGATCTGCTGCTTGCTTGGCGTAATAACGATTGTAGGCTTCCATGTTTTCCGTGGTGTTCTTGCACAGAATCAATCCTTGGATTTCAACGTTGCCTTCGTTATTTCCTTCAATCATCAGCTCGGGATGGTCCGATGCCTTTACTGGTTCCCAGCCATCGCGTCTCATGCGAGACAAACGAGTGGTGTCGGGCTTGCCTAATAAGTGCGTCATTATGTAACGATACACATATCCAGGCTCCGGTATAGGATCCGGCAGGGTGCTCGCAGGTTTATAGTCCTTACGAACTTCCTTGTCACGGGTTTCTAGATCACGAGTTTTTTTAACATCAACCATTTTGTGCCTCCAATTTCTGTTGTTCAAGGTAATATTTCTTGGGATCAAGATTAAACTTTTTCACTAACGCAGCTTGCGTCGGAGTAAGTTGAACCTTTTTCACGCCAGTCGATCTTGACGCAGGAGCAACAACCGTTGAAGGACGCTTTGCGGCAGGTGCCGATTTTTGTTCTGGTTCACCAAATACTTCTGGGAACTT
>Ga0208257_1000247_pt1 | contig 17908 bp, 42 predicted proteins | sample CryBogCBH10Sep07_FD_184610 | JGI IMG/M metagenome (GOLD analysis project Ga0208257, IMG submission 184610) | Freshwater microbial communities from Crystal Bog, Wisconsin, USA - CBH10Sep07 (SPAdes) | ecosystem: Environmental > Aquatic > Freshwater > Lake | place: Crystal Bog, Wisconsin, USA... | reverse complement strand
AGGACATGCAGACAGTATCCTCGTAGGTTTGGGAGACCCATTACTTTTGGAAATTAAATCGATTGGTGCAGGAACCTTTAGATTTGAAGCGCCCGATATGATGGCTAAGTACGATGGTAATTTGGACAAGATGTGGGATAACCTCAAAGCCCCATTTATGACGCACATTATGCAGGCTGGTTTGTACATGAAACTAGCAGAGTTAGCTAACCTTGAGTACCAACCACAAGAGTCGGTATTTATTTACGAAAATAAGGCTAACCAACAAAGCAAAGAGTTTGTTATTGCTAAAAGCGATTTTGGCCTAACCCACATTTTGAATGCTGCAGAAATGATTGTAGAATCAGTAGAGAAGAAAACGCCACCAGCGTGCAATATAAACGCCACTTCTGGCTGCTATCAATGTAAGGGGTACGACAATGCTTGAACTAAAAGTCGAAGGGTACAGCGATACCGTCCTTAACCTACTGGATGCTCAAGGGCTAAAGGTTGCACGAAACCTAGATATGGATTTGCCCCATATTCCTGAGGACATTACATCTATAGATGCTGCAGAACTTATGCACCTAGCATCCCAATACATTGAATACCGAGGGTTCCTAGAGACTCAGGTAGCCCTTGCTAAGAACGCTGAGAAAGAGGCTGAGGCCAGCTACGACCAACTGGTTAACAGAAAAACCTTAGAACTAAGCACAGGCAAGAGCACAGAGAAGGCCACTATCCTCAAGGCATCCGTGGCTGTTGACCCTAGCGTAGAAGCCCTACATAGTGTGTTTCTACAGACCCATATGTACCGCAATACCCTAGAGTCCTATCTAGATAAGATTGATGCGTACCACTGGTTAATCAATAGTGAGGTAAAGCGTCGTAGCGGATACACGGCTGTTAATCGTTACACAGCATGAGTGTAAAGAAGTTTCAACAGGGAACCATAACTGGACAACCTGTGTGGCTTGGTATTGACCAGTCTTATAGTGGCTTTGCTATAACGGCGTTTAACACCAACGGGCATTACACAGAGGTATTTAAATCAGAAAAGCGTGGAATTGACCGACTTAGGGATATCCAAGCTTTTGTTATGGACTTCCTCGTAAAGTTTGACCAAATTAACGACGTGGCTATGGAGGGCTACGCTTTTGGCTCACAGATGGCAAATATGCTTGGAGAGCTGGGCGGAATGGTCAAGTTGACCCTTTTAGACTTTGGCATTTACCCGCTTATAGTCCCGCCAACTAACCTCAAGAAGTTCGTTACAGGTAAAGGGAATGGTGTTCCTAAGAGCCAAATGCTACTGTATGTTTATAAGAAGTGGGGAGTCGAGTTTACGGATGACAACGCAGCCGATTCCTATTCTTTAGCTCGTCTTGTATCGGGAATGACAGGCCTTGCATACGAAAAAGAGGTGTACGATAAGCTGCAAGACCCAAAGTTTAGGGAGAAGTAATGATTAAGAGATTTTATTCAGCCTCCAAATACCGAGCACTTACACAGGATAATTATGCTTTAGAGGTACTGCTGTCTGAAGCACAAGATGAAAGAGATGCTTGGAAACGTGCTGCAGAAGCAGCTAAAGAAGACTTACGTATGTGGCGTGGAAAGTACGAGTTGTCACAGGCAACTCCAGAGGTCAAAGCCGATACAGAAGCAGCGTTTAAGCGTGGCGCTATGTTTGCAAAACAGCAAGCTTTACAGAACGTTATGATGATGCTTACAGGACTTGATGTAAAAGAGGAACAAGATGTCTAAAGACTCCTACGGCTTACTTATGCAGTTAAAGGCTGCTAAAGATGAGGTAAAACGTTTAGAGGCAGAATATCGAAAGATATGTGCATGCAATGAGCGTATTCCAGGCACTGAAAGTTTGCCATTCAACGTGTACACAAAGACACACAAAACATGTGACTACCACACAGTTAGGGTAATGAACTATGCCAACGTATGACTTCGCCTGTGTAGCGTGCGACATTCAGATAGAGCGTTACTTTACTTTTAATGAAGAGCACCGTGTAGAGTGCGAGAACTGTGGAAATCCCATGGTTAAGGTTATGACAGCAACACCAGCCCACTTCAAAGGTGGGGGATGGGGAGCCTCGTAATGAGTGCGTTTTATATCAATGACCAAGCATGGGCATCACAACTTCAGCGGGATTTAGACGAATACATGATGCGCCTTCAGGATAGTGTAGACGAGGACACAGACTTTGAGACCCTTTCAGGTCAACCATACTGTGGCTGCTCTGATTGCTACTGGCGTGAGGTCCTGTGCTTTGTCACCCCTAAGATAATGGAAGCCCAACTAGATAAAAAGATTGAGCTCCCCCACAATGTCGCTTGACCTTAGAGACCCCGACCGTCCATTAGAGGTGTGCTCCTGTGGCTCGCTTCTATGGAAGGTTCAGGCTATGTTTGAAGATGGGGAGATTTCCCTATATATGTTGGACATGGAATGCGCCCTTTGTGGCAATTTAGCCACTGCCCCAACTCCGATTGACAGTTTAGGCTGAATTTTTGCGCCTAGTTCCTCATACTTTGGGGGTATTACTACTTCGAGCATAATGAGGAACTAAATGTCAGAACAAGAAGAGACCGACGTCCTACGCGTAGGCGCAGGAAGTAACCCTCAAGCTGTAGCATCAGCGATTGCCCATGCTATCTATGAAAAGCGCACCTGCAAGCTTCGTGCCGTAGGCGCTGGAGCAGTCAATCAAGCCACCAAAGCCATTGCCATCGCACGCGGTTATACCGCGCCACGAGGCCTAGATTTGGTATGCGTGCCTGGTTTTGCCAGTATCAAGAGCCATGACGGAGACATTTCCGCCGTTGTATGGACTGTAGAAGTACGTTAAGACTGTTATTCTGTAATAACCCCCTTTGCAAAGGAAACTAAATGAAGACAGATTCAAAGAAGAACCCAGCACCGCTGGCCCCTATTTCTACGGCTCCAGGAAACGCAGCACCTCATACTGTTGCTAAGACAGAGAAGGGCACCCTTGTTAAAAAGAAGGGCGCACAGGCTGCTGACCCAACTCGTGAGGCAAAGCCATCACGCAAGCATGTCTTAGAGCGCTCAGGTGCTCGTTACGGCATCCGCGTAGGCTTCCAAAAGCAGGTTGCACCAGAAGCAGGAGAAACCCAAGGTAATGGTCGCATCCTTCCAGCTGCAGTTAATCGCAGCACACCTAACTTTAAGTCAGGTATGGTCGACTAAGTTTTGCAGAAATAGCTCCCCACCGTCCGCAAGGATTGGTGGGGTTTTTCTTTGCATCTATTTGGATAAACCCTCAACATGTGGTTGAATATACTCGTGGAGAATAAGAAGAAGACTTGTTCATACAAGACTTGGGTAGAAACACTAAGCGATGAAGACCGCCAAGGTGTTGAAGAAATACTGGCCTCAGACGCATCCACTGCAAGTATCCATAGATTTTTACAACAAAAGTTCAACATTGGGTTTGGACTTACCGCCTTTAAATTTCACAGAAAACATTGGTGCTCATGTCTTTAAAAGATGACTTCGATAAATTTGTTAAAACAGGCAGAGAAGGTTCGGATAGTGTAACTAAGGGTGTGCCAGAAGCATGGCGCCCACGTTCTGAAATTGGAACTGATGGCGGGTTCATTGTTGGTAATCCGCGCCCAGATGGAAACACACCTGGAGCAGAAGAGCTACTAAGAGAAGCAGGACTAGACCCAGCAGAGTGGGCTGTGGTATCCCATCGCCGTGGTCGTTGGCAAAAGTGGGACGGGGAATGGCTAGAGTCATTCCGAGTAAACGTAGTGCCAGCAACAGGCGTTAACGTAGATTATGACGCTCAAGCGCTAATTGAGATGATTAATAAGTGGAAGCCAACTGGCAAGGTAAATGACTTTGAGGGAGATTTAACCTCCGTATTTAGCGTTGGTGATACCCAGTACGGTAAGGATGATACGCCAGCAATTGTTAATCGTATGCTTAATGCGATTAACGAGTCGGTAGAGCATCAAAAGAACTTGCAGAAAAAGTACAGGATTGGTCAAATTGCATTGCCACAACTTGGCGACTGCATTGAAGGTATGACCAGCCAAAAGGGTAAAGTAATGGGTCGCCACGATATTGGTGTATCCCAACAAGTACAGGTTGGCCGTCGCGTTTTGATGGCACAGATTAAGGCAATGGCACCGCTTGCATCAAAGATTATTGTTCCAGTAGTTCCAGGAAACCACGATGAGGTACAGCGCTTTTTGGTTTCACGCCCTGAAGACTCGTGGGCACTAGAGATTGTAAAAGCTGTAGAAGATGCGTGCATGGAGAACGACTTCCTTAAAGACCGCGTTGAGTTCCGCTACCCAGCAAAGGACGACAGCACCCTTGCAGTTAACCTAAGCGGTGTGCTGTATGGAATGGCGCACGGTCACCAGAAGAGTGACATGGTTAAGTGGTGGTCTGGTCAGGTCATGGGCAAGTGCGCTGTGGCTAACGCCGATATCCTTAACGTAGGCCATTTGCATCATTATGACGTCCAAAGCGTAGGAACCCGACTATTCATCCAGAACCCAGCAATGGATGACGGTAGCGGTTGGTTCCGTGATAAGTCTGGCCTAGAGTCCCACCCAGGCATTGTTAGCATGGTAGTTGGCGAAGGTTTTGACACTAGACGTGAGTTAGTGGTGCTAGGCGGCTTCCGTTAACCTACAATTAGGGTATGCCAAGTACCCACCAAAATACGCAGAACTTAGGCGCAGGTGGCATGTATGGCACTAACACCAATTACGGTGGAGGTGGCGTACCTGTCGCTCGCTCCGAGCTTGACTTCTTGCGCCTTGGTGTAGGTAAGCAACCATCAGCAGAATATCCTGACGGTTATTTAGGAACAATTCGCACACGTCGTGATGACCGTGGTCGCCCAGGTTCCACATCAGAGAACGTTTTAGATTCGCTTAAGGTTCGCATTACCCAACGTGGATACCAACGTGGTGTTCACAAAGGTGAGCGAATTGATGGTTCTAGTTATTACTATCCAGAAGGATTAGAGAACTATCGCGGTATTGAGCGTCAAATGAAAGCTGTTAAGCAGGGCAATGTGATGATGTCTAAGCGTAATGCGGATAATCAAAAACTTGCACCAGCACCACACCTTCCTAATGATGGTAAAGCTGGCCCAGCTGCTAAAAGCGATTCACCCATGGGCATTAACCTTAATCGTGCACAGCGATTGAGTTCCCTGTCACCAAATTGGAAGTAACATGAATCCAGACCAAGACCAGTTTAAAGTACATCGCGGTATCCCAGATGTTGTTGAAACTTCTACAGGGTCAGATTCTTTGGGCAAACATTGGTCAACCAATAAACAAGTTGCCAAAAGGTTTGCTCTAGGGGCGTATTTACCCAGCGATGAGGGAACTATAGTTCATGGGATTGTTAACAAAAAGCACACCCTTCAACCAGATAACCCAGAGTACGAGTCTGTAGCATCGTCTTTAGGTGTTTTAATTGATAACCCCTCAGCCGAGCGTGAGGTCACAGTTAAACACAACAGTCCAGTTTTAATTACGGGAAAAACTTCTGTAAAACGCCGTGGACCAAAGAGTGGAGTTCGTACCCGTACAAGAACCTATACGCCTCCTAGAAAAGGGTTTATTTAATGTCAGGAAGAATGGCAGACGGTGTTTACTCCCGTAAACCGTGGCAAGCACCACCAGAGGCTGCGTATCCCCCACAGCAATATGTGGGTCCTTTTGCGTCTAACCAAGAGCGTTTGCTTAGCCAGTCAATGGCAGTCAATATGATGACTGGAAAAGAGATTCAAGAATTGGTGCGCCCACCACTTCCTCAAGTAAGATTATTCCCAGACCGTTATGGGTATACAGAATCAGAGCTAACGCTAGAGGATATCATTGCTATGCCACGCGCTAACCAGCAGCGTGTAGAGTCTGACTACAGCCAGACTCCAAATACACAGGAGTCAACCAGCACCAATAGCCTAGGAGGGTCTATCTGATGGGACGCAATAACGAGGATTTTCATAGCGAGGCATCGCAAAAGAGTGCTGGTTCAAAATCAGCTTCTTGTTCAACTTGCGGAACCAGTGTTTCGAATAATAATCCTTGGTACGAAAATTATGGCCAATGTGCTACATGCGCACAGGGAGCAGAGTCCTAATGAAAAACGACCCAGGTTTACTTACAGATTCCACAGGTGAAGGGATGGCTGGTGCTGAAGATGTGCGCCTAGGCACCCAAAGAGACCTATCACAGACCTATTACAATGGGTCAAAGCCTTGTATTCAGTGCGGTTTAACCCTAAATCCCGTACAATCATTACATTCAGATATGTGCCCTAACTGTAACCGCAGAAAAGCTGCACACCTAGTAAAAGGAATGATGGCATGACAGTCAACAATTCACGTTCACAGAACGCATCCCTTGATGAGGGCGCAACAGACGGTAAGTATCGCAAGCGCCGTCCAAACACCACTGTCATTCCTGGCCTTGGTGACCAAGAGGTAGTGAAGAACCGTGCGGGATTGCATCCGTACATGAACTACGGCTTCATCAACTCAGAAGAAGCCTCCAAGCTCAACCCAGGTAAGTAACCATGGGCGTTGCAGACCGTTCCAAAGATAGTAAGCGTCAACCTCGCATAAACCCATCAACGGGTATGGAGGTTACTTTGCGCCATCGTTTGGTTAGCGGATTGACAGGAAAGTCTGTTTCTGACGTTCAAATCGGTAAGGGTGGCCCTAGAAACACCACAGTCCACGATACAGGCTTCAACGCTGAACAACGAGACTGGCATGAAAAGCGTGGCAATAAGATTGTCCCTAATTCATCGACAGGATTTACTAACCCAAGCAGCCTTCCACCACCACCTCCAGGGAGCAAATAATGCTAGGACGTAGAGAGCGCGACGCTCGTCGCCAGACTAAGACCGATGTAGCTTCGGCATCTGCCCACAAAGACACAATGCTTGGCCTTTTGCGTGCATCCACAGATGTCGTAGGAGATAGCCCAGAGCAAAAGGCTCGCCGCCGTTGGATGGCTGGTGACCCTGAAGCAGCTCCAAAGCACAGTAACGGAACACCTATGGCACCACGAAAGATTAAGAATGACTAACGGAACAACGCCTCCAGACCGTTCAGGTGACGAAAACCGTGTTCCAACCTATCGTGTAGAGAAGTTTGACGCTAAGAACCCTATTCACTCAGGCGCTTTACGCCAAAATGAAAGAACTGGCGAATACATTAACGAAAATGTGCGCCGAGCACCTGAGGGGCATATTGCTTTCCCAGCATCACGCTTTGCTGGAGGTAAGACGCTAGAGGAGCATGGATTAGAAACACAGGGTACCGATACGGGCGCTCGACGTGCTCTTAGACGTAAAACTGACCCTGAAGCTGCAAAAGCAGTAGAATCTGCTATTGCAGCTTTAATTGAAAAACAAAGAGCTAAAAACGTTACATCGCCTTCTAAGCCTGAAGGTTCAGCTGAACCAGTACAGAGTCACGAAGATAGACTTCGTGCTATAGAGGCGCGTAAGAAGGCAGAAATTGCACGCCGCAACGCAGCGATTGCAAAGTCAAAACAACAAGGCAAGTAGTTGTGGTAGTATTTCCGTCTATTATTAGGAGCATTAATGGCATACGATTTATCCCAGTTTAAGAAAGCTGCTGTAGACCCTAACGAACCACATATGCGAGTGCTTAAGTGCTCACGATGCAGAACGTTAGAAGAGGTGCCTGATTATGAAGGCCCTGAAGGTGGAGAAGGCACAGCTGAATTTGACTTAACCCTTAAGTTTTTTACTGATGCCCACGTTAACGGCAAATGCACCCGTGATGATTTTACTACTGTTCGTTTCCCAACTCGTTTTTGGGTTATCCCAAAGGTAAAAGAAAGCATTGAGCAGCAGTTAAAAGAGGGCGCACAAGGCCTCGATGTATTCGGTACTAATGCCTACGCCATGAAGAACAACTTCCAAGCAGATGCTATGACCTGCTGGATTAAAGACCATGCCCAAAGTAAAGACTGCGGTGACTATAAGGCTGATAGGAAGCTTATCAAGGCTGACACAGCAGCAGAGCGTAAGTCCTTAGGCTTGGAGTTAGAGAGCAAAGGCCCAAAGGTTTACCTTTGCGATTACTGCCCAGTTAAGTCCATCGTTCAAGAAAAGGCGTTTAAGAAGAAGGGATTGTTTAAGTAATGTCAGACGATACAGTTGACCAAACACCAGAAGAGACAACAGAAGCACCTGCAACACCTGATGTAGAGAGCGTTTTTGTAATTGTTAAGCGCTTAGACGGTAGTTTTTATGCAAAAGTCGGTCCCCTAGGTGACGTAGTAGTTGCCAAAACCGCAACAATGCTGGACATCAAGCATGGATGCTCTGAAATCCTGGAAACTATCCAAACAAACTCCCTGGCTAACGTCATTTTGGGACAAATCGCCCAAAATAACGCATCTGAGTCAGATAAGGTAGCCAGTTCAATCCGCCAAGCCCTAACAGACAAGGGTATACTGTAACTACACAGTAAGGGGCAGAAATGGCAACTCCTCGTAAGAAAGAACCAGCGAAGAAGTCAGCACCTAAAAAGGTTGCGACTGTTCGTGACGAGGAACTTACTGCCTTAGATGTCCATGCCATTCAGTTGCATGAGTTGTATAAAGCATATCGCCGTGCAGGATTTGACGTCGCTAACACACTTACACTGATTACATCACCAGACGCACACCCTGATTGGTTTATGACAGTTCCTGATTTAGAGCTGTTAGAAGACGAAGAAGAGGACGACTAGACTATACTAGCCTAATGAGCTTCTATGACGCATTGAGTAAGAAAGCTGCGCCAGTAAGCCTAGAGCCATCTGAAACCTCGTACTTTAGTAAACCTTCTGGTGGATTAGACCCTCGTTTATTTTCTAATAACCGTTTGATTGGGTCTGTGCGTAACAGCATCCTAGGTATGCTGATGGAGCACCTTCACCGCCATTATTACAACCCTCAAGCATACGTTCACGCTTGGTTAGCGGGTTCTGGCGTCAGTTATCAGTGGGCAGCCAACCGTACCCCAGGAGATTTAGACTGCCTAGTTGGTGTTGATTACATTGAGTTCCGTCGTTCTAACCCAGAGTACAGGGGTTTAAGTGACCAAGAGATTGCTTCAATGTTCAATGATGATTTCCGTACAGAGTTGTGGCCTATCACGTCTAACTTCCTTGGTTCCTTTGAGCTTACCTTTTATGTAAATGTGGCCTCGGATATTCGCACTATCAAACCTTACGCTGCGTATTCATTGACAGATGATGAATGGACTGTTGAGCCTAGCGAGCCCAACATAAACATTCATCAAGATTGGTCACGCAAAGTAGAGCGCGATAAGTCTATGGCTGTAGAGATTTTAGAACGGTATTCTAATGCCCTTGCTAACATCGGCACTGCTACTACCGCTGCTGCACGTATCAATGCTGAGGCTGCGCTAAAGCTGGCAGTTGAACAGGGCGCCGCTTTGTTTGAGGATATACATAGAGGAAGAAGTTCTGCGTTTAGCCCTAGCGGTCAGGGATATGCAGACTACGCTAACTACCGTTGGCAAGCTGGTAAAAAAGAGGGAACTGTTCAAGCCCTTAAGGAGTTGAAAGAACTTTCTACCCAGACTCGTCAAGAATTTGAGTCACAGACCTATGGTATGGAGCTTCCAGATGCTAAGCTCCTCATCCGTAGGGCAATTACACGCAAGTAATTACAATTAATCGGAGCACACATTGGCAGTAGTAATGTTCGTAGACGGGGTTTTGCGCTCCGACACAGGTAGCCCTATCTATCAGGGTCTTGCCCTTTATCGCATGTTCAACGAGGACGTGCGGGTTGTCCTGCTTACAGATGACAAAGAGAAGACACATCGCTGGCTACTTGAGCATAAGATTAACAAGATTGATGACCTGATTGACCACAATGTTCCTGGAGTTATTGATGACCCAGATTTAGAACAGGTCAAGTACTGCCGTTCACAAGGCAAGGTAGAAGTTGTAGTAACCGCCGATACTGAACTGGCCGCCAAGTTAATCCAAGAAGGCTTGGACACTTTGCTATTCCTGCATCCAACATACCTGCGTCCAGAGTTTAGACCCGATGGCCGACAAGGACAGAAAAGCTGGGCAGCCATCACAGCAGAGATGGACAAGCAGATTGAAATGATTAAGGAAGACCCACGGGTTTGAATCTAATCTATCTTGGTGCCGAAGTCCCTAGCAACCGCACCCTACTTGAAACCACCACAGCGAACCATGTGGGGGTTAGCTTCTATCGGCTGATGCGCCGTGGCCTTCCTAAGACCATGACCTACCTGCTATCTGACCGCTTTTCAGAAGATACCCATATCTACGCCCATGCAGGTCTGCCTAAGACCGTGAACCTCAACCCAGAGGAACTAGAAGAGTTCTGCGCCCTGTATGAAGAGTTTATTGCCAATAACATTGACCGCCTTGTATGGTTTAACGAGGTAGTCCACCCAAGTCTTACCCCAGAGTTTATAGAGCAACAGCGTAAGACCTGCTGGGCTGAAGTCCCACCCGCTAAGTTCCAACCTGTCTGGCAGTCCCAGATGGGCATTAACAACCTAAAGAAGATGGCTGAGACCTACCTAGACATCGGCCTCCTTGGTGAGGACATTGAGTCAGACCCTCAGCTAGCAGCCCTTACAAAGGGCATGAGCGCCCGTGGAACGCGCTTCCACGCTATCAGTACCGCTAAGCCAGACAACCTACGACAGGTCAAGGTAGAGTCTGCCAGCACCCTTTCTTGGCTTGCACCCATGCTTCACGGCGAGACTATCGTGTGGGACGGGCAACGCCTTGTGCGATACAACAAGAAGATGAAAGACCAAGCCCGTACCCGATACAGGCACGTGTACGAGAAGGCAGGGCTTAATTACGACCTAATCATGGAGGATGACCCACAAGAGGTTTGTCGTCTAGCGGTATGGTCTTACGAACAATTTGAGATGAGGTTGAATATGGGCGGAGCGGAGTTATCCGATAACAACGGGTGGAGTGATGTGGAGGAAAGTGGGGAAACTGCTGTCGCCAATAGCGATAACAGGGGGGTAGAGATGCGGAAAGTTGAGCCTCGAAATCCTAACGAAATCGTCAATTTACCTGTCTTTGGATACACGATTGACACGGTAGTTGAGGACGATGGAACCATCAAAGACGTCCCACTTATCAAGTCACAAGCATCATCTTTGCGTGCCTGCGATACCTGCTTTGTTGCTGCTAACTGCCCTGCTTTTAAGCCGCAAACAATGTGCGCTTTCAACCTACCAGTCGAGGTAAAGACTAAAGACCAGCTTAAGAGTTTGATTAACTCCATTGTAGAAATGCAGGGTCAAAGGGTCGCTTTTATGCGTTTTACTGAAGAAATGAACGGCGGATACGCTGACCCGAACGTTTCACAAGAGATTGACCGCCTGTTCAAATTGATTAAAACTGTCAAGGAATTGGACGATTCAACCTCGTTTATTAAGATGACAGTAGAGTCTAAAAACGCGGGTGCAGGCGTCCTTTCCAACATTTTTGGCGACCGTGCACAGGCTCTAAAGGAGCTTCCAAACGGTGGATTGACAGAGAATGAGACTACTAAAATCATTCAACAATCCATCGAAGGCCAATAAGAAGTTATCGTATAACTTCCGTAATCACGGCGTGATACATAGCACTCTAGCCAACTGGCAAGTGCTCACCATGTAATGTACTGTAACGCCTCGCTAGACTAATCCTCCCTCCGCTGAGGGCGCATACATTTACACAGAAAGTAGGTAAAAATGGCTTTGTCCTTCCGTTTGACAGAAGACTTTATTGGGAGTTATCGAGAGAAGAAAGTCCCATGGGGTTATCGAGATGCGGCAGGCAACTCCGTGGGAGAGATTACTTTCCTACGCACTTACTCCCGTCTTAAAGAAGATGGCACCAAGGAGACTTGGACAGATGTATGTGAGCGAGTAATCAACGGCATGTATTCAATTCAGAAAGACCATGCCAAAAGCCAGCGCCTTCCTTGGTCAGACTCCAAGGCAGCAGCCTCAGCTAAGGAAGCCTTTGACCGTCTATGGAACTTGAAGTGGACGCCACCTGGACGTGGCCTATGGGTTATGGGAACCAAGATTGTGAACGAGGATAAGAACTCGGCTGCTTTGCAGAATTGCGCCTTTGTATCCACCAACTCCATGACCAAGAACGACCCAGCAAAGCCATTTGGATTCCTTATGGAGGCCAGCATGCTCGGTGTAGGCGTGGGCTTTGATGACAAGGGCGCCGATAAAGACTTTGCCATCTACGAACCAACCGAAGGAGAAACCTATGTCATTCCCGACACCAGAGAGGGTTGGTATGAAAGCACCTGTGCCCTCATCAATAGTTACCTTAAGCCAGATACGAAGAGCCCAGTCTTTGATTACTCCGAAATCCGTCCTGAAGGTGCCCCAATTAAAACCTTTGGAGGAACAGCAGCAGGAGCAGGGCCACTAATCAAGCTCCATAACCACCTCCGTAAGATGTTCGACGGACGTGCTGGTGAGAAGCTAACCCGTGTGGATATCGCTGATATTGGCAACATGATTGGAGTTTGTGTTGTAAGCGGAAACGTTCGCCGTTCTGCTGAACTCCTCATGGGTCGCATTGATGACCAAGACTTCCTTAACCTCAAGAACCCTGAGCGTTTCCCTGCTCGTAACTCCTATGACCCAGCAGCCCCAGGTTGGGCATGGATGTCTAACAACTCCGTAGAGGTGTCTGTCGGTCAGAACCTTGATGGAATTATTGACGGCATTACCCGTAACGGTGAGCCAGGAGTTATCTGGATGGATGTATCTCGCAAGTACGGTCGCCTAAAGGATGGTGTGAACAACAAGGACTGGCGAGTCATGGGATACAACCCATGTGCTGAGCAATCACTAGAGTCCTATGAGTGTTGCACACTCGTAGAAACCTACCTTAATCGCCATGACAATCTTGATGACTTCAAGCGCACACTTAAGTTTGCGTACCTCTATGCAAAGACCGTAACCCTCATGCCTACACATTGGGCTGAGACTAATGCCATCATGCAACGTAACCGTCGTATCGGTACATCAGTATCAGGTGTTGCCAACTTTGCAGATAACAACGGTATGCCTGTTCTAGCTGAGTGGCTAGACTCTGGCTACAACGTAATCAAGGAGTACGACAAGAGTTACTCTGAATGGCTATGTATCCGTGAGTCAATCAAGATGACAACTGTTAAGCCATCAGGAACAGTTTCAATCCTTGCAGGTGAAAGCCCAGGAGTTCACTGGCCTGTTGGTGGTAAGTACTTCCTCCGCGCTATTCGCTTCCGCAACTCTGACCCAATGCTTCCACTCTTCAAGATGGCTCAGTACCGTATTGAGCCAGCGAGCGAGGATACAGTAGGAACATCAGTAGTGTTCTTCCCTGTTAAGTCCAACGCTCTCCGTTCTGAAAAGGAAGTCTCTATCCACGATAAGATTGACCTTGCTGCAACGGCGCAATGGGAGTGGTCAGATAACTCTGTATCGGTTACGGTCTCTTTCAATCCTGATACTGAAAGTGATGAGGTCAAGAACGTTCTCCATCGTTACGATGGAAAGCTCAAGACAGTCTCTTTCCTTCCAACAGGTAATGCTGTCTACCCACAGATGCCGTACACACAGATTACTGAGGAAGAGTACGAGGCAGCAACTAACGCTCTCTTCCCTATTGACTTCACAGGTGTCTACGCTGGTATGGCTTACGATGCTATCGGTGAGGCATACTGCACAACTGACGCCTGTGAGATTAAGCTGATTAAGGACAACCAATAATGGTGACCGTGTATAGCAATCCCAACTGCGTTCAATGTGAGAACACCAAGCGGTTTCTCACCAACAAGGGCATAGGGTTTGAGGCTAAGATGCTTCAAGACTCTCCCGATATCATGCCACTCATTCAAGAGAAGGGGTACAGGACGGCTCCAGTAGTCGTTACTGACTCCGACTCTTGGGCAGGATTTAGATTGGATAAGTTAAACGAACTCGTAGCATAAATAGAAATGCCCCTAGTGATAGAGACTCTCAGTTCTCTTTAATTACTAGGGGCAATTTTATTTGGATGGGTTAGTCTAGCCAACCATCATCATCTGCATCTTCACCAAAGTTATCATTCAGTTCTCTCTCAAATGAGAACTTGGTTTTACAGTTAGGGCACTCTACATCAGTATCTACGTTGCCCCAATCATTAGTGGCAAAGTCCTGCTCCCATGAGTGTTCGCAATCATAACACTCTACATCTAAGGACACATCTACTGAGTAGATACCTGACCCCATCATCGAGCCATCACTCATCATCTTCCTCTCCTTCTTCCCAAGGTGTAAAGGTTGGGTTCTCTACGTGCCAATCAGGTAGCGGGTTTGCAAAACTCATGCTTCCGCCTTGTATGTGACTGAGCCTGTAAACATAACAGCCTTGCCCTTATCATCCTTTGCCTGTCCCTCTACGAACTTAACTGCCCTACGAGGAGTGTGCGCTTGAACCATCGCCTTAATCCAACGCTTAGCTGCGCCAGCGTTAGCCCATGCAGAGTACGCGTTAGAGGTTGATGGTAGTTCAAGGTTCTCATATTGAATTGTGTATTCTGCTAACCATGCGCCACCCTTCTCGGTGTTCTTTACAATGGTCGCTACGAATACGAGGTTTGCTTTCTTTGCCATTCTTATCTCCTTAGTTTTCCAGATACCAGAGGTAGTCTAGGATTTCATTCACTCGCAATCCTACCTCAATGAAAGGGACTTCCTCTCTCATTAACTTCAACTTCTCTACTGCTAGGTCTAGGTATTCTTTTTGTTTAGTATCCATTTAGGCAATCCTTACTTCGTGTGTGTTGTAGTCGTATCTTATGGGTTAGCGCATGCGTAGGTGAATACACAGTCTTGCCACAGGCTGAGCATAGGATTATCCACTCTCCAGCCTCGCTATCGTAGAACGTGCCTTGTGTGTATTTCTTGTACGGCGATATCTTAGGCATGAGCCTGTAACGCCTCCTTCAACTGTGCCTCAGAGATACGTACCGACCTACCAAACTTGTAGGCTTTCAATCGGTCTTCTTTAATCATGGTGTAGATAGTCTCTCTAGTTAGTGAGAGCATTTCTGCTACCTCTATCGGTGTGTAATACTTTTCCATTATTCTCCCCAATACTTTACGATAGTTCTTAGTGTTATATGGATGTGGCAATCGCAATCTTCGCTTGTATTGCTATCGTCAAAATGGTCTAGGTTATCTTCGTAGATAGCCGTAACCAACTCGTCAATCGTGTAGAGCTTGTAGTCTGTATCCATTACTTATTACCTTTTGCTTCGTACCCTAAATCATAGGCGTTCTTACATGTTTGGCATAACTCGGTACTTACATCTACTTCTTCGGTTTCATACCCGCAATTAGAACAGGTTAAAATGTCTTCGTTCATTAGTAGACCCACTCCCACCCTGTAATTTTTTTGTCATCTTCTTCTAATCGGCATAGCACTTCTGCGTTAATATCGGTAGCGATATCTTCTGCCAAAACACCGTCGGTTAGTTCCAGTATTAAGACTAACTTCTTACTCATTAGTGCTCTCCTCTTAGGTTCATAATTCTGTCAATCTCTGTGTAGACAAAGCCGTATGCGTCCAGCAAACCTTCGTAATAAGGAACAGTAACATTGTCATCACTCAGGTCTTCTAACACACATTGTGCTTGATACATCCTGTTCTTCATCTCACCATAAATAAGGTCTAAGGTAGGTATATCTGTCTTTGTAATTAGGTCATTGTTAATCATTCTAACTCCCCCTGTTCAATAGCTAACGCCCGTAGTTCAGGTGTTAAGCACTCTTCGTGATACTTGTCATTTTGTCCGTCTTTATTAACTACTGTTACATCTTCGTCAAGAAATATATTCTTACCGCATGAGTCGCACTCATAGCCAGCGCACTCACCGCATAACCAGCCGTCAATGCCTTCGTTAGTATCTACATATCCCAACCTGTTTATACCAATACCAACAGTGGAGCCGTCAGCCATAGTTAATACTCCTAGTGTGGACTTACCACAATCTACGCAAGGGTCGTTAGTCATCTTTATTCTCCTTAGAAGTGGAAATCAACAGGTACTAGAAACTGCTTATCGGGGTCATTTTCCAAACGCTTTAGGAGGTCTCCCATAGTTCCATAACCATAATCCATGTCATAGAAATAAGAGTCACAGTTCCACTCTCCCGATAACATCTGAGCTACCTTCTGAATACGCCATAAGTTCATGGAGTAGTCGTTAGTGACTACATCTTCTCCGTCATAGCCGTTTAATTGGGACTCAAACTCATCAAGGTCTATCTTCTCTAGTGCTTTTGTGACCTCGTATCGGCGGTTCTTTTTGACCTTATCTAAACCAATAGCGATGTCTTTGCCTTGATAAACCTTGCACCACTCTTCGTTAGCCCAACGCCCACCGATAGTATCGTCGTGAAACCAATCCCACCATTGTCCTTCTGTTTCTAAAAGAACACTATTGACTTTATTTACCGCTTCTTCTGCGGTATTTGCTACTACTGCCACCCAATGTAGTGTGTGCACTTTATTTTGCTCCTAACAGTTCGTATTCATGGTCTTGATTAGCAAATACAGTTCCCTCAGCAGGTTCTAAATACATAGCCTTAGTAAATAGTTCGCGCCCAATTCTCCACTCTCCCCATGTTCCGTCTGAGGATAGAGAGAAGTCAGGAAAGACATATCGAGCTAAGATTAAGATAGCCGTAACTACCTCATCATAGTCTTTACGAGCCGTCTTACAAAAGTTCCATGTAATGTCACCTTTCTGAATATAAAAGGTTTCGTGCGAGTCTTTACCAGTTCCGTTAAGCGCAATGCGATTATCTGTTATCTCTGACTCTAAAGGTACATCTGAGGTTTTGATAATGCTACTGACCCCGCTTGTGAATGTCTGCCAGCGTGTTTGTGTAGGCACGCTGTGTAGTTGAAAGTAATGTGAATAACCCATGTTAATTCTCCTTTGTAGTTGTTAATTGAAGTTTAGTAATCTGTTCTAGTAAGTCAATATCTTTATACCTGTGGATAACTTTGTGCTCAATGGTGATAGTTCTAGTCTCGGTAATAACTATGCGCTCTTTTAGGGCGTTCATTCCCTTACCTCTTCTAACTCTTCAGCATCTAATGGCTCTAAATAATCGCCCATAGATACCCCAATCCCTGTCTGTATCACAATCTCTCCCTCGGTTAATACCACTAAGGCGTTAGGGAATACATCAGTAATAACCTCAATCAAATCCTGTCGTGTCTCTACTTGGTCTAGTTTCATTTCGTATCCTCTCTAGGACAATCATCATAAGGAAAGTTCTCTTGCTCCTCGCATGAGCACCAATTAAACTTTTCTACTTGTGTGGCGTGTGTCAAGTCAGCTAAGTCTGACCAATACATAACCTCTTCACTCATTGTCTGACTCCTTTACATAATCGGCTTCGATAATAAAGTCCTCTTCTTGTAACCACTCCAATACATCAGACCCTTCAACATCAAGACCGCCCCATAGGTTCTTATTAAAGTGTTCCCATACAATCTCTAGGGTCGTCCCTGTTGTTACTCGATACTCTCCCCATGAAGAGTCGCAATCTACTGCGCCCTCAATGTCCTCAAATACATCCTTAATCATGTCCCACATGAATAGGAATACCAGCCCAGCACCTCGCGGATACTCTTTAGAAATCTCCTCTAGGATTAAGTTTGCTCTTGCGTAGTTCATGCCCCTACCTCTTCTATGATTAAATTATCAAACCAGCACCCTGCCAATTCGGGGTCGTTCTTACTATCTATCGTGCTTGCTTGCGCTAATTGCTCTCCATACTCTCCGTCCAGCCA
>Ga0208257_1000240_pt1 | contig 18161 bp, 33 predicted proteins | sample CryBogCBH10Sep07_FD_184610 | JGI IMG/M metagenome (GOLD analysis project Ga0208257, IMG submission 184610) | Freshwater microbial communities from Crystal Bog, Wisconsin, USA - CBH10Sep07 (SPAdes) | ecosystem: Environmental > Aquatic > Freshwater > Lake | place: Crystal Bog, Wisconsin, USA... | reverse complement strand
GCTCTGTTGCATTTGAGTTAAGTGTTGAGATTGCGTTGCCGATGAAGTCGAGTTGCATGGTGTATTGTGTTAAGGGTGAGTCACCATATTAGACTTTCTTGCCCACCTACACAAGAACTATTTTTACAATTTTACAAATGGTTGATTACCAGTAACTTACGGCGCCGGGCCCCGCCGGACTGTCAAGCATAAAGTGGAGCGCCGTATTGGAGTTGAACCAATCTACGTGGTTTTGCAGACCACTGCCTAGCCGCTTGGCTAACGACGCATTAAAATGGTGGAACCAGTGGGGATCGAACCCACGACTAACGGATTAAAAGTCCGATACTCTACCAGCTGAGTTATGGTTCCATGAATCGAAACAACATACTAAAAATAAAATTAGATTGTTGTTCGGTTATGTGTAATAATTATAGTATGAATTGTCTTCACTGTCAAAAAGAAACTTCCAATCCTAGGTTTTGTTCAAGATCGTGCGCTACTAGTTTTACCAATAAGCTTTCACCTAAAAGAAAACTTACAAAGAAATGTTCAAAGTGTGAAAATATAGTTAGAAACTACAGATCTAAGCTTTGTGAAAATCATTTTAAAGAAATGAAGCTTGCTAGTAATGAGGAGTATAAAAATAGAACTATGGGTTTTTATAGATCCAAAGAATGTCTACAAAAATTACATAAATCTTCTATACATGCCCATGTAAGAGGCTTATGCAGATTATGGTTAAAACATTTAACAAAACTTCCATGTAAGATATGTGGATATGATAAACATGTAGAATTATGTCATATTAAACCGTTATCTAGTTTTTCTGATACCGATTTGATAAGCGAGGTTAATTCGGAAAGTAATGTCGTGCAACTTTGCCCTAATTGTCACTGGGAATTAGATCGTGGATTAATTTCATTAGAGTGATCTCGGTTGGGATCGAACCAACATACTCCAGTTACACATTTAACGACCGCTTAGAAGGCGGGTGTGATACGAGACCAATTTTTAAGCTGTGCGCCCGGAGGGATTCGAACCCCCAACCAATCAGTTATGCTTTACCACTTCGGTTTTCACCGCCCTTTCGGTTTGTGGTCTGGACTTTACCTTCATCCTTTAGGATGCTCCCCATCAAGTCTCTACACCTTCATCTTTCGATGCTTGGCTCGGTATTAGGATTTTACACCCTTCACCGACTTTGAGGAGTTATCATCCAAGAGTTTCCCCTTGGTGAGCCCAACCTGCTTTCACAGGTTTAGCCGACTGCTCTAACCATTGAGCTACAAGCGCATTAAATTATATTTTTAGTTTGGTAGTGCGAGTGGGATTCGAACCCACACTGGAGGGATTTTAAGTCCCTTGTCTCCTGCCTTTGGACTACCGCACCATATGGTACTGGGTGAGGGAATCGAACCCTCGCTCGTCCGTCATCTACGGAACACAGATTATAAGTCTGTCGATGCTTCCAATTACATTAACCCAGTATGAAATCATCATAAAGTATTTTGAGGCTAGTGTCTAGTTTAAACTTAAAGTTTTGTATTAATCATTACTAATTGAATAAAAATCCATAGCCTCAGTATTCTAGTACGAATCCTCGACATCTTCTTGACAGAGATGGCAGCGGAAGATTGAATTGAGCGGATTGGCCTTGTCTTCTTTAATTATAAAAAGATCTAAACTTCCGTCAAGTACTTGTTCGCCACAGTATGTATGGTCACAGTCCCTGCAGTAGAAACGCATGTCTTCAGTGACGCCTTTAGGTGATAGTATAGCAGCGCTCATAATTTTATTTCCAAGTGAAGACTGACATGGTTGGTTTGTTGGTATTAGGAATCATATAGCTTGCATACCCTCTCTTAATCGCTTCCTCTTGCAGGGGAGTAACATTGAAGTATTGCATTGAGCATAGTGCAATAAATCCTCCAATAAGGAAACCAGTAAAGGTTGCTCCAATCATGTCGGTATTGTCGTATGGTCTCATATTAAGAAACGATTCCGGTAGTTGTACCATCTGGATTGTGTGCGATAATCAAGCTATTAGCAAACCCACGCATAATGCATCGTGGTTGTCGCTTTTGCTCATGACTCTCTACATCAAGGCCAATTGTTTTAATTTTATTAACAATGCGGCACGAACCTTCCCAGTGGATGGTTATGACATTCCTGCCCTGCTTGTGGGCTAACGGCTTATTATAGTGGTAGAAGAAACGTTTGGGTTTGGGATTCATATGACCTTTACTATATGACTAGTTGGCCAGTGTGTCAAGGGATTTTACAATTTGTTCATGTAAACGAAAGGCGACTTTCTATACATGTCAACGATCATATGCATAGATTCTTTATATGTATAAGTCTTTGACTATTAGATGCTTACAGCGCCGGGCCCCGCCGGGCATGTTAGTTGATGTTAAGTTCAATCGAGATGGGGAGACTCGAACTCCCAGTATCTTGCTCCCAAAGCAAGCGCCTTAACCATTGGGCCACATCTCGTTAAACCATTTACACGGAAATGCCGCCCCCGATACCCCTATCGGAGACGGCTACCCCTATCCCTTACTTCTTCCGTGCGACAAACCTGCCCTTGTTATCACGAACCTTGTAGTAGAGATCACCACTAGGCTTCGTGCCATAATCGTCATCATCGTACTCCTCATCCTCGTCACTATCGGTATCATAACCATCATAGTAACCATTAGGAAGCGGAGCATCGAATGTGCCGACAACCTCGTACCGAGAGGTACGCATCTTCTGGAAGTCGCAATCGTGAGGGACGCTGACGACATCGGCAGGGTCAACCTTAACGATCACAACCTTGCGGTCACTACCTCCAAAGTTGGTTGCATACTCAAGCGAACCGACATGGAAGCCATAACTGCAACCCATATTGGCATCGTCGCAAACCGAGTTGCGAGGCATCGAAAGAACCTCACCAACCTTGTTAGAGAACTTGCCAGAGTAGTGATCCGTCCAATCAGAACGAACACTCTTGTAGCCGAGGAAGTAACCATCGGGCGTGATAGGCATATTGCCATGCTCAAGGAACGAATAGAGTTCCGTTACGCTACGCCGAGACGGATTCTGCATCAGTCTGGTAAGAAACTTGACGAGAGGAGTAGGAGAGATTCCATCCTTGATAAAGGACAAAATCTTATCTACAATAGTACCATGAACCACTTCACCATTGAAGTAGACATGACCATCAATGACTTCGACACTACCCTCCGACCAATCGGAGACGACGCTTGCGGTGTCGATGAGATCAAGAAGTTCCTCTTCGGAAACTCCCTGCTTGACTGCTTCGATAACATTATCCCAATTCTCATGGGAACTCTGTATCGTGTACGGAACTCCGTTGAGGATTGCGGTTAGTGAGTTATCAGTTAGGATGAATGGGATTTGGCTCATATTTTGTTTTTGGGTTGGTTGTTTATCTACTCCCTTATAGTAGACTTTTTTGCATAGGGTCACAAGCATTTTTTTCAATAAAAATACGAATAGTCATAAGTCATTCATTATCAACAGGTTACGGCGCCGGGCCCCGCCGGGCATGTTAGGCGATATTAGTAGAGTAGGGATGGAGCCACACCACATAGCTCCACCCCTGTTCCCTCACCACAACAATGTTTAAGCGTTGAAGTAGTTTGCTATGACCTTGAAGAACTGGTCACTAGCACCCCAACGGAAGTTTCTCTCTTCGATGTAAGGAAGCAGAGGAAACCTAGCCTCAAAAGCCTTAACACGACTAACAATCTCGTTAGCAGTCTTGGTAGCGTTATCGTTCTTTGCGGTCTTGTTACCATTCAGACGATCAATCTTGTCCATCATGTTAAGAGCAATCTGCTCTTTCGACTTGGAGTTTGCGTCCGTATTGCGAGAGTTGATGCAGTCGAACAAGTTGCGGAGTGTCTTGCGATCATCGTCACTCTTGATATGACCCAAGAGAATATCTTGATGCTTCTTGTCGGTCATCCGATAGAATACCGAACTATTCAGAAGCAGTCCTGCGATACGATAGGCAACCAACTTGTCGATGTCGATTCTGTTAGTGGAGACATGGTTATCAAACTCCTCACGCATCTTGTCCTCAAGGCTTGTCCATCCATCACCGATCTTTCCCTTGAGCTGACTACCTGTGAATCCGACAATCGTATTAGCAGGAATGTTCTTGAATGGAGCAACCAAATCAGAAAGAGTTCCATTATCAGTCCTCTCGCCATTGATGACTGCTTGATAGTTATTGATCTGGACATAGATGCCAGTACCAGTCTTTTGATCGACTGCACAATCTTTCCAAGCATTACGATCTCTCCAAGAGTTGCCGTTATTAGGATCGAACATTAACGCACCAGTACGCTTTGCCTTGGTAGTAGTAAAGCCAGCAGTATTAGTAGGCAGATCAATCGTTGATGCAAAGATGAAGTCCTCATCAGCAAACCCATTAGCCTTCTTGAGATCAGCAATCTCTTTAGCATATTGAGCGTACTCCGTAGGCTTGAGAACCTTTGTGACTTCGACAGCACCCTGCTTCTCGACCTTCTGCATCGTGAACAGATACACGCAATCACGATCAGATGTCTGTGAGGCAAGATAGCGACCATACCTAGCACCAGAGTTGTAGTGTCCAAGGTCATTAAAAACTAATTTAATATCATGCCTAGCTTGGAACTCGGAGACATTAGTGGTCTGGACATTACCATTCCAATTCTTGCGGTAACGCATCGTGTGGAAGCGGAGAGTCTTGGTAGCGTCACGCTTTGTAGTGTCAACATTATCAGAGGTGATAACCTGACCATTAAAGGTAACTTTTTTAACGATGTTACGGATATGATAAAAACCGCTAACCATATTGTCCAACTCGGACATGAACTTCTTGGCAGAATAGACACTCTTTGCAGATGCGTTGATCTGCTTCTGGATGTCATCGACCAGCACCTTGATAATCTCTCCTGCCTTTGCCTTGATATTAGCAATAGTCCTCTCGGTGTATTGCAAGCCTTCACGACTTGCCGCAACATCCAAGTCACCGATACCGAAATCGACAACGATTGAACTATTGAACAAGTAACCGATCTGCGTGTCTAGGTCATTACCAGAGATAAACTTTAATGCGTTTCTGTCAATCGGATAAGCGATGTTACCCATGATTGCCATAGGGCGATTGTCGTCTAGGTTATCATAAAAAGCCCAACCATTACCAGTAGAGATAGCCTTGGAGAAAACCTTATCGTACTCTCCCTTATCCATGCCAACGATAGTAGGACGAACCTTAAAGAAGCGGAGATAACGCTTGACCGCACGACTGAAGTAGTTAGCGTCCTCACCCTTAACTGGAATGACAATCTCTACACCATTAGCCTCGCTTGTGTCCTGCGTGGACAGCAGAGCAATCTGACCGATACCACTAGGGTCGATGAAGGCATTATACGAACGAACTTTGCCGTCGGTAAAGCTATTGATAACAAAGTTGTCACCATAAGCAAACGCACTCTTTGAGCCAAGCCCAAGCTGACCGATGAAAGCGTTACTCTGACGCTTTGTGCTTTCACCATAGAAGCAGTAGATGTCTTGAATATCCTGCTCGGAAAGTCCACGACCGAAATCTCGGATCTTGAAAACCTTTGTGAGCTTGCTGGGCATGGTGATAATGATAGGAGTATCTGCCTTACCTGCCTCGACATTGGCATCGTAGGCATTAGCAGAGTATTCACGCACGACAGCACCGATCTTGTCGGTATAAAGCTGATTGCGTAGAACATTGAAGATGTGAGCGAGTCCAGTATCTTTGATGCCGAAACTGACGGCAGACTTAATTCCTTCGGACTTGAGCGTATTATATGCGGTATTTTGTATCATGGTGTTAGTAGTGTTGTGTGAGCCTTCATAATAGACTTTCTTGTATGGCATGACAAGAATTATTTTCACAATTTTTACAGGTATCTCTAAAGCATTCAATAAGAATGACTTACGGCGTCGGGCCCCGCCGGGCTAAAGGAGGGCCCATAAGCCGAAAAGAGCCCCCCAGTGATGGAGGGCCCTTTGTCTGACAACCCCTAACGATGCCTGTGGGTAGAACTCCCAGAAGTGTGATGAGAACGACCGCTTGAAGAGCTATGCTTCCATCCTGCGGCGTGTGCTCCAGAAACAAATAGGAAAGATGCTGCGATAAGAGTTGCCACGATTGTTTTATTCATGTGTTGAGTATAAGTTGTATTTGTATTTTTCTATTCCACCATTGTTGAACATACGATAGTGCCAGTTACCATGAGTAACATCCATCATGTGTCCGAACAATAGAGAGTTCTTTGGGTTAACCTCGTAGCCAAGAAGTTTTAGAATAAATGTGAAGGGGTCTTTCATTTTTATAGTTTATGGGTTTTTGGTTTGGACTGCAAGGAAATTATTCCCTGCCACTCCGTCGAGTGCTACCCCCAGATGAATCTCTTCACGCTGGGGTTGGTGACTGCACGATACGATTGCAGAACACACAGGGGGGTTTTGCTCTCTGCTTTTAGCCCAGTTAATTATGCTGGACGCCGACTTGAGACGGTTAACTTCAGACGATCATTTGTCGTCTGCAAATTAGTAGCATTACAAATTATTAAAGAGCTTCCTAGATTGTGTCTTTAGAACTGCTAGGCCAGTCCGTATTATTACTATAAACCTATTTGTCCTGTTCGTCAACAGGTGTTTCAAAAAAAGTAGAGTCTAATCCAAAATAGGAAAACAATTCCCAAAGCTTTTCCTGTGCCATCTCTAACCCTTTAACCGCATCAAAATCTTCAGTATGTTTTATCTCTTGCTCCAAATAGTTTTGCATATTGATACAGACCGCGCGCCACTTCTGACCATTCAAGCAGTCTGTCATGGGTACTTCTTCCTTGGGTAATAAATACTTAATATTAACTTCCATATATCTATACTCTGTATTTACTAATGCCAAATCTAATAAATAGGTTGGGTATTTGCTAGCCAAATCCCCCTTAATAGCTGTATTAGCTAATGCGATTTCCCCTAAATAGGGATTTACGCCCGATATCTCCCTAAATAGCAATTTGGGGGTATCCCTGTCCCCTCACATCAGAAACTAATATCGTTTCTGTACTACTAAATGGAATAATTATTTCTATTTCCACTATTATTAGTATAACACTACTTGGGAGCGTTGTCAAGCCCAGTTAAGTTGTTGATATTCAAGCACTTACAGCGCCGGGCCCCGCCCGGTGGGCGTTGTATTACATTACCAGCTATCTGTAAGATAGTTGCATACAATCAGTCCCACGACCACAAGTAAGACAATATAACGCTTTCTCATTTTGCCTCCTCCGATCCGCCGAACATCTGATCCCACTCCTCGCCAGTGATGCCAGTCTTGTAGAACTCACGCTCATCGGCGTTGAGGTTAGGGAAGGCGTTCTGTAGAAGCGCGCCGTTGGCGTAGGCTTCGACTTGAGCCTCGGTGATGTCGAGGTCGAGGGTGCGGGTGACGCGACTGAATGGTGATGTGCGAGTTACTTTCATATGATCATCATACTACAATTTGTCCCTATCACAACAAAAAAAATGCATGAATAAAAATTAATTTATTAAAAAAAGCTTGACATAACACTTGTCTTACTGTATACTACCGGGCGGGGCCCGGCGCTGTAAACCCTTGAGAATCAGTAACTTACACAAGCCAGAACAGTGTCAAGCAAAAACCGCCCACGATGTTAGTCGTGAGCGGTTGATGTTAGGCTAGATGTTAGGCCTCGACTAGAACCGCATCTTGAGCCTCCACGACTTGCTGGGCCGCGATCCCTGCGAGAGGGTCGAGCAGTGCGTGTAGAGCGTCCGACCTGCGAGGCAGTGCCATCGCATTACCGCGCAGGACATTGGTGAAGGCGTTGTGCAAGCCCCAGAGGTTGCGCTCGGAACCCCAGACATCGTGTTCGGGTTCGTGCCACTGGGCGACCACATCCGCAAGCGCAGTCTTGGAAACCGCACCGCAACGGAAAGCCTTCACGATGATGTCGTGAGCGTCCTTGTCCGCAATCGTGCAGGACTGATAAGCCTCGACGCGCTTGGCATGATTGCCCCATGCGCTAGTGAGCTTGCCGAATGCGCCAGCGAGGAGCATCGGAAGATCGCGCAGGATGAACTTTGTGTGACGACGAGCGATCTTGATCTCGTTGTGAAACGCGAGGTTATCGCAGACGAAAGGCGCGGAGCCAGCATTGATGCCAGCAGGGAACGACTTGTCGTGCGAGTTACGCAAGCCGATCACAGTCCCGACAGTCTCGGCAAGCGAGAAGTTAGGGATTCCAGCGACTTGGAACAATCCAAAGTAGCGCTGACCATCACGAGCGAGAGCGTGACGCTCCTGCACGATTTCAAGGCCAGCGGTCGAGACAGTCTCGCGCAGGCCTTCGATGATGCGCGAGTGAGGAATCGGATGCCACGACTCCGTGGCGTTAGGGGTGATGGAGTTAGCGACTTGCTCGGAAGAAACTTCGTGGCCGCCGCAGTGTAGTGTGAGGTTTAGTGTTTTCATTGAGCCTTTATCATCCTATTTTTTGTGCGGTACGGCAAGAGGTATTTTGATTTTTTTGTGTTTTTATTTTTATCATATACTACTTGACACCCGCAGAGCTAGTGTTTATGCGGCTCCGCGGGCTATTTGATCTACAGCCGGTAGCCCACCCATAGAGCCAGTATCCATGCCCCTGTGCAGTTGTCTTACAAACCGCCGGGCGGGACCGGGCGCCGTAACCCGTTGAAGCTTAGCGAGTTACGACGATTGACTGTTGGAATGTTATATTAGCGCATCTTGTTCTCCTTTTTTATTTATTTTTATTTGCATGAATTGCGATGGCCACTAACAAGCATATTAGTAAGAAGGTCATGGCGCACGATATTAAACGGTTGCAATTACAAAGCCGGAATTGTCCTTTTTTCCTTTACCTTTAGCGACAAGGCCCACGATCACGCCTTGAGGGTCGAGGAAGCGAAGGTCGGTGTCGTCACCATTGACCACGGGCTTGCCAAGGTAGGTTTCGGGAAGTTTGCCAGCGAACACGGCGGCAACATTTCCCTTCATGCTTGCAATCAGTCCGACGATGCTCTGATTGTCCTCCTTGCGTGAGAATGTCAGATGATAGTTTTCGGGAAGTTTGCCTTGCAGGTGTGCAATCATCCTTTGCGGATTTGGCGTGTAGTCGTAGAACATCACTTCTGGATAAGATTTCATGTCGATCAGATTTTCCCATGGCAGATCAGAAAGAACATTAAGCCGCACAGCAAGTTTCATATTTTTCTTTTTTGCGTTCTTAATCGCAAGAGAGATTTCTTTTTTTAATTGTGTAAGGAAAGCGTCCTTCTGTTCTATGAAGTAACGAGACTTTTTCAGTCGTGCCTCTTGAACATTAGAGAAAGCACCCATGCCCGAAGTGTTGAGGCAGGCGGCGGCACAACCTTTTGACGCATGAGAGCAAAAGTTTTTTCCTGATAGGTTGTAAGGCAAGAGAGACAAGCCAAGAGTGAGCCAGCCGAGTTTTTCGCCTTTGCGGATTTTTGTATTGTTTGGTGATAGGAGTTTCATGGTTCTATGATTTTGATTATTTTTTGCGTTAGTGTAAAGCGTTTTTTTATTCATTATCGCACCAGTCGCTTGAGCCTTCACGAATGAGATGTCCTTCTGGCACACGATCCGTTGCCCAGCCCATGAAGTTTTCCCTTGTGATACTTGCAAGCGTGTCCTCTGCCGCTTGTCGTGCGTCTGCCTTGAACTTTTCCGTGTTGCCCTTGTATTGCTTGCTGATAGGAGAGTCTTGCCAGAGGCGGATATTTTCCCATGTAAGACCACGAACGATGTCCTCTGATGTCGTGAGAAAGTAGGCGAAGCTCTCGCCGATGTAGTGAAGGAAACCATCTCCGAGCGTTTGTCCGTTGCTCACCCATCCTCCCTCGTCGTCGATGTTGCTTGTGACATTTGCACCAGCAACGCCAAGGTTGAAGTAGCGGTTAAAGGATCGCTCAATCTGTTGGCGTGTGCCAGAGAGACCGAATGCCAAGCCGTTGCCGTAGGATGAGATTGCTTCCGATGCGAAAGCGTTGAGGGTTGCGTTAGGGGTTAGGGTGTTGTTGTTTGTCATGGTTCAAAACTACCCGATGCCCTCACGAATTGCGAGAAGTTTTTTTCATTTTGGTGAAACTTTTTTTGTGCGAAACTTGTTGACAGCCGTAGAGCTAGTGTTTATGCGGCTCCGCGGTCGTATTCATCTACAGCCGGTATACCGGCGCTAGAGCCAGTATCTATCGGCCTTCGACATTGTATGACAACGCGCCGGGCGGGGCCGGGCGCCGTAAGTAGTTGATATTCAAGAACTTAGAACGATTGCGTCTCTCGGAGGTATGTTAGTCGCTTGCTGGATATTAAGTAACACTCTTCTAGCCTCTGAAGCGGACGATTTAATCCTGTGTCATAAATTGTTCCGTTTATGATAGCAAAAGCGTGACGATTAGTTGCTACATAGTAGTGACCTGTTGGGTTCTCCTTAATGAACCTCTGAATGGTAACACTTTTGTAACGCTTTTTCTTATATGTTATACCATATTCCTTTTTGGCATATTTTAACAACTTGTCTGGATAGAAGCCTTTTCCTTTTTTGCGTCCTGCTTCTGTTCCGATCTTGTGGGCGTACTCGTATGGGATACCCGCACTAATCGCCAAAGCTCGGATTGTGCAATCTCCTTTTTCTTTGATTCCAGAACGAGAACGGCCTCCATCAGTTGCATTTGTTTTTAATTGCATTTTTATTTTGTTATGATTGACGCCCGACTAGGGTAGTCTTTGTCTCTGTAGCGGATACACCGCCATTTATTTTACAGATTACAGAACAGGGCATGGAGCCCCTTGTCCCCTAGTCGAGCAAAAACCTTTAGGCGATCAGTTCAAACCGCACGATGCGATCCAAGCGGAACCTACGGATGTCATCCACGGCAGGAACATAGCAGGTGATCCCCTCACCAGCAAGATTGTTCCTACGATCCTCTTTGTAGAGGAACTTCGCAAACGGACGGCATACCTGATACTCTTTAGGCTCGAAACGATTAGTCTCTGCCTTGTAGACAATCTTGTAGGTTTTGCACAAGCCGATGCTATAGGCGATCTTGGTGAATAGGAGGTTTAGGTTTAGTTTTTTCATTGTTTTGGGTTTTGTTGTTGTTGTTGGTTTAGTGTGATTCTATTTTTACAATTTTTGGGTGATGTGTCAACCAGCAAAAGATACAATCTTGATATTTTTTGAGGCTCGGTAAGCCGAGATCATGTCGCTGATGCGGTTGCGACTCATCTTGGTCATGCCGCTAGTAACGCCCCAGTAGCGTTTCGTTTCCTTGTGAGACTTCACGCCGTCTTGGATTGCAATCACAAGATAGGTACGGATATTGCAGACATTGGTGAAGTTGAGTGTGGTGTTCTTATTTTTCATGCTGTAAGCGTACCATGATCGTAGAAAAAAATCGAGAAAAAAATTCGACTAGGTGAAACTTTTTTTTACGAAAAGTGTTGACAAGATTTGTCGCTTCTGATATAAGCAGTCACCTATTGTATTACAATTGTCTTGCATTGTCAACCGGGCGGGGCCCGGCGCCGTAACCCCTTGGTTCTCAGCGCTTTACATTAATCAACCATTTTAGTGATGAAAACAGGAGTGTATTCTCCGACATAAGCACCAGCGATATTAAATTCAAAGAATTCCCATGCTTCATCTCTATCCATTCCTTCGGACATTAGCTTGGTGATAATTTTATTGGTATCGTAAGCAATCACAGATGGGCGACCAGCTTGCGAGGTAAAACCAATGATGCAGTCATCATACCCATCGGCCTTGAGAACATTTTCGTCAAGGCATTCTAGGAGTTCGTCAAGATCAATTTTAGAACTCATAGCCGCCTCCTATGTCGTTCCTGTCTTCAACACAAGAATCTAGATAATGGTCTGGCTCTACTTCATCCATATCTCTAGGCGTGTGACCTAGCTCATGCTCTTCCATGTAGTATTCTGGCTCGTTGCTGTTATTGGGGTCGTTGGGGTCGGTCATGTTTTTAGTCCTTTTTGGTTGAGATACTGGATTTGAATAAGATTGAGCATAAGCAGGTAAGCCCCCATGCTTGGAACCAAGTAAGTGATTTAAGCCCAAACAGGGAAGGCATCAGCCAATTCCATAAGATCATTACAAGGATAGAATGAAGCAGAGCAAGTAAAACTATCAGTACAAGAGCGAATGCGGCTAGAGCAATTTTTTCGGGTATGTTCATAATCTGATTAAAATGTTTTTTGGTTATAGTGTCAAGCGTTGATCGTGGCACAGAACTCTCTGAACCCACGGACGATGTGCGAGATGTCGCCGGTAGTACTACAGAGTGCATCGGCAATGCTTATCGCACAATCACGCTCAAGCTGAAGCTGAAGCAATTTCTTCATCACTTCTCGCTTAGGGATTCTGGCAGTAGACTCCTCAAGAGCGTCTAGCATTAGGTCAAAGTCCATTTTAGTGAAATTCTTTTTGATCATTTGATTCCAAGGGATTTGAGTTGCTTGTTAAAAGCCTGTTCAGACTTTGCGGCGTAGTAGCTACCATCTTGAAATGGAGCTTGGGCGAAAGATACATCGTTCCACTTGAACGATACGAATCCCCAGCTATCTGCCTCGTAGCAGGCGGCGTGGTGAACGATAGAGGCGTGTTGCCAGTAGAGTGAGGTGATGATGCAGTCAATCGTGCAGATGATGGTGATGCCCACGGCAAGCGTGAGAGTTTTGATGATGGTGTTTTTCATGGTGTTGGTTTTTTTGTTGGTTGTGGTCATTTATTTTGTAGTGCGTAGTACCGATCCATAATCTCTCGGACTTCGGATTCTGTTGGGTAGTCTCTCCTGCTCCACTCGTAAAACTCTTGGACAAGCTCTTTAAGGCAGACATTTTCGGTGTGTGATGCGGCTAGCTCTCGCTCAAGTCGTTCTGCGAATTCTACTGGAACTGCGGATATCATAAATGGACGCTCTCCGTAGAGTTCCGTAGCGGAATCTGTTCGTGGTGTGTCGGTTGTCATGGGTTAATTAAAATGTTTTTTTATTGTTCAGTCAAGCTTTCCGAGATTTTTCCATTCTCTTCTTGGCTTTAAGCTCCTCAAAAGAACTTACGCCATTTTTTTCATATAGCTCATCAAGACCTTCTTTCGCACCTTCACGAATTGCGGTGATAATCTCAAAAAGAAAACCGGCAACCTTGAAAAGAATCCAAAGGGCGACAGAGACGAATACGATGGTTTCAGCGATGTGTAGTATGGTGTTCATAAAGTAATTAAAATGTTTTTTTATTGTTCAGTCAACCCAAATGTTCGGATTGCCATGCTCTTTGACGATGGCCTCCAACTCGTCGAGCCAAGCCTCGTACTCGGAGGCGTAAGCGGCGAGATCGTCAACTGCGATTTCTTTAGGGTCAAGTAGTAGTTCCATGATTAGAGAATACCAAAAAAAGAGTTTTGTGCAATAATTATTTATAAAAAAATTTCGACCGGATGGGAGAAAACGATTGACAGCCTGTAGCTCCAGTGTTTATGCGGGTTGTCGGTCATATCAATCTAGCGCCGGTACATGGTCGCTAGAGCTAGTGTTTATGCGGCTTCCCGAGGGGTGGCCGGTGCGCCGGGCGGGGCCGGGCGCTGTAAGTGCTTGATATTGAAGGGTTTACTTAAACAAGAGCGCGATCACAGTTAGTGGTGCGGAAACTGCAAGCAAAACCCCAATGATTTCTACGATGTTATGTATCATGTTAATTAGATGTTAAAGGGCACGAAGCTCGCGCAGTGCGGAGATGTTTTCCTTGATTTCGGTATTCCAGAAGTCCACGGAACTAACATAGCGAATCCGTTGAGCATTTCGACGATTTTGCCACGATTTAGCGATGAAGGCTCGGATGGCAACACTAGCAGTGAAATTGCTTGAACTGGAGAGGGTTTTTTGTTTATTTTTCATATTGTTAGTTATTTGGTTAGGGTTAATGTTAAATTGACGGAATTAGTACCTTTCCGAGAGAGGTTTAGCGAACATGACCTTCGCCATGTTGTAGTACTTGATTCCCGACCATTTCGGGTCGTTGTATTGCTCACGAAAACCATCTCTGGTTTCAGCGTAGCGTTCGCTGATTTCCTTGATGTTAAACCAACGGCCAGCGGTGAAAATGTCCTTATCGGACAATCCGTAATCGTTACCCAGATGGGTATGAAGGAAAAGCTCGTACTCGCCATCATTCCAGCGAGTGTCGGAGATCAGTTCTTGAACTCCTGCGCCTCCCCAGTTGATTATGAGAGCCATCCCGATGTTCGGGGTGAAGCTAGGGGTGAAAGTGACGGGTGAAGTGTTAATCGTATTGTTCATAGTAGTAGTATAAGGGTTAGAGGTTGATTGTACAGAAGAATCGCAATTATTTTTGATTTTTTTTGTTTCGTTGCTTTTCTTATCTTTCATGCTATTAGCATACCATAGGTCATGCAAAAATGCGACAAAAATCGTTCGGCTACCATGTGGTCATCACGACACCTCCTGTCAAGAAATTGACTGGCTGTAGACCTAGTGTTCATGCGGCTTGATGGGCGGCCTGTAGACCTAGTGTTCATGCGGCTCCGCGACTTACTTGATCTATAGCCCATGCCCTACCAATAGAGCCTGTATTCATGCGGTTCCGCGAGGGGCGACCTGTCCGCCGGGCGGGACCGGGCGCTGTAAGTTGTTCTCTATCAGCAACTTATGCTTTTTACTCTTTATGAGCTACTAACAACCCACATATTCCAGCCTCATGTGCATCCAAAATTGAATCAACATTATCATCGATGTGTAGTACGCTTCCTAACTTCTGAAGAAATGGAAGTTTTGCTTCACCTTTTGTTGCTACCATTCCAGTGATAGGTAGGTTATGAGTTTTGATGAACTCTTGAACCTCATCCATCATTGACCATGCTCTGAAACTCACAATCCAGATTTCATATCCTTCTTTTGCCTTATCAAAGACAATCTCAAAAATCTCTTCAATCGGAGTTAGCGTTCCTCCTTTAAGGTGTTTGATTGGATCAACTGGATCCCAGACTCCATGAGTCTTTGCTAGTGTTTCGTCGAAGTCAACTGTGATTACTTTTTTCATATTCTTATCTTAATGCCTGTATGGATCGTTTGCGAGATTTTTCTTTGCGATCTCTGCCGCTTTGCGATTCTGTTCCATCACCTTCTGCATGAATGGATCTGCTTTGATCGTTTGGTTTTTCTTATCTTTCATGTGTACATTGTACCCCAGGCGATTTCAAAAAGCGAGAAAAAAATTCGTTTGCGGTAAACTTTTTTTATGTGAAAAAGCTTGACATTCACTTGTCACACAATTGTAGTACAACGCCAGCCAGGCGGGGCCGGGCGCTGTAAGCTGTTGATATTCAACGCTTTACGCTAATCCCACTTCTGCGGATGTTTAGTGGTGCGTTTGTAGCGCTTTTTTGAATCAATTAACTTCTGGGCTGGAGCAAACCGCTGACGCGGCTTAACATCCTGTAATTTGATCGTGAATCGTTCGGTTTTCATATTGTTTTTTAGTTATCTGTTCAATGTGGAAGTTTAATGTTTTATAGTGAGAAAAAGCTTGGTTTATTATATCGTTCATGCTTTTACCTGTCCACTTTTTCAAAGTGGAAAACTTGGACTTGCGGTTAGTTGTGAAGCAGTAGGTATGAGCGTAAAATTTCATATTATTATTCAGCAGGCACATTCTCCCAGTACCAGTCGTTATACATTAGCTTCCATTCTGCCTTGAAGCATTCTAGTTGCTCGCCTGTGTAGGTGAACAGATACGAGAACCTGTCAAGAATTGGTTTCATGTTGTATTCGTTGAACGACTGCTCTAGCGACTGCCAGAGAGAGTTTTCGTTCATCGAACGGAGGATGAGTTCTTGAGTGGAGTTGTGGGTGATGTCAATTTTCATGATTATTTTAATTTGATTTCTAGTTGTTTGATTTTTTGCTCTAGCTCTTTCGTATATCTGCGATAGAAAGACAAGTCTTGTTCGTAAGTCTTGATTGCATAGATTGCTTGTTCGAGTTTCTTTTCGGTGTCACCGATAAGAACCAGACTATCATCGAAGCGTTCTTTGTTCATTCGCTTCTGTTCTGAATCCATGATGGCAGTCTGGATTCTATCATGTCTTGCTTCTGGTGTTTCACCGCCACAGACTACTTTGAAACTACGGAGAGGGTATTTGTATGATCTCATATTTTTATTTGTTGTTGATGTTGTTATAGTAAGGGTTGCTCATGATTTCCGCAAGCTTTTTCTGATGCTCTGCGATAGTTTTTTCAAAGTTGGCAATCTGTGCCTTGAGGGGATTCTGCCTCTTGGTTTTGTAATTTATCTTTCTTATTTTCATGCTTTCAGTCTATCAGATGGATTCGGTTTTGTCAAACTATTTTTTTTGTTTTTTTATTCCTCTTCTGGCTCAAACTCTGCCCATTCTCCGCAAGCCTTGCAGAGGGCAATGTTTCCGTTCTGTTCGAGAACTGGTGAGAGTGGACTATTGGAAGCCCCACAGCAGTTGCTGACTAGCTTTACCTCTTTGAGTGTTTCTTTATCTTTCATGCTATTAGCATAAGCCAGAACACGGAAAATTGCAACATCTTTTTTTCTTTTTGGTAAACTTTTTTTTGACGATTTTGCTTGACAGCCAAGCCGGTGGATTGGCGTGTACCTTCATCCGCAGGCACGGGGGTGTCTGTAGAGCTAGTGTTTATGCGGGTCTACGCTGTAAGACAGGCCGACCGGGCGGGGCCCGGCTCTGTAAGTGGTTGATGTTCAGCTACTTATGCCTGCGCTTCCATATGTTGGCATAGATGTTATATAGTCGCCGTTCGTACTCTGGATGCGCACCTAACTTGACGCCTCGTCTGCGCAGTATGTCGGCGATGTGACGCTTGATCTGTATCTGTTGCACTATTGTCATACGTGGTGTGCTGGTGGCTTAGTGGTGGCGGTGGTTGCTCGTGCCTGCGAAGTGGCCTGATGTGCCACGACTGCCACGACCAGAGATGCCGCTGTTGCGAGAGCTGGCGTGTGAGGTAGCAGGGATGAGGACAGCGAGAAAGAATGAGATGATGGCGATGTGTGAAGTGCGATTCATATTGTGTGTGGTGTTGATTGTGATTGTATGGTTACTTGGACAGGACTTCAAGAGCTATTGTTATGATGCCGACAGCAGAGAGCGAGAGCAAGCCGAAGGCGAGGAACGAGGCGATGATGAGGACTGATTCGATATGGTGTTTCATGTGTGGTGTTGTGGTGTTGTGGTTAGCGTGACTGAATGAAAGTCTTTGCCTCAAGCAGAGCGTTGCTGATGTAGTAGCAAACCTTCATGCGAAGCGTGTTCTGATTGCGAGCATGGAAAGCAGAGAGGTTGTAGAACTTCTGTGAGAGATTGTAGATTGTGGTGATCATGATTAGAGTATGGGTGAATGTGGTGATTGTGTCAACGATTATTTCTTGGGAATCCAGAAGCCCTCATTCCAGAGGCTACGCTTGACCTCTGCTTGTTTCTGGAGTTCGATTCTACGGAGTTCGATGATTCTTTGTTTGGTTTCTTTATTCATAGGTAGATTGTATGTCATTGGATTAGTTGTGTAAAGGATTATTTTTTAGTGCCGGTATGGGTTAGCGGCGAGATTCTTCTTGGCGATCTCTACCGCCTTCCTATTCTGTTCAGCGATGAAGCGGTTACGAGCGGCGATCTGTTGATCGAGTGTTTGGTTGTTCTTATTGTTCATGGATTCATGATAGCACCGGCATGACAAAAACACAAGAACTTTTTTTATTTTTTTTCATTTTTATTTTTGCACACCAACGGATGCGGTGCGAATCCCCCCACCTTTTTGAAAAAAAAGGCTTGACTCTGGCCCGGAAGCGGTCGGGTGGGTCAGACTTCCCTCTCCCCTAATAAAATAACTACCTTATTCAGAAATCTCGGCCACTTCTACTAGTTTAAACTAATAGTTCAGTGGCAAATTTCCGATACACTGTCGCGGAATTTTCCGAATAATCCGCGTTAATTAATTACTAAGGTTTAATTCCCTCGAATATAGGGGAATTAGAAATTACAATACATTAAAAC
>Ga0208257_1000238_pt1 | contig 18229 bp, 16 predicted proteins | sample CryBogCBH10Sep07_FD_184610 | JGI IMG/M metagenome (GOLD analysis project Ga0208257, IMG submission 184610) | Freshwater microbial communities from Crystal Bog, Wisconsin, USA - CBH10Sep07 (SPAdes) | ecosystem: Environmental > Aquatic > Freshwater > Lake | place: Crystal Bog, Wisconsin, USA... | reverse complement strand
TCTATTGAGAAGATTACAAATAGGAAAATAAAATATGCACAAGATACAAAGCACAATCGAATTATCAAAGCTTAACAAGATATACCACGTAAGCGATATTCACATTAGAAACTTCAAAAGACACGACGAATACAATAGAGTCTTCGAAAGATTATACAGCTACATAAGAGATACTTACACTGACGATAGTCTAATAGTATTGACAGGAGACATCGTACATTCAAAGACCGACGTTACTCCTGAATTGGTCGAAATGGTACATACTTTCTTAAGAAATCTGTGTTCTATAGGTAAAGTACTAATGATTCCTGGTAATCACGATGCTAACTTAAATAACGCACACAGAATGGACGCACTGACTCCAATCGTTAATGCGTTGAACGAACCAAATCTGTTGTACGTTAAAGATACTTGCCATTTTAAGATCGCAAATAGGACTTTTGTTCATTGGTCTGTATTCGATAAAGAGGACAAGTACGTTAAGGCAGAAAAGATCAAAGGCGACTACAAGATCGCTTTATTCCACGGTCCTGTTACCGGCGTACAGATAAGAGAGAACGCTCAATTGTTAGATCAAAACTTAAATATTTCCGATTTTGAAGGCTTCGATATAGGATTGTTGGGAGATATTCATACGCGTCAATTTTTGGACGGAGAAAATACCATTGGATATCCAGGATCTTTAATTCAACAGAATCATGGAGAAACCATCGGTAAAGGTATATACGTTTGGAACTTAGAAAATAAGAAAGCAGAGTACGTAGAGATAGAAAATGATACAGCGTTCTACACAATCAACGTAGACACTGGAGTCTACGATCCAATTCCCTCTTACCTTCCTCAGAATTTGTATTTGAGAGTTAGATACAAAAATACTACTCAGTCCGTAATTAAAGATATCGTTTCTATTGTAAAACAAACAAGAAATGTAGTAGAAAGTTCGATACAAAAAGTTAACGATTTTTCTAACACTGAAACAGGAGAAAAAAGACTACATAACATCGACGTAAGAGACGTAACTTATCAAAATACTATATTGACTAGTTTCTTAGAGACGACTTTTGGCGAAGATATAGAGTCAATTAACAGAGTATTGGAGATAAATACCAATCTTAATAAGTTATTGTCCAAGTCCGAAGTACCAAGAAATTCTATGTGGATTCCTAAAAAGTTTGAGTTCGATAACATGTTCTCTTACGGTAAAGGCAACGTAATAGATTTCTCAAGTATGGAAGGAACTTACGGTATATTCGCTCCAAACGCAAGCGGAAAGTCAACTTTATTGGACTCTATTACGTATTGTATTTTTGATAAATGTTCTAAGACTGCTAAAGCAGGGCAAGTAATGAACAACCAATCTTCTAACTTTCATTGCAAATTAACTTTTGAATTACACGGTAAAGAATACACAATTGAGCGTAAAGGTATCAAGCAAAAGCAAGGTAACGTTAAAGTTAATGTAGACTTCTATTACATGGACGGTGAAGACAAAATATCGTTGAATGGTAAAGATCGAAGCGATACTAACGCTAAGATTAGAGAAGTTATGGGCAATTACGAAGACTTTGTATTGACTGCTTTATCAGTTCAGAATAATAATACTGGATTCATTGACATGTCTCAAAGCGATCGTAAGGATTTGCTTTCTCAGTTCTTGGACATCAACGTATTCGAAGACTTGTACAACTTGGCCAACAACGAAATGAGAGACATATTAGTATTATTGAGAGAACATCAGAAAGAAGACTATCACCAATTACTAAGAAAAGCTGAGTTCGACATTGATACTTTCGATATCGCATTAGAAGAAGCCAAAGAGCAAAAGACCGATATAGAAACTAAAAGAGCTCTGATCAATAGTCAAATATTAAATAAGACTGCTCAATTAATTCCAGTTGATAAAGACATAGTTGACATCGATGGACTTGAAGAGCAAAAGACCGCAGTAGAAACCGGCATCTCAAAGGTAATTAGTTTTATAGACATAAATTTAAAAGCTTTAGAAAGTATAGACGGTAAAATAGTCGAACTTAACTCACAAACTATCTTCAATAAATTAATCAAAGACATCAATTTAGAAGATTATAGTCACAAATTAAGATCGCACCAACTTGATACCGAAGCTTTACAGCAAGAGAAATTAAAATTAAGCCACGCTAAAGCAAACTTAAAGAATAGCCAAAAGAAGATGGAGAAATTGGCCGAACTTAAGTACGATCCAAACTGTAAATTCTGTATGGACAACGTATTTGTAAAAGACGCCATAGAAACAAAGAACACCATAGATTCTGAAGAGCAAGCGGTGTCGAATATAGAAGAAGTTATAGAGACTCTTGAAAAAAGGATCAAACATTGGTCTTCTGCTATCGAAACAAAGGACGCAAAAGATAAGTACGATAAGAGTTTACAAGATCTTGAAGCTCAAAAGAACAGATTAAACGCGGACGAAAACAAGTTAAATAAAAAGTTAAACGACGCCAAAGCTTTATTGACCAGCATAGAATCAAAGATCGAGGCTCATAATCAACAACAACAGGCAATAGAGACCAATAGTGATTTAAACTTAGAAATAGGCGAGCTAAATAAGGATCTAAAAGCTGTTGAGAGAGAACTAAACACAAAGAACGAAGAGATAGTCGAAATTTCTGCCAACAAGAAATTGGAAGAGAGCAATAAAGTAAAGTATCAAAAGTCGATAGAGAAGTTGAAAGACCTAGAAGTCAAGTCAAAGGATTATCAACAGTACTTAGCCGCAACTCACAGAGACGGTATACCTCACATGTTAATTGCTAGTATTATACCTTCTGTAGAAGAGGAAATCAATAATATCCTTGCACAAATAGTGGATTTCTCGATAGTTTTACAAGCCGAAGACAAGTCAATAAACGCTTACATCGCCTATTCAGAAGAGGATTATTGGCCTTTGGAGTTGACCTCTGGAATGGAGAAGTTCGTAGCTAGTTTGGCCATTAGAACGTCTTTAATTAACGTGTCCTCTTTACCAAAGCCTAATTTCTTGGCTATCGACGAAGGCTTTGGAGCGCTAGATTCTAGCAATTTAAACTCTATGGTGATGCTATTCGACTACTTGAAGACACAGTTTAAGTTCATTATGATCATATCCCATATAGATTCCATGAGAGACATTGTAGACTCTCACATAGAAATTAATAAGACAAACGGCAAATCTAAAATAGCGCATCCGTAGTGATATTTATTAAGAAACTTAAATGGATTTTAACGTGATCAAGACAGTAATCGCAATATACCCAGGAAGATTCCAGCCTTTTGGTAAACACCACGCTGATTCTTTTAAATGGCTAGAATCAAAGTTCGGTGCAGCGGATACTTTCATAGCAACTACAGACAAAGTGGAACCTCCAAAGAGTCCATTGAACTTTAAAGAGAAAAAAGCCATCATATCCAAGTACGGATTCGGCAATCAAGTAGTTCAAGTTAAAAATCCTTACAAAGCCGAAGAGATCACATCAAAATACGATCCTAAGACTACCGCTGTTGTATTCATGGTAGGACAAAAGGACATGCAAGAGGATCCAAGATTCAAAATTGGCAAAAAGAAAGACGGTACTGATTCTTATTTTAGAAAGTACGAAAAGGACGGAGTGATGAAGCCTTATACTTCTCATGGCTATTTAATAGTAGCTCCTCATGCTTCTCATGAAATTCCTGGTATTGGAGAAATGAGCGGTACAAACATTAGAAAAGCTCTATCTACTCCTACCACCGCGTCTCAATATAAGAAAAACTTCGAAGGAGTATTTGGATGGTGGGACGAAAAGCTTGCCATGTTAATGAAGCAGAAGTTCTCGTCTCAGCCACTTAAAGAAGTGTCTGTATTGAGTACTCTTTTTAAGAAGCTATTAATGGAAGGAGGAGCTGGAGGACACATGGCTCATCCGTTTGACTTGGACAAAGTGAAGACAGGTAAAGATTTAATAGCAGTGTTCGAACAAACAGCAAAATACTTACAAAAGAATCCAGCTCCAGTAAAAATAGACGGAGTAAACGCTTCTATAAGATTGGGCAATATAAATGGCAAGAGAGAATTCGTAATCGATAGAGGTTCTGGAAAGGAACTAGACATCAAAGGAGTTACCAAAGCCGATTTGCCTGCAAGATTTGACACGCCTGGTCACGGTATGATTAAAGTTGGAGGAAAAGTTCTAGACATATTCAACGAAGCTTTGCCTTCAATTAAGGACGAGTTGAACAAATTGGGTATGATCAAGAATCCTAATATTCTTTTTAATATAGAGTACGTAGAGGGCAAAACAAACGTACAGGACTACGGTAAAAACTTCTTGGCAATACACAATTTACTTGAGATAACACAAAATCCGGGCAAAAAATCTAGATCAACTCACGAAATTCCTTACTCAAAAGAAGTACTTGAGTCACTTATACAAAAATTACAGCCTTTTGCGAAGAAGCAAGGATTCGAAGTACTATCTTCAATCCCAGCAAAAGTTACAAAAACTCCAAACTTCGGTTCGGCTTTGTCAAAGAGCTATCCAATAGTATTGGCAAAGGGCAAAAAAGAAACAAAGAGCCTAAAAGACTGGTTGAATCAAGCCAAGAATACGAAGGGTATGAAACTTAAATTGAAAGACGGTAAAGTTGTTGACGCTTTGAGCAAATTAGTTTTCTTGGAAGTCAAGAAAGGCACTCCAGTTACAGAATTGGTTGCCGATCCTAAGGACGCTAAGATCGCCATGGACTCCTTTGCTATATACGAAGGTACCATGGAACTTGGAGACGTATTATTAAAATCAATGACAAGTCCATTGGGCCCAGTCGATCAACAAGAAGGTATAGTTGTAAGAGATCCAGCAATATCGAACGAGCCATTCAAAATTACAGGATCATTTATCGTTAGAGGCTTACAAACAACGTTTACAAAATAATGACTACACAAGAACGCATAGACCTAATAGAGGACTTTATAGACTTTGCTAGCTATCACTTAAAGATAGAGGAACTTCCAAAGATGACATTCATTGGAGACAAGAGTTGGGTATTAGCCAGACACAGTTTTGGTGAGTATACCAACGAAACCAACTCTATAGTAATGTATATAGCTAACAGAAATTTAGCTGACGTCCTAAGAACTCTGGGTCACGAATTAACGCATCACAGACAGAACGAACTTGGATTATTGTATTCCCAATCTGGTGAGACAGGATCTCCAATAGAAGACGAAGCCAACGTTGTAGCCGGTATTCTAATGAGAGAGTTCGGCAAGAAACACGAATTAATATACGAAGGTGTTAAGCTAAATGTATTGAAGCAACTTATAAAATAAAGAGTATGAAAGAAAATGTTTTGAAGAAAGAGTTCTCCAAAAAAGACGTCCAAAGAATGCGAAATATCATTACCAAAAGGACTGGAGATAAAACTCAAGTGTTAGCGGGATGGGAAAAGAAAGATCAAGAGCACGTAGAAGGGGACGTATGGGAAGAGCATGGGCGCAAATGGACGATCTTAAATGGTATAAAGCAAACTGTTACTAAGTTGGACGATTTGAAGAAGCTGGTAGTGATGCCACTGTGTTGTCCTAAGTGTAACAAGCCAATGAGATTGGACGACCTAAACAAGAAAATGTACGGAATTCACAAGATATGTTTCGAGTGCGTAATAGACATGGAGGCCGAAATCAAAAAGCAAGGCAAGTGGGAAGAGTATGTTAGTCAACAACAGAACGCAAACAAGAACGCTCAATTGGACGATTTGGAAAAGAGAGTGGAAGCTTGGTTGAACCAACGAGATTCTTTCGTATCAGAATCTGGAGAGGTAGAAAGCTGGTCTGAGGGTGATAAGTCTAAAATGTACGAAGAGGTAAAACAGTGGATATCGCAACAAAAGGAAGTTAAACTATAACATATTTATAAATAAATCTCGAGAGATGCCTGCAAAATCAAAAGCACAACAAAGACTAATGGGAATGGTACACGCCGCACAAAAAGGTGAAAAACCAGCTAGTCCTAAGGTAGCAAAATTAGCCAAATCAATGACTAAAAAATCAGCAACAGACTTCGCTTCTACAAAGCACAAAGGTCTTCCAAACAAAAAGAAAAAGCCAAAGTACGAAAATAATATCGGAGAAATCCACGCAGTATTACACCCACACGAAGGTTGTAGCGTTGCAGGTATGGTTAAAGAAATCGATCCATTGAAAGGATTGGCTCCTCATTCTATTATGGCCGAGGAAGTACACAGTTTACACCCAAGTAGAGAGCATGCTATCAAAGAGGCTCATAAATTACATCAAGTACACTTAAAGAAGCTTGAAGAGATAGAAAAGAAAAAAGATCACGTAGCTAAAAAGATCACACAAACTATCGACGCTTTAGAAAAGAAGAGAAAGGGACACGTTGATCTAGCTAAAGAAGATCCTAAGAATGCAAGATCTCACAAAGAGCACATCGCTCATTTGGCTCATCAGATAGACGATTTGATGGATAAATTAGAAAAGGTAGAAAGATCTAAGAAACACAAGAAAGAAGACAAAAAGAAATAATGATAAAGCTTTCATCTCTTATTAACGAAGAATTCGAACAAGAAGGAAAAAATCCTTGTTGGAGAGGTTATCATGTTGATCCTAAGAACAAAACAAAGCCAAAAAACGGCAAAAAAGTTCCTAACTGTGTGCCAATAAACGAGCACGAAGAGATAGATCATTTCTGTCCTCAGTGTTTGGCAGAGTACATCGAATCTCATGCAGACTCTTTACACGAAGCCAAATATCACGGTAGAACTGTAACTTTGGGAAAACCTTTCTTAACTCCTGATGGACCAAAGAAAAGATCGGTATACGTTAAGAATGCAAAAGGTAACGTAGTCAAAGTTAATTTCGGTCAAAAAGGTGTAGCGATCAAAAAGCATTTACCAGGTCACAGAAAATCATATAGAGCAAGACATCACTGCGAAAATCCAGGACCTCGTTGGAAAGCAAATTATTGGTCTTGTAGAGCTTGGTAAAACTAAACATCATGATAAAGTTAGCAAATATATTAAAGGAAATCTCAGAAGTAGAAAGAACTAAAGCAGGAAGAAAGGTCAATAAAGCATATTTGACCAAGAATAAATCTGCAATGAAGAAAGAGATTGATAGAGTCGCTAAATTAAAGAATAACGATCCTTCAGCGTATAGAAAATGGGATGCAGATTACGCAGATAAAAATAAGACAAAATCTTATAAGACAAAAAAATCTACTGCGACATCTGCTTATCACAAAAGATTCGGAGAGGGTATAAATGAGAGTAACGAGGACACCGCTTTAGCAAATAAGGCCAAAGCAACGGGAATATCCAAATCGGTATTAAAAGGTGTGTACGATAAAGGTTTAGCTGCATGGAAAACTGGTCACAGACCTGGAGTTAGCCAACATCAATGGGCTATGGCAAGAGTAAATTCTTTTGTGACCGGAAAAGGTGGAGCTAGAAAAGCCGATAAAGGTCTTTGGAAGAAAGCGTCTAAGTCAAAACACAAAAAATAGGCAATATTTATACCAATATAAACAATATGAAAACTAGTACTAAATTAAAATTAGCTCTTCTTAAAGAATTTGGACATCCTCAAGGACCAATAGAAAAAAACTTCGACGAAGAAGGCGAAAACGACGTTAGATTTGCAAACGAAAAACATCGTCCTCATAGAGAAGAAGAGGAATACGGAATGTGCCAAGAGTGTGGAGTTCCTGCAATGTACGAAGGTATGTGTCAAGAGTGCGGATATATGGAAGAAGGACATCATTTAGAAGAAGAGAAGCACGAAGTATTCATGGCTCAAAAGAATCTTGAAACTATTATCAGATCTGCTACAGAATTATTACATAAATTAGGTGAAGAAGAAAGAGAAGTACCAGCTTGGATAGCGGATCATATTACAAAATCAGAAACTTACATCGAACAAGCAAACGACGGCTTCTATTTTGAAGACGAAGAAGGCGGCGAAGAAGACACAGTATACACTTCAGAAGAAGAACCAGAGCACAACGACGACATGACTTTAGCTAAGTTAATGGAAGTTGCAAAGGCTAAAGTGAAACCATCTAAAGGATTAACAAAGAAACAAAAGAGCAGCGTTGAAAAGAAAGCTCATAAAGGTAAAAATGTTGGTCACGGTGGATTCAATAAGTTAGCTAAAAAAGCTGCCAAAGAATACGGATCTAAAGAAGCTGGTAAAAGAGTAGCCGCAGCAGCAATGTGGAAAGGCATTCATCGCAAATAAAATAAACACAAATGGACTTAACAAAACTAAAAGGACACGTTCCTGATAGCGTTATAGCACAACTTCCTGATACCATGGCTAAGTTTGAGATCAATACTCCATTGAGATTGGCTCATTTCTTGGCGCAAGCAGGACACGAATCAGGTAATTTTAGATTGGTTAAAGAGAACTTGAATTATAGCGCAAAAGGATTAAACGGCATCTTCAAAAAATATTTTCCAACTCTAGAATCGGCTTTACCTTATGAAAGAAAACCAGAAAAAATTGCAAATAAAGTATACGCTAATAGAATGGGTAACGGTGATGAAGCATCAGGTGATGGAGCTAAGCACTGTGGTCGTGGCTTTATTCAGTTAACCGGTAAGACCAATTACCAAGCGTTCTTTAAAGCGATAGGACTTCCTGTAGATTCAGATCCTAACTTAGTTGCAACTCAATATCCTTTATTGTCTGCAGCTTGGTTTTGGAATAAAAACGGATTGAACAAAATATCCGATCAAGGATCTTCAGACGCAGTAGTTACACAAAATACAAAAAAAGTAAACGGTGGAACTATAGGATTGGACGACAGAATCAAACATTTCAAAGAGTTTTTCGCTATATTGGCTTAACCTATGATGATAGACAACAACAACATACTAAAGATATTATTGGAAGCAGACGCTGATCCAAACGATCCTCTAAAGCAACCAAACGAAAAACCTACAAAACCTCATGGATTCGAAGAAGATCCAATGGGCTTTATCATACGCAAATATCACGGTCTTGCAAGAATCCTTGCAGAACTAATGAGTTCGGACTTCAAACAATATTTGACTGCTATATTCGTTGTTGCACCAAAGCCAACTACTTTTAAAATCGTTTTACACAACGGTCAATTTTTCTTTATTACTTATATGGGTAAAGGCTTTTACGAAGCTAATATTGCTGGTAAAAGATACTACATGAACAACATTGGTACTAAAGAAAGAGCGATGCAAGCGATTGCGAGATTGCTTAAGTTCGGCAATCCATTAAAAACAAAAGGTCCTGAAGGCGCAGAGCAAGGTACTAGAGAGGACGATGGTACAGGTAATTCTCCAAACAGCGGATTTGCTAACGGAGGTGGAGGTGGATACGCTCAAACCGGAGGTGAAGAAGGAGGCGAAGAAGGTGGAGAGGAAACCGGCGGTGAAGAGGGCGGTGGAGAAGAAGCATTAAAGGAAGTTACGCTAGTAAAGAATTTGTTAAAATTCAAAAATATAGGCCAAAATTTCATAAACGCATTGATAAAAGAAGTGTATTTACCTTCTAAATCAAAAATAAAAGTTATGAAAAATCAGCCATTACAAGAGGCAAAAGTACCAGATCTAAGATCTGCAATGAACGCAGCGATGCAAGCTGCAGGATTAAACGGAAAGCCTAAATCCGGTCCTCCTCAGTTAAGATACCAATTGGGAACAGATCCAATAAAATCTATTGCTAAGATCGCAGACAAATTAATCGGAAAAGGTAATTACACTGTTAAAGACGTACCAATGGGTACAGCAGATTCCGCTTCAGGAAGCTATCCAACTATCAAATTAACAGTGACTAAACCTACTCAGAACTACAAAAAGGGTGAGTTCGTATTGATCGTTAATCAGACAGGTCAAGAAAAAAAGAGCGTAACTGCTAAAGCGTTAACTCCAGTAAATTTGGGTATTGCAGGAGAATATAAAGACTTAAATAGCTTGGTAAGAGCATCAACAAATGCTGTTAGCAAAGATAAAGCTTTGGGTCCAATTCTTAAAGGCCTTATATCCGATACCGCTAACAACACCCCAGTTGCAAAATCTGGATTGTCTAAATTGAAAAGTGGTAAAACAAACGTTATATTATCAAAAAATACTACGGCTCTATTAAATAAGATATCTAAAGAGGACAAGAATACAATCGGTAAAGACTTTGGAGAAGTATTAGGTGCAATATTCTTGGGCAAAATGGTAGGAATTAAAAAAGGTCTAGTTTTCCCTAAAGGAAACGAACCTCTTGTTGACTTTTACATCGATGGATACAAAATATCCTCTAAATACGAGAAAGGTGCTAGCGCATCTTTAACAGATTTGCTTAAGGCTATTAAAGTAGATCAAATCAAAGGAGACAAAAATCAATATGCTTTATACAAAGCGTTACTACCAATGATTAACGAGACTAGTCCTAACGCATTCTTAAAAATTGCATCGTCTTTTTCTAAAGATATGCCAGCTATAAACACGTTGTCAAGCGCTATAGGCATAGATTCAAAGCAATTAACAGACGAGGTAATAAACAATTACTTGATTAATCTATTCAACAAGACTAACGCTAAAAGCGAAAAGCAAAAAGACGCAGTATTCTTCAAAAAGTTTGGTCCGTTATTCGCCCAAATGAAAAGAAGTCCTGGAAAAGGCGGAGCTACTCCTCACGTTGAGTGGGACACTATCAAAAAGAAAGGTGGCAAATACTACGGAGCCATTACCTCTCCTTTGTCTTACTACGTAGCAGACCAAATGAACACAAAGCCTAAATTTGTTCAAGCTTTAAAAGAAATCATTTCAAAGACCGAAGTTAAACAAATGTACTTAACTTTCGATTTGAAAGAAGGTGGTATGGGCTTCGATATCAGATCATTTAATGATCCAAACGCTACATTCAAATTCGATATTCCTAGTTTAAGTACTCTAAATCCAACTAGTAGCAAGTTAGGATTCACATTAACAAAATAGTTTACTACACATAAAAGATAAATTGCGCCCGGTCACAAGACCGGGTTATATTTGTCTAAAATAGCATCTGCATATTTATAATAAACAATTTTTTATGAAAAAAACCATAATTACCGTGATCGTGGCGGCAACTGCTACATTTTTGGTATTTAACTTTTTTGGATCTGGTAAACGCTTTAACACTAAGGCTTACGAAAACAAAATCGATTCTTTAGCTTCAGAAATAAAAGGCATTGAAAAGCAAAACGACAGTCTAGAATCAACAATTACTGTAGTTGAGAACCAAAATTTAGTATTGAGTAACAACGCAAATTTTTTGACTGCAAAGATTCAAAACTTAAAAGCAGATAATTCAAAATTAGAAGCCGCGAAAGCTTACCATCCTCATCAAGTGGACAGTTTCTTCGTTGATCGCTACAAAGAGCAATACAAAACTCCAACAAAAGACACAATTCAATTACCTATTCCAGTTGCTAAAGCTGCAGTGGTTGATTTGATTGATTTCGATAGAACTAAAACAATTGTATTGAATCAAGATAGTCTAATAACTAATTTACAAACTACTGTTGGTAACAAAGACAAGATCATTGTAACATTAAGAACAAAGGAAGACAACTATCAATCTATTATATCTAAACAAGTTCAACAACAAGAGAATTATAAAATTATTGTTGATGGATTAAAGACAGATTTGAAGAAGCAAGACTTTAAAATGAAGATGAATAAGGTTGAAAAATTCGTTATGGGAGCTGCCATCATTGGTCTTGCCGTAACACACAAATAATATGGCCGCAGAAGGTATAAACATACAGGAAAAAATTAAAGAGGAATACATAAAGTGTGCTTCCGATCCTGTGTATTTCATGAAGAAATACTACATGATCCAACACCCTCAAAGAGGTCGACAAATGTTCGATCTCTATCCTTTTCAAGAAAAGGTTTTAAAACTATTCCAAAAACACTCTGACTCGGTTATCAACAAATCAAGACAGTTGGGTATCTCTACGTTAGTATCCGCTTACTCTTTGTGGTTGATGATGTTCCAACGAGACAAGAACGTACTTGTAATCGCAACAAAGCAGGACACTGCAAAGAACATGGTTACTAAAGTACGATTCGCTTACGATAACTTGCCCGATTGGATGAGAAAAATCGCTAAGTCAGTATCCAATAACCAACTTAGTCTTAGATTGAGCAACGGTTCTCAAATTAAAGCTGTATCGGCAGCAGGTGACGCAGGTCGTTCTGAAGCCGTGACTCTGTTAGTAATAGATGAGGCCGCGTTCATTGATAATATCGAAACAATTTACACAGCTGCTAAGATGACCTTGGCGACAGGGGGAGGTTGTATAGCGTTATCCACTCCAAACGGTGTTGGTAACTGGTTTCATAGCACTTATACAAAAGCACAAAAGCAAGAGAACGGTTTTTTACCCATATCTTTACCTTGGACAGTTCACCCTGAAAGAGATATCGAATGGAGAAAGCAACAGGACATAGATCTTGGTGTGAGAATGGCCGCTCAAGAGTGCGATTGCGACTTTGCTACCTCAGGTAATACCGTAATTGAACCCGACATTTTAAACTGGTATCAAGAAAACTGCATCAAAGAGCCTCTTAATAGAGAGGGACTCGATAGAGCTCTATGGGTGTGGGAATATCCCGATCCGATGAGATACTATATGGTGGTTGCCGACGTTGCCAGAGGAGACGGGATGGACTATTCCACTTATCATGTGATTGACGTGGATACATTGACCCAAGTTGCAGAGTACAAGGCTCAAATAGACACAAGATTCTTTGCAAACGAACTAGTTTCTATAGCCACCAAGTACAATAGAGCACTTTTGGTGATAGAAAATGCCAATATTGGTTGGGACGTAATCCAATCCGTGTTGGAAACTGGATACAATAACATGCACTACAGTCACAGAGCTGATAATAGTGCTGATTTCCAGACTTATTTGACAGTTCATAATGGTAACAATACCCTGGTTCCTGGCTTCACCATGGCGACCAAAATAAGATTGAACGTTATTGAAAAGATGCGTGATTTCGTAGAAAACAAGCAAGTAACTTTCAGATCTATAAGACTATTGGACGAGTTGAGAGTATTTATATGGAAGAACGGTAAGCAACAGGCCATGCAGGGATACAACGATGACTTGGTAATGGCTTTCGCTATCGCAATGTTCTTAAGAGAAACTTCGGTAAGATACAAAAAAGCTGCAGATAGCCTAACGGTATCTGTTATGAACAATATAGGTAAGAGCTCTGCGGAGCAAGGATTCTACAATTCTAACGTGTCTAACGCTCAAAATCCATGGCAGATGAACATATCAGCACCTGGAGGAGATTATTCACAAGATTTAACCTGGTTATTAGGATAGATTAAAAAAATATTATGGCAGAAGTACAAAAAGACAATCTATTCGCATCGCTTAGGAGACTATTCTCCACCGATGTGATTATTAGAAACACAGGAACCAAAGGAGGCGGTATTACCGTAATGGATACTGATAATATCCAAGCGAACGGTGTTATCCAAACTAACTCTTTAATCGATAGATTCCACAAAGTATACACTACGTCTACTGCTTACGGCGTTAATCTAAACTTGGCGCAGAACTATCAATCCGCTCGTGTACAAATATACGCGGATTACGATGCCATGGACACAGACGCTATTATTTCATCTGCTTTGGATATTATTGCAGACGAATGTACGCTAAAAGACGAATACGGAACTCTATTACACATCACTTCGGCTGACGAAAACATACAAAACTTACTTGAGCAATTATTCTACTCAGTATTAAACATAGAATTCAATCTTTGGGGTTGGGTTAGAAACATGTGTAAGTACGGTGACTTCTATTTAAAGATGGAAATCTCTGAGAACTTCGGTATTTACAACGTTGTTCCGTTCTCGGCTTACAATATCGTTAGGCAGGAAGGTTTTAATCCTCACAATCCAAACGAGGTAAGATTCAAATTCGATCCTAACGCAGCTTTAGGTGCAACCACTGGTTACACTTCGGCTTACAACAATCAAGATCCAGGAATTTGGTTCGATAACTACGAAATGGCTCACTTTAGATTTACCGGAGACGTAAACTACTTACCTTATGGAAAGTCTTACTTAGAAAACGCAAGAAAGCTATTCAAACAATACACTTTGATCGAGGACGCAATGCTTATCCACAGAATCGTAAGGGCTCCGGACAAAAGAGCGTACTACGTTAACGTTGGTGCTATTCCTCCTGCTGAAGTTGAGAACTACGTTCAAAGAATGATGAACAAAATGAAGAAGACTCCATTAGTGGACCCTTCTACAGGTCAATACAACATGATGTACAACGTACAAAACATGTTAGAAGACTACTTTATTCCATTCAGAGGTAACGGAGACACTACAAGAATCGATACAATCCCTGGTTTGACTTACAACGGTATCGAAGACGTACAATACTTCAGAGAAAAAGTATTTGCTGCGTTAAAGATTCCTAAAGCGTTCATGGGATACGAAAAGGACTTAACCGGTAAAGCAACTTTAGCGGCTGAAGATATTCGTTTTGCTAGAACGATCGAAAGAATCCAAAGAATTATAGTATCTGAGCTTAAGAAGATCGCATTAGTTCACTTGTACGCTAACGGCTACGAAGACGAATCAATGGCGAACTTCCAATTGAGCTTGACTGGACCTTCTATCATATACGAACAAGAAAGATTGTCTATGTTGAAGGAGAAAGTCGACTTAATTAACCAAGCTTCTGAAGCTGCGAGCTTACCAAGAGACTATATCTGGAAGAACGTATTCCATATCTCTGAAGATGAGTTTGGTGAAATGGAAGACATGATCATCGAGGACCAAAAACGCAAGTTTAGATACAAACAAATTCAAGAGGAAGGAAACGACCCTGTTGAAACAGGCCAAGCGTTCGGTACGCCTCACCAATTGGCTAGTTTGTATGGTGGTAAACAAGATGGTAGCCTAGACGTACCTTCAGGATACGACGAATTGGATCCAAACAGACCAACAAAAGTTCCTGGAAGACCTCAGAAGTACAAATCTACTTACGCTACTGACGATTCTCCATTTGGCCGCGACAGATTGGGATCTTACGATCTTAAAGCAAACGCAGAGACCGGAGAAGACAGTTTCAAACCTAAATTTAAGGGCGGACCATTGAATATGGAAGGCACGGCTCATACCAAAGCTTTGTTCAACCAATACAAAGGAGCTTTAAAGAAAATGTTCCCTGACAGAAAGGTAAATTTATTCGAATCCACTACACTGGACGAAAGTAACATTATAGAAGACTCAGAAAAATAATAACATATTTATTGGTAGCCGATTTACAAACACTATGGCAGTAAAACATTCTAAATATCGCAACACTGGAATTCTTTTTGAATTACTTGTTAGACAAACTACAGCTGATCTTTTGGAGAACAAGGATTCCAAAGCGGTAAAAATATTGAAAAAGTACTTTACCAATACTGACCTTGGTAAAGAGTACAACTTGTATAATACATTAGTTACTAGCAAGAAATTAACAGAATCAAAGGCAGAAGTACTTATTTCTACTGTAGTGGATCAATACAAAAAGATCGATTTTGAAACTACGAACAGATTGAAGTACAACTTAATTAAAGAGATCAAAAGACATTACAAGTTGGAAGAATTCTTTAAGGCTAAAGTGGATAATTACAAATCTTACGCTTCAATATACACAATATTCGAATCTCAATACTCAAAGCAATCTGATACAAAACAGCTTGTTGCTAACAAAATTACATTGTTAGAGAAAATCAGCAGAGAGGATATTAAAAACAAAAAAGTTCCTGCTTCTCTAGTGGAAGAGTTGATGAAAGAGGACAAAGAGATTAGATTGATGACTTACAAAATATTAGTAGAGAAATTCAACGACAAGTACGGAACTCTTTCAACAAAGCAAAAGGGATTATTAAAAGAATACATCTCAAGCATTTCAGATACCACTACATTAAAAGAATCTTTGAACAAAAGATTGTCTTCTATTAAGAAAGAGTTGATCTCTTTATCCAAATCGGTAGAAAGCCCGGTAATTTCCATTAAATTGAACGAAGTAATTAAGCTAATATCTCCAATCAAAGAAAACATTGGAGTTAAAGACGAAACAATCACTAGCATTTTACAGTATTACGATTTAATAGACGAATTAAAATCAGTTAAGTAATGAAGAAAGCATGGTCACTTCAATTCATGACGCAAAAGATGCTATCGGAAGATCAACACCCAGACGTTGTATTTTCTATTAGCAACGAAGGCTTAGCTACTTTATTGAACAACGATTACAAGAAGAAATTTAGACCTATAGACGGTTCAGGATCAGGTTACTACGTAATGAAGAACGCCGATTTCGATGCTTTCGTAGACCAAGCGTCTCAATACATTCGCAAACCTATGGACTACATAGAGATTAAGAACGAAATGAGACCCAATATTACTTTGGGATACGAACCACAACCAGGATCGTTAAAAGAAGACGGCGGTGGTACAGCAACTGGAACTGGCGCTAGCTTTTCTGCCGGTACTGGCGAGCAATACGCTCCAGGTTTGGACGTTCCAAAGAAAAAATACGCAGGTCCTTACGCTAAAAAAGCAAAGAAAGAGTCAAAAGACTACTCTCAAAGATATCAAGGTACACAAACTACGGTTCAAGAAAAGAAAACAAAAGCTCCAAAGGACGTTGAGCCTAAATTGGTAGCCGGTAAAGCTAAGAATTACGTTAAAGACAAATGGGGTTGGACTGCAGCGCCTAAAATACCTAACAGACCAACTAAGGGAGGCTTTATATACAAAGAATTATTCGAAAACTACAATAGATTCAAAAAAGAAACTAAAACTAGGGACGAAAATCAACAATACAACGAGGCTATTAAGCTAGTAAGAAAGAAATTAGACGAGGCGAACAAGATATTGGACTACTCGACTAGATTAAAGGAAGAATTTCCAAACGGACCTTACTACGAAGCTAAGTCTCACACAAAAAAGTCAATAGACAAACTAAAAACAAAGGTTGCCGAAGCTTATAAAAAAATCAAAAATCTAGGTTAAAAAAATGGCAAAACCAAAAGTTGCAGGAAGTAGCGAAAAGTCTACGTTCGGAAAAAGAAAAGCAGGTCAAGAAGGTGGAAAAAAAAGTTATAACAAACACAGTCCTAAACCCAAAGCATACAGAGGTCAAGGAAGATAGTTAAATATTTATTAGCATGACAACAGTAGATTTATACAAACAATTAAAGGAAGGTAAGATCACAGAATCTAAATTCTTGTACGAAGTACGTAGAGATAACAACCTGCCTTTTATCACAAACTTAACGTCTTTCAAAGATGCTGAGCAGATTCTTAAGAACAAGAATATTATTCAGGAATGGGCAAAAGACGACAAAGAAGTGATCGCAATCATTGACAAGTTGAATCCATACAGATTTAAAAGAGCGATGTACGCTGAATTGGGTAAATTAGACAACGTTGATGAACCTACTTACATCAAAGTTAGAGAGAAAGTTGCTAGAAAGATGGCAGCGGATCCAATGGCTTATAGAGAAGAGGAATTCATGAACTCTAAAGACATCGAAAAGAAAGATGCTAAGCTTCAAATGGAGCCAGTGAGCAAAGGATTAAAACACGAAGGTCAGCCAATGACAAAAATCAAAGGCCAAGAGACTTTAAGAGCTCAACACGCACCAAAGACAGAAAATAAGAAAGGTAAGCCAAAAGGCGTTAAAGAATTGACTTACAAAGCTAAAAAGGCAAAAGGTATTACGGAAATAATGCCAGAAACCAAAAAAGAGAAGATCGTAGAAAGCTTATTTAGCAATCTATTTAAAAAAAAAGTTAAGTTAACAGAGGATACTCATCATAGATTCGGTATCGGACAGTCAGTTCCATTACCTGAGAAAGATAGAAAGGCGTTTGGCTGCGAATCTGGAACTGTAAAAGATATTAAAGGCGGTACTTTATACTTAGAGTTAGAAGTAACTGACGAACAAGGACAACCTTTGGAGATCTCAAGACAAGTAAACGTAATAGAACACGAGTTGGGAGGAAAACCAGAGATGCCAAAAGAAAAAATCATCGAGCCAGTGATCAATAATCAAGGCCATGCTTTAAAAACGGGTCAAGAAGTAACCGACGAGAGAGGAAACAAAGTTAGAATCGACGGCTTTAAGAAAGACAGATACGGTAAGATCGAAGCTTTAA
>Ga0208257_1000237_pt1 | contig 18283 bp, 7 predicted proteins | sample CryBogCBH10Sep07_FD_184610 | JGI IMG/M metagenome (GOLD analysis project Ga0208257, IMG submission 184610) | Freshwater microbial communities from Crystal Bog, Wisconsin, USA - CBH10Sep07 (SPAdes) | ecosystem: Environmental > Aquatic > Freshwater > Lake | place: Crystal Bog, Wisconsin, USA... | reverse complement strand
GGCTGGGCAAATCGAGGCAGAGGCGCGATCCAGCTTACCTTTAAGAACAACTACGAAGCATGTTCCCGTGACTTGGGATTCGATTTCGTATCAGATCCTGATGCTGTCTCAACGCCTGAAGGAGCGTTACTTACTGCCGCGTGGTTCTGGAAAAAAAATAACCTAAACCACCACGTCGATAATAATGATTTTGTTGGATTGACGAAAGCCGTAAATGGTGGGACAATAGGACTCGAGGATCGCATGGCTCGCTTTAATCATGCTATGTCTGTTTATGCGTAAACGAGGTAGTCGTGCCGTTAACCAAACTCGAATTTAGACCTGGCGTTAATAGAGAAGCCACATCTTTAGCCAATGAAGGCGGTTGGTTTGACTGCAACAATATTCGTTTTCGCTCGGGCTATCCTGAGAAATTAGGCGGTTGGGTGTCTGATGCTGGACAAACAACTTCTACGCTACAACCGCCACCAAATCCAAGCGGCTACTACCCTCCATCTTTTTGGGGGGTTTGTCGTAATTTATGGGCATGGTTAAATCTATCAGGCTACAACCTGCTTGGTCTGGGTACTAATCTAAAGTACTACGTACAAAACGGTCAAGGCGGTGCGTTTAATGACATCACCCCCATACGCTACACATCATCCGGATTTGCTACTTTTGTAGTCACCGCTAAGACCGCCTCTACAACTACCGTCACCGTAACCGATGTGGGTAATGGCTCTCAACCCGGAGACTTTGTAACCTTTAGCGGTATTACAACCACGTCTGATTCTGCTATTAACTTAACCAACGCACTTGATGGTGAGTTTCAAATACAGTACGTCAATGGTTCTACGTACACCATTATTTTAAATTTAGTTGCGTCTACGGCAATTGGCAGCTCAATCACAACGACAGGAACCGTGATTGCTAATTACCAGTTGACAACGGGTTCTGATATTTATACTCAGGCGCTGGGTTGGAGCGCGGGGGGTTGGGGCGGTGGTACGGCTTCTCCTTTGTTTACGAACCTAACAAGTTCTCTTGCAGCCGTTCCCTATACAGTTCTCAATGCCGCGCTCTCCGTCTCGGCTACCACGATCACGGTTGCCTCTACATCAGGCTTTGCGTCAAGCGGTTCACTCTATATTGGCACAGAGATCATTACCTATAGCGGTGTTACAGGCACTACATTTACGGGGTGTGCTCGCGGTACAGGCAGTACGACTGCCAACAGTTATGTGATTCGCACAGGCGTAGCTCAGTACGTTACAGGTGTTACGATCAACGTGGCATCCACCGCATCTCTTACATCGACAGGCACAGTTGTTATTGGCAACGAGTTGATTGGGTATACAGGTAAGACAAGCACAACTTTAACGGGTGCGACCCGGGTTATACAAGGCTCTCCCTATGCCCACGCCAACAGCTCTCTTGTTTATCAATACTTAACAACCGATACAGGTTGGGGCAGCACGGCTTCTCAGGGTATTGGCGTTCAGCTTCGCCTTTGGTCGTCCGCCAACTACGGTCAAAACTTAATTATCAACCCCGCAGGCGGAGCGATGTATTACTGGGTAGTGGATAGCAATCCGTCTATTTACTACCGCGCTCAGATTTTAAGTCACAACAATAGCAACACTCAAGACGGCACAGCGTATTGGCAGACAGACACGACTTGCCCAAGTTTAGTTAATTACGTTATGGTGTCGGACTCGTCTAACTTTGTAATTGCGTTTGGCTGTAATGACCCGTCTGGCACGGTGACTACAACAGCGCTTGATCCTTTACTTGTGCGTTGGTCTGATCAACAAAATATTTTGACTTGGCTGCCAAGTTTGACCAACCAGGCAGGTAGCTACCGCCTGTCTCAAGGCTCACAGATTGTGACTGCCATCCAGACCCGCCAAGAAATTTTGATCTTTACAGATTCTGCGGTATATAACATGCAGTACCTTGGACCCCCTTATGTTTGGGGTTTCCAGATCATGGGCGACAATATGTCCATCATGGGTCCCAATGCGGTGGCGACTGTCAACAACATTACCTATTGGATGGGGTACAACAAGTTCTATGTGTATACAGGTACGGTCTCAACCCTGCCCTGCGCTGTTCGTCAGTATATCTTTGACAATATTAACTTGACCCAGTCTGCCCAGGTCTATGCGGGTACGAACGAAGCGTACAACGAGATTTGGTGGTTCTATTGTTCCGTAACTGGTACAAACCCTGATGGCTCACAAGGTTCTGGCACAACGTCAAATCCTAACAACATCATGGACCGCTACGTGGTTTACAACTACTTAGACCAAACTTGGTACTACGGCGGTATGAATCGCTCGTCTTGGCTCTACAGTCCTTTGCGTCAAACACCTATTGCTACGCCTTACGGTACAACATCTTCCGGCGCTTCTTATGGTGGTCTGTTGGTTTATCACGAAAACGGTGTAGATGATGGCACAACTAACCCGCCTTCTCCTATCAATGCTTACGTCCAAAGTTCTGATTTTGATATTGGGGACGGCAATAATTTTGGTTTTATTTGGCGTTGTATTCCTGATATAAACTTTACAGGTTCAACTGTCAACCAACCAAGCGTTACAATGACGTTTTTGCCAAGACAGTTTTCGGGTTCTGCTTATGGGGTCAGCAACGATCCAACAGTAGCAAGTACCCAAGACTACACGCTTAAACGCGAATATATTGTTCAGCAGTTTACGCCACAGATTTATGTACGCGCTAGGGGGCGACAAATGGCTTTTAGAATAGAGTCAGGTGCATATATTCCAACTAATCCTAAAAATGGGGTTGGTGTGGCTTGGCAGTCTGGCTCTAATAGGTTAGACATCAGACCTGACGGAAGAAGATAATGTCACAAACAAACACAGTACAACCTCGACTACCTGCTGCGCCTGTTCAGTACGATCAGCAATTTATGCAACAGGTTTTGAATGTGTTGCGTTTGTATTTCAACCAATTAGATAATGCCGCCCCTATCCAAGCGGCTTCACAAAATATTGGAACAACAAAAGTTGTTACGGGGTTAAGCTTTGCACAACCCACGCCTAATTCAAACCCACTTACATACCAAGCCAGTTTGCCAACACAAGCTGATTTATCCAATTTGCGTAAAGGCGATGTATATTATGATACAAGCGCTAACAATGTTTTAAAGATTAAAGTCTAAGGAGACTAGCATGAGTTTTTTATCTGACCCAATAGGCAGTATTAAAGGTACGCTAAGTAGCCCCAAAGGTTTGGGCGAACTCGCATTGTTGGCGGCTGTTGGTTTTGCTACTGATGGTTTTGGTTTAGCTGATCTTGGGGCAACAGGTGCAGGCGCAAGTACTGTTGGTGGAGGTGCCTTAGGTGCAGGAACCGGAGCTGGGGCGGGGGCTGGAGCCGGAGTTGGAGCCGGAGTTGGAGCCGGAGTTGGAGCCGGAGTTGGAGCTGGTGCCGGAGCAGGCACTATTAGTGCCGCTGTTAATCCCGCATTACTTCCCGGGGCTGAAGCAGTAGGTGGAGGTGCCTTAGGTGCAGGAGCTGGTGCCGGAGCAGCAGGAGCAGCAGGAGCAGCAGGAGCAACGGGGGCGACAGCAGGAGCTGCTAGTGGTTTGCTTAGTAGCCCATATGCCAAAGCCGCGTTGGGTCTTGGTGCTGGATATTTAATGGCACAAAAACCACAAAATAATATGCCAGGTGCACCTGGCGCTAATCCCACAGGCCCTCTGTCTATTCTTCACGGCGCTGGGGGCGCTCCGGGAACCCGGTACGCTGCAGGAGGTGGTTTGATGCAAATCAATCCAAATGTGCCTATGTCACACAACGTTGTTCCTCATTATGCTACCGCACAAAATACACCTATATCTCAGCCTGTTATGAACATGCGCTCGGGTGGAAACACAAACACAAACACAAATAGCGACCAGTTACCTGATATTAATGTACAGGCAACATCCCCATACGACCAGTATAGCCAGTACATACAAAACTTAATTGGTGGTCAACAAATGGCAGGAGCTTACGGGATGTCTCCCCAACAAATAGCTACGCAACAGCAACAAGCACAATCGCAACAACCTGTTAGTGCAGCAAATGGTGGCATGATGTACGCAAGTGGTGGACTGTCTGACCTAGGTTCTTATTCGGATGGCGGGCGTATGCTTAAAGGTCCTGGGGACGGCATGTCCGATTCTATTCCAGCAAGTATTGCAAACAAACAACCCGCACGTTTGGCTAACGATGAATTTGTAGTTCCTGCCGATGTTGTGTCCCACCTCGGTAATGGTTCGTCTGATGCAGGCGCTAAGAAACTCTACGAGATGATGGATAGAGTAAGACGCGCTAGAACAGGCAAACCCAAACAGGCCAAAGCAATTCACCCAGAAAGGTATATGCCAGGATGAACGACGTTATAGAAAACAACATCCCCACGCGGGAGCAGATTGAGAAATTGCAAAGCGAGGTTATGGCTTTGCCTCAAATTGAACCCATAACAGAACATTACTTTTCTGATGGAATGTATTGTCGTAAAGTTTGGAGACCTGCGGGCACAGTTGTTATTGGTAAAGTACATAAAAAAGACCACTTCTTTATGTGTGTTAAAGGTGAGTTACTTGCTTGGTCTGAAACAGGCATGCGCCATCTTAAAGAAGGGGATGTTATTTGTTCTAAGCCTGGCACTAAACGCGTGACGTTTGCTATAACAGATTCTATTGGTCTTACTGTACACAAAACAGACAAAATAGATTTGGATGAGATTGAAGAAGAGTTGATTGAACCGGGGGGAGTTTCTCTGTTCGATTCGGATAATAAACTGAAAGACAAAACATTGGCACACAAAGCGCCAGTAGGAGAAATATTATGAGCTGGTGGGTTGCAGGCGGCAGCGCTTTAGGCGGTTATTTATTAGGTAGCAGTAGTGGTGGAGGCAATAGCTCAAGTAGCCCTAGCTCTGAGTCCATAACCACTTCTAACATTGCGCCTTGGGCACAACCAGGTGTGCAAAGTCTGATTCAATCAGGACTTGCCAATGTTTATCCTGCATACAATCCAACTACTGGGTACTTAGGCAACCAGTCCGGATACACGCCATTTAATGCAAACCAAGCGCAAACATCGCTTACAAATAATCCAACTGCAAGCAGCCCATACGTAATGGGTTCTGATGGGCAACCTCAAAAAGACGCTAATGGTAATTATGTACAAAATCCTAATTACAACCCGATGGCGCAAGCGTTGCAATCTGCGCAAAGTACAACAGCAGGATTTACGCCCCTACAACAACAGTCGTTTAATGCTGCACAAAATATGCAGATGCCCGGACAGTACGGGCAAGCCACTGATTTAGCTACTCAAGCGGGTCAGGGCAACCTTGGTACGACACAAGGCGCGGGATTATACGGACAGGCAGGCTATAACGCCGGAATGAGCTACGGACAAAACGCTCAAAATGTAAACGGCATGCCTTCGTCTACGGTTCAAAATTATATGAACCCTTATTTGCAAGCCACGTTAGCTCCGTCCATGCAGTTGCTAAATCAGCAATACGGCATGCAACAAGCACAAAATCAAGGTGCACAAACACAAGCGGGTGCTTTTGGTGGAAGCCGAGGAATGCTTCAGAACCAGTTAAATCAACAAAATCAATTGTTGGCAACAAATCAACTGGTTGGAGGCGCTTATAACCAAGCATACAACACTGCTAACCAGAACATGCAAAATGCCGCAACGCTTGGTATGCAAGGCGCACAGGCAGGATTGTCAGGTATTGGCGCACAACAAGCAGGCTACAACGCTGCGGGTAATGCGGGTACTAACCTAGCTAATATTGGCACACAACAACTTGGCGCTCAGCAAGGAATTGCTGGACTACAAAACGCGTACGGTGCGCAACAACAGCAACAAGCACAAAACACACTTAACCAAGGCATGGCAAACTACTCGACCATGCAGCAATACCCAATGCAACAGTTGGCGCAATTGGAATCTCTCTATTCAGGCGCTCCACAAAACGTTACAACACAAAACTATACTGCTGCTCCAAGCATGATCTCTCAAGTTGCAGGTCTTGGACTTGCAGGCTACGGCTTGAATAAGTCTGGTATTTTAGGTAACAGCTCACAATCATCCGTACCCGGGGGTAAACAAGGAGGTCGTGTTAAAGGACCGGATAATCGTGGTGGCTTGGATAAACTTAAAACACCGGGGTTTGAAAAGTTTGCTGAAGGCGGTATCGTTGGTTTTTATGAAGGCGACCAAGTCAAAGATAAAAAAATTGACTACCGCCAAATGATCATTGATCAAGCTAAAGCAAAAGGTATTGACCCTAACATTGCACTTGCACTTTCTGGAGCAGAAGGAGCAGGTAAAAACCCTAAGTCAAGCGCTAATGGGTACTTTCAAATGATCGACAAGACGTTTAAAGACTATGGGGGAGACCCAGAAAAACGTAGTGACCCTGCGGAACAAATTCGTGTAGGTACAAATATTCTTGCAGACAACACAAAAAGATTGACCAAGTCTTTGGGCAGAGCGCCCACACCGTCCGAGTTATATGCAACGCATTTCTTAGGCGAGCCAACAGGCACGGCATTGCTCCGTACCGATCCTAGTATGTCTGTATCAGACTTTTTAGAAACCGTGTCTCCAAAGAAAAAAGATCAGATTATTAAAGCAAATCCTGAAATACTAGGAACAACTGGTGATCAAACTGTTGGACAAGTTAGAGAAACACTTGCTTCAAAAATTAACAAGTACTTGCCAATTGGTTCTGCACAAGCAGGCACATTGCCCCAAACACAAGCTCCTGCACAAGCACCCGCGCCTACACAAGCTCCTGCACAAGCTCCAGCACAACAATCTGCCCCTTGGTATCAAGGATTAGTCAATAAAGCGTCTGAGGTAGGAACGGCTGTCACTCATCCAAGCAAAGAAGGACTGATGCAGTTAATGCCAGGACTTGGTGAAAACGCATACAACATAGCTGGGTTCCCTATGGATGTAGGGCACCAGGTAACTAAGGTCTTTGGCAATAAAACACCTGACGAACAAATCATTGGTTCATCTGCATATCTTAAAAAGAAATTTACTGACTGGGGTATCAGACCCCCAGAACCAACAGATGCTGCAGCAAGAGGGTATCGTACATTAGGCGAACTTGGTGGTTTGGCTATTAATCCAGTAACAGCTACTGAAAGTGCAGCGTCCTTAGCAGGGCGTGCCGGAACATTAGGGGAAAGGGCTTTTAATAAAATTAGCCCCGCACAAGGTTTTACCCCAGAAGGTTTAGCTGCATTAAAAACAGAAAATGCACCTGTTCAAGCAAGCGGGCAAATACCCCTGCGCTTAACTCCCCCATCTGCTCCAATTAAACCAGGTACCACAGTACCTGTAACAACCGGAGGTCAAGGAATTATTGACGCACAAGAAGCGCTGACACGGGAACGATTGGCTAATGAAGCAGCAGACAGATTAGCAGCTTCTAAAGTTGAACAACCCCTAACTCCAATTCAAGGGCTTAATGAGGTCGAACAGGCAACAAGTCCCACCGCAAATGCAATTGCAAATAGCACAAGACTTGGTGCTATCAATAGTAGCGGATCAAACGCAACAATGCCAAGTGCAGGAACATCTGTTTTAGGTGGTCCTGGTTCACCAGGTTGGGGTATGGATTTAGGTCAAGAAGGATTAGCCTCTGCAACCAGTCCTGCACCTGCCCCAGGCGCACCAGACACAGGCACACCTAAAGCGCCTGCAACAAGTACTAGTGGCGGAATTAACCCCGACTTCTTTATGAATCTCGGTCTTGGCATGATGGCTGGTAAATCTCCATACACATTACAAAACGTAGGTGAAGCCGGACTTGGAGCACTCAAATCTATACAGGAACAGAAGAAGGCTGATGTTGAAGCACAGTACATGCAAGCTAAGATTAAGGAAGCTAACGCATCTGTTGATCCGGCTGAATTACGCTTGGCACGTGCACTATCACCAACAGGTGATGTAGACGAAGGATTCCGTAGGCTAACCGAGCTTAAGAAAGAAAAATTTGATCCTCGTGCGGCGTACAACCAGTATATACTTGGACGTGAAAAACTGCAGGCTACGCCTGGTGTAGACCTACCGCAAATGATGGACTTTCCAACTTATGCTCGTCAATTCTATCCAGCAACAACAGCCCCAGGCAACGCCACAATAAGAGAACGTTAACATGGCTGAACAGCAATACATCCAACTGCCTGATAACTCTTACTTCCCCATCCACAAAGGGGAAAGTGAAATGGACGCGCTGCAAGCAGCGATGTCTAAATACCCAGACGTCTTTAGACCCAAGGTTAAGGAAGAAGAAAAACCAAAAGCAGACACGGGTTTTTTCTCTGAGCTAGGCGCAGGTGCTAGAGAGGGTGCGGGTTCAGCGTTGTCGGGGATTGGAGAGTTTACAGGTTTAGAAGGATTGCGTCGTTTTGGCGAACAACAAAAAGCTAAAGCTGCTGAGACGCCTGAAGCTGAAGGGTTCATGGGCGATGTGGGACGCAGTATTGGTAGTATTGCTGGACGATTTGGAGCGCCTATCCTTGGAGGTATTGCGGCTACTGCGGCATTGCCAGAAGAACTTGCTGCTGCTCCTGTCCTTGGTGGATTAGCTTCTTTAGGTCGTGTAGCAGGTGCTACTGGTTTTACTGCTCTTGATGCTCCTACTAACATTGGCGAACACTTACAAGCACAAAAAGCACTAGGTCAAGATACTAATTTAGCAAGAGCCACGGCAGTAGGTATTGGACAAACAGCTATTAATTTGCTTGGTGGCGAAGTATTGTCTGGACCCATGCGTAGTGTGCTTGGTAAATCTGCTATTGAGAAAGCAACAGAATTTGTACCGGAAGTTTTAGCCGGACGTATGACGGCAGATGAAGCGGCTCAACAAGTTGGTGGTTTGTTACGTAACGTTGCTATTGGTACAGGTCAAAATGCAATTGTTGGTGGCGCTACTATGGTTGGTAGCGATGTGCTTGGTCGTGCAGGACTTGGTCAAGACTTAACATCCCCAGAAGCACTCTCAGGCTACGGCAAAGAACTTAAGATGGGCGCTGAGTTATCGCCTATATTCGGCTTGATGCACGGCGTAGGTGCTCGTGGTGAAGCTGCAAAAATACTGAGTCAAGCAGAAGAAGGAAGGCAAGCAAACGTCGCAGCCGAAGCGCAACAAGCTAACTTGCTTAAGTCCCAACAAGCTGCACAAGACGCAAGAGAACAAGCTAGATTACAAGCTGAAGAAGCTGCGCACAAGCAGTCCCCCGAGTATGCACTAGATATTAAAAAGCAGTACGACGAGGCGCTTGCAGAAAACACCAAAATGAAAGAGGCGCTAGTCAAGCCACCTAAAGGCTCAGACCCTGCCACTATAGCCCAATACGTTGCGGATAAAAAAGCAGCAGACGCGCACTTTAAAAATGTGGTTATGCCACTTGTACCAGAAGTTGTACGTACCAAAGCCGCGCGTGAAGCCGCTATTAAAGCGCAAGCAGACACCGCTAAGGCCGCAGAAGAAAAACGCTTACAAGACATTGAGAATGCAGGGGCTGAAGGACAGCAAGCAGAAAAGACACCCTACTTTCAATCTCCCCAACAAACATTGCCTGGGTTTGAGGCTGTTGAACAACCAGAACTGCGTAGGCAGATGGACCCCGAGGCGCTTAATGCACATAAGGCAAAACTTGCTGAGACCATAGCACGTCTTGAAAGAATAAGGGATGAGCATCAACAACGCGAGAGCGACATTGTTGCTAGTGGTGACCCTAACGCATTTGCTCAATTTAGCAAAGAATATGACGCTGTTAACAACGCACACAAACAAGCGTCTGATGAACTTAAAGCATTGGGTGGCTATAACCCTAATGAACCACACCCAACAACTAAAGCCCAAGAAGTCTACAACAAAGCGGTAGCAAAATGGCAAGCGTCTAGTAAAGCAGGAACACCTGGCTACGACCCAGAAAAAGCACGCCGTGAATTTGAAAACGTCAAAGCTGCTCAACAAAATTTAGAAGCTACTATTGACAAGCACGGTTTGGCTCCTACACAGGAGCAACAAGGCTTTGACTTTGGCAAAGAAAACAAAACACCTTACTCTGAACCCAAGGAAGAATTTGGTGCTCGTGTTTACAAACAAGGCACGCCTGAAGCGGATGCTGAAGAACAAGCGTATATTGAGGAAGCAAAACGTAGGGATGACGAAGCGCTTGCTGAAACCGCTCGTGAACAAAAACTTGCGCCTGAGACAAATGCGCTTCGTCGCATAGGACAAAAAGAAAATCCAAGTCCCCTATCTCCCGACCTTTTACAAATGAAGCGCTTGCGTTTTGACCAACGCACCACAGAACAACTGCCTTTATTCGATACAACTGGTATAGACAATAGAACAGGTTTTACTAATTTAAACAAAGAAGAAGGCGCTCCTAAAAAAGTTCGTCCTGAAGATCGTTTGTACAGACAACTTGAAAGGGCTTTTGCAGAAGACCCAAGTAACTGGTTACCTGAGCAACGCAGACTCCTTGAGCGCATATCTGAGAACATGCCTGCAATTGAGGCTAAGCCTGAAAATATGCAAACAGTGTCAGACTGGCTTTACCACGTAGACCACAATCGTTCTTTAGAAAAGTTGACGCCACAAGAAGGCGAACCTCGCTATGTTAAGCGTGAGGACTTCCGTGCTAAAGATGTTACCGCCATGCTCGATAGTATGGATAGAGGTAAGTTGTCTGAGACCGACAATGGTTTAAGAGGCGTTCAAGGCGAACTTGATATTGGTGCTGAAGAAAAAGGTAAGTTGTTTAATACCCCCGCAGAATTTCAAAAGTATTTGGCAGGGGACGCGCTTAATGATATGCGCAAATCAATGGGGCTTGTTAAACAAACAACTTCTAGATTAGTTGCACGTGTTGCTCCGTTACAAAAGAAAGCAGAAGAACTGCTTGGGCAAATTGAATCTTTAAGAAACAAACACGACGCGCTTGAAAAAGCAAAAGGCACAGAAGCGGTTGAAGCTAACAAGATGTTGGCAAGCGCACAAGAACGCCAAAAAGGAATGACTGAGCGTCTAGACAATGAATTGCGCGATTTACAAACAGCTTACATGCAAGCTAAACAAGAATTTGAGTTTGCTGTAAAAACATCACGTGATATTAGTAAGAACTTTGCAGCTAACCAGTACAGTGATCTGGCACAAAAAGTAGTAGATGCTAAACAAGCGTTTGTTGATTTGCTTGGCAAGCAACGTACGCCTACACTTAAAAAGAGTGCAGCTGCAACACGTGATGAGATCAATGCAAACTTGGCAGCTTTAAGAAAAGCACACGACAATGTTATTAGTGCTACACGTGAGCTTCGTGACTTTGAAACAAAATTAAACAAAGACCCTGTTGGCTTCTTAGACAAAGATTTAAATTACCAGTTACAGTTGCAGCACGAACTCAGCATGATGGGTACACTGCAACACAATTTAACTGCGGCTGCCTTTGACTTGGATATGGCAGCACAAAAACAAAAACGCAGTAATAAGAATATTGCAGAAGCTAGAAACATTAAAGGTGAGATTGAGACTGCTCAGCAAATTAAAGATGAGACAGCAAAAGCTAACGCTGAACGCGATGCAGAGATGCAAGCCATTAGCACGCAAATTAAAGCCTTGGATGAAAAGCAACGTGCATTAACGCGTGTAACTGAAGGAGCCTTGGGCGTAAATAAACGCACAACAGAAGAACGCAACGCACCAACGGCTGAAAAAACAACCTATGAAATAGAAAAAGAAAACGGACTTACGCGTGCAGAAGAACAGACACGTGCTGAAAATCTTGAAAAAATTCCTGGTGAAACAATATCTTTTGAACCTCGCCGTGAATTGCTTGAGCGTTTAAATTTATCGCTAGGTGACTTAGACAATCTTGACGACAACATTTCTGATGCGGATCATTTAATTAAACAAGTTGAGCGTAACCTTAGTGGGTACGAAAATCGTTTAAAGAATTTACCACCAAATGAAATGTATAGTGCTGAAAGGAATAACCTTGAGGCTGCTATTAAACGAAGCAAAAAGGATTTAGAAGAACTTGCAGACGCTAAAACTAAGTTTCAAACAGAACTAGAAAACAAAAATGAAAAGTTAGCTAAGTACTCAAAACAATACTCATCTGACCCTGAGATGGCAAGTGAAGCGTTTAAAACAGTCAATGATCGCATCACTAAAGTACTCACAAATATTGAAAAGAAAAAAGCGGATATTGCAGAAAAGAATATTTCGCCAAACTTGCGTAAGAGTCGTCAGCGTGATTTGCGTAGGTACGAACAGGAATTGGGCGAGCTTAAGTCTATTGCCAACACAGAGCGCGGCATTGAACGCACACCTGTTCGTCGCGGAGAAGAACTGCAATTAATTGAAGATGTTAAAAAAGCGCAAGCTAAAATTAACAGAGAAGGCGCAACCCCTGAAAACAAAGAAGCACTTTTGGACGCGCGTCACGAACTAGATGATTTTAGAAAAATATCAAATGCGCCCATCATAGCCGGTGAAAAACTACCGTCTAGAATTATTGGTCCTGTTGTTAAACCTATTGTTACCGCAGGCAATATCCGTACTGGTGAACAAACAACCACAGGACAACGCAAACTTTCTGCACGTTCTACTATTACACAAGCTGGACAAAAGCGTCCAGTTACAACTAAGCAAGCGGTTAAGGAAGCTAATAAAGTTTCTAAAGCAAACCCTGGTTCTTTAGCCTTGCAAAAATTTGATCGTTTAACAGACGAAAAAGAAAAAATTGAACAAGCATTATTGCAAGCCGAGCTACACGGTGATACTGCCAAGATTGAAGAATATGAAAAAAGAAGCCAAGCGCTTGATGATCAACTAGAAGAAGCAGAAGCAGCGTTAGATAAATTTGTGCCAAAAGGTTTGTTCCGCACATCTACAAAGACTGGCGCTGGGATGCGGGCTGAGAGTATTCGCGGATTAACAGATCGTATGACCGCAGGTTGGGAAAAGATGCCTGACGTGGAAGTGGTTGACCGTGAGAATGATTTGCCTGAGCACATCAAAATGCAAATGGCTGCTGATAATAAGACAGGTAAGATTCCCGGTCTGTATGATCCAAGCACTAAGAAAGTGTATTTGGTTGCAGAAAATTTACACACTCCCGAGGACGTTATAGCTACTGTCTTACACGAGGTTGCAGGTCACCACGGACTGCGTGAAATGCTTGGCGACACATACGCCAAGACTATGAACGACTTGTACCGCGGCAATGAATCACTTCGCAGAGCAGTAGATGAGCGCATGAAAGATGAGCCTAAACTAACTCGTGAAATAGCGACTGAAGAAATTCTGGCTGACATGGCAGAGAAAGCACCTTTTTCTGATTCACGCGTACAAAACATGCTTCGCAGAATTGGGTATGCAATCAAGCAATTCTTCTCAAGACTCTTTAGAAGACCCGTTAACTTTACAGATAATGAAGTTCAGCAAATTGTTGCGAACGCTCGTCGGTATGTCAAAAAAGGCATCGGCGGAGCAGGAGGTGAAGCTGGGTTCCGTCATTTTTTATATAGACAGAAACCAGAGTACGGGCAAAAAAATGCCTTAACAGACTTCACGACCAAGGTTATTGCCCAACCCACGCCCCTTAAAGAAAAGTTTTGGGGTAAACATGGCTGGCTAAATGCTGAAATGAACAACGTAGATATGCGTGCAGGTATTCGTGAGGCGTTAAAAGCCGGAGCTAAAGACCTTGGCGACACACGTAGCTATGAACAAGCTATGTACAACATTACAAAAGCAGATCAAAAAAGTTCGTTTACACGTTCAGTTTTGTTACACGGCGCTCCTGAGATTTACACCGATGAAAAAGGTTTTAAAGGTCTGCGTGCTGCGGGTGGTGTGAACTACATGGATATTATGAAAGCCACGTCTGCTGTGCCAGGCGGTAATGCCAAAGGCAAGATTGACCAGACTAGTGCATATTTAATTGCTCAACGTGCAACCAACAAAGGATTGCCTAAATTAGATATTGGTGAGCTTGGCGTTAAGCAAGAAGATTTAGAAAATGTGATGCGGGCAGTAGACGCTGACCCCCAACGCAAAGCTGCACTTGAAAATGTGCGTAAAGTGTATAACGAATACAACGCAAATCTTATTAATTGGCTTGCATCCACAGGCGCTATACCAAAGGGGCTTGCTAAAGATTTATTAGCTGAAGGTGACTTCGTACCTTTTTACCGCATTAAACCAAACGGAGAAGCTGACTTAGTATTTAATGATAAAGTACATATCAACATTGGTGATATTCGTCGTCAACCTTACTTACATGAACTCAAAGGTGGTGAGACCAAGATCATGTCAATAGACGAGTCTATTCCACGCAATACTATGCTATTAGTGGACAAGGGTCTTAGCAATCTAGCAGCAAAAGAAGTGGCGTATGCTATGCAATCTTTTGGCGAAGGGCATGGACAACTCAATCCTGTAACTGGCACACACGAAAACTTAATGCCTATTCACAGAGGTTTTGGTCCTGCTGACCCAAGCGTTATTCGTTTTAACCAAGAACCGGATCCGCGCTATAAAGATGATGACGGCAAGCGTTGGCTAAAAGTAAAGACCGATGGTACTGTGCTTGGTGGTATCCCTGCTGACATGGTTGTTAAAAGTTTAGAAGGTTCACACCTTGTACTACCCGCCTTCTTAAAGCTCGGAGGTATGGCCGGGGACATGCTCCGCTCTGGTATTACACGCACACCTTTGTACGCTATGCACCAGTTGTTAAAAGACCCTGCATCAATGGCGTTTACTGGTGGTTTAGATTACAACCCACTTACTGCAATATACAAAGCAGGAAAAGAATTTGTATCCATGAGTACTGGAGACATGTCCAGAGCTAAGAGTTTGATTGAAAAAGGTTTGATTCAAAGCGGTATCTTCACGGGCGATCATGCAGAGATGTCTAAGTTTGCGTTACAACTTGCAAGTGGAAAAGACCAAAGCGCTATCAACAAACTTTTTGCTGCAGCAGATCGTATGGCTATGCGTGCCGATTCTTCAACACGTGTACTTGTGTATGAGAACGCAAGAAAAAGAGGCTTGTCTGAAGTACAAGCTGACCAAGCGGTCATGGAGTCCATGAACTACTATAAGAAAGGTTTGTCACCTACGCTTCAATATGCCAATCGTTTGATACCGTTTTTTAATTCACAAATTCAAGGTTTGAATGTGCTTTACAAAGCGGCTCGTGGTCAAATGCCTTACAACAAACAGTTGAAAATTCAACAAAAGTTTATGAACAATGCCATGCTCTTAATGGGTACTGGCTTGGTCTATGGCATGGCTATGCAAGACGATGAGTACTATAAAAATGCTAAACCAAAAGACAGATATACTAATTTCTTTATGCACTTGCCTGGCGTGAATGAGCCTATTAAGTTACCAATTCCTTATGAGGCAGGTTACTTTTTCTCCGCAGCCGTGGCAACCGTCGATGCTATCCTTGGCACAGCAGACAGCAAGCAACAAGTTAAAGCGCTTAGAGATATGTTCCTTAGTTCAATACCAGGTTACACATCTATGTTTACGCCCGAACTTGTTAAGCCTATGGCTGAAGTTTGGACTAATAAAGACTTCTACTCAGGTGAGAACATTGAGTCTGCAAGCATGCAAAGAAAGTCTCCAGACCAACGTTTTGGTCAAGGTACGACTGAGTTAGCCAAAGCACTTAGCAAAGCACTTCCTATTCTTTCTCCTGTTCAGATTGAACATATTGTGCGTGGGTACATGGGTAGCTTACCGCTTGCTGCAGCATCCGCTACAAATTCTTTGTTTGCGCAACGAGACACAGGTGAGAAAGCCGAAAGACGCGCATCTGATTTGCCTGTTATTGGTAGCCTATTCCAACGCGAATACGGTGGGGCGGATACTGATGTGGTGTACGGTCTTGCTAAAGAAGCAGTTACGGCTGCGGATACATATAGAAGTATGCTCAAAGAAGGTCGCAAAGAAGAAGCGGCAGATTATCTTGAACAAAACCATGCTCAGATTTTTGCGGCATCAGCGGGTAGGAAGTATGAAAATGTGATGGGTACATTGCGTACAAGGGCAGATATTATTCAATCCAATAAGACTTTATCAGCGCCAGATAAAAGAGCTAAGCTCGATGCGATAGATGCACTCAAGCAAAAAGAAACTGCAGCTTTTATGAAAGCAATTAAGGACGCGGAGGAACGCGGTAGAACCAAACGCCAAGGCGCTCCTGCATAATACCGACCTGTGCCCTGGCATCGAATAGTCGGTAGCGTAGTGCCTCTTGGAGACCGTCAGCTTTGACGGTCTCCGTATCTAAACAGGGGATGAAGAACCCCTGCCCTTTATCAACTGACTTCCAAGGATAGCGCACTCGCAATAATGTCATCGGTTTCATCCTCACGTCTGCTGATCTTCATAACAGCCACACGCATTTGAGGCCCCGTAGTCTTAGCCATCATATCTTTCTTGGTTACATAAGTCACCGCATACTGACGCTCAATGTGGCGTTTGAAGTCAGCGTATCCAAAGCTCATGGATGAGCAAAAGGATTTGAGCAGTCGCTCCTCAATATAGAAGTCCTTGCATCCTGCGGTCACACCGTTCTCTACGCGCCCCATTACATTGGACTTGGTGGTTGCCTTGTCGATCACAGAGCCGTCGCCCATAGCAGCAGACAACCCACCCTTCTCGCCAAAGTTAACCACTACAAAGTGTCCCCAATACTCACGGATAAATGCGTTCAGTACATCCTCTGCACTACGCTTACCACCTTTGATATTGGTGCGCATGTAGTCGATACGTCTGTGCATGGCTTGGATAATCATATCCATTGGGAAGTCTGCAATGTTTGCGTGTTGGGAATTCATAACGACTCCGGCAGCCACCATCGCCCCAATCCCTGCCATCCAAAAGCGCTCATCATTAGTGGCTTTAAACTCCGCGTACATTTGCTTTACGCAATCGGGCACTAGCTTGGCTACATCACGCACGTTGTCAACAAGGTATTGAACAAGTACGTCTCCGGCTACCGCATAGTTATTGGCAAGCGACTTGATGATCTCGATCTCATCGTGCTCCCACTTCAGTTCTTCGTCCATGACAAACTCAATTAGTCTGCGCAGTTCACCTTCGGCTGCATGCTTTCTGTCGCCAGTCAAGACGTCAACCACGTGGGTATTGGAAGACATAATCGCAACCGTCATCCAAGTGGATAAGTTCACACGCTCCTTGTTAGAGCCGGACTCCATACGCTCCTTACCGCGACCCTCGGTCATGTCGAGCAGATGTGCAGGGAACCATTCAAAGTCGTTGCGGTTCTTAGATGTAATCTCGTCTGTGATCAAAGGGGTGTTGTTGAGAAGACCGAGTCTCTGTTGCATGGCGACAGGTGAGGTTCCTTTTCCGGTTCTGTAGTGCACAGGGTGACCCCAGATGGATGCCGCGCCCTCGAGCGCCAATGATTTTCCGGTTCCTGACTCAGTCGATCCGCAATGGTACGTAAGACCATAGATACCAGTAAAACGCATAAAAGGAGCACTAGCACCTGCAAGGATAATCGCCAAGTGATCATACATTTTCTTTCGTACTAAAAGGTTAATGAAATTACGCCAGTTGTCTAGCGTGCCTGTTGGTTGTGTGTTAGCCGTGATGTTCTCCAAGCCCTCCATAGGTACGGGTATAGGCGCGGCATTGTTCTTATAAATCTTTCCTGCAAAGACAAAGGAATCGTCATCTTGCCAACCGTAGCTAGACGGTACGCTAATAGGTGTTTTTTCTGTGCTCATTTTTTCTACGCATGCTCTTACATAATCGGATAGGTTCTTATCATTACCTGAGCCAAACGCACTCACAATGTTTTGCGCTGCTAAAGTCTTGACGGTTTCATCCTTGCTGACAACTGCCTTTTGTGGGAGCGTGACGGTCTGTGGTCCTGTTGGACGCATCGCAATCATGTGAACCGTGTGCTCGCCTTTGTTGTTCAAAATATCAACAGGGAATAAGTCATAGGGCAACAACATAACTTGTTTCTTAATCTTGTTGCCGTTCGCATCTTCATCTTCTTTTTCAATGAATACTCCACCACGCTCACCATAAGCGTAGCCTCTGGGTGTCTCAGGTCTTGTGTACTTTTTTGTTGTGGCTTGTCCGTTTATCACCTCCTTTATTTCAACTAATTTTTCAGCAGTCGTGACCGCTGTCTCACGTCCTAACGCAAGAGGGTTTGTAATCTTGCCAAAG
>Ga0208257_1000235_pt1 | contig 18388 bp, 40 predicted proteins | sample CryBogCBH10Sep07_FD_184610 | JGI IMG/M metagenome (GOLD analysis project Ga0208257, IMG submission 184610) | Freshwater microbial communities from Crystal Bog, Wisconsin, USA - CBH10Sep07 (SPAdes) | ecosystem: Environmental > Aquatic > Freshwater > Lake | place: Crystal Bog, Wisconsin, USA... | reverse complement strand
ACCAGAAGAAATTTTACAGTGTCTTCAAGGTACAGACCAGGAAAAGGTTGGTTATAGAATTTCCACCAACATCTATAACATCCGATTGGACGGTGGTGTTATCAAGGTACATAAAGATGGCCGTAAAGTAAAAGCATATCAGTTGATGAACGCACAAGAGTTTAATGCGGATGGTCGTTATGTTGGACGTAAGGTTGTTGAATCTGTGAATAAGAATGAAAATGTTCCTGAAATTGTAACTGAAGAATTGGAAACAGTATGAGGTTGAAGGTTCTCAGTAAATTTGTTGATGGCCTCACAGCAGGACCAACCGCATTGGAAATGGCTGAACGTGAACTTGAAGAAGCAAAAGTAGATATTCTAAAGGCATTCACCAGTCGTGAATATGCTGATGCAATGGTGCAATACAACCAATCACGTATTGATAGGTTGACCGATTACATTGCAATAAATAAGAAACCACTTTAAGGAACATTCATGTATAAGCCAATGCTTTTGCAAATCAAAGAGTTGATGGATTTACATCTCTCGGTTTATGAAATTGCCCATAGACTGAAAATTGATATGGATGTTGTGCAAACGGCAATGGAAATTATACAAGGATGGGTAGCATGAACATACTAGAAACATTAAGAACACAAAGATGGGATGACCATAGGTATTACCATCACAGCCGAATCAACCAATTCTTACATTTGATATCTGCATGTTCGTTTCTAGTTGCATATGTTTATTTGTTCATTGATCCTGTTGTATCATCATACATTGCATGGTTGATTGCTATGATGACACGACAAGCAGGCCATTTCTTCTTTGAACCAAAGGGATATGATGAATACAATAAAGCAACCTTTAATCACAAAGAAGATATTAAAGTTGGCTTTAATTTGAACCGCAAGCGTATTCTATTGTCCTGTTGGTTGGCAGTGCCCTTGTTAGCATACTTTGATGCAACCACAATGAACCTATTGGTGCCACAACAAGATACAGAAACATTCTTCAATCGTGTAGGTATGGGTTGGTTGTGGTTGGGTATCCTAGGTGTTGCATTTAGGTCGGTACAGTTGATGGTCAAAGAAAACTTTGAGACTGCCATCACATGGGTAATAAAAATCTTGACAGACCCGTTCCATGATGTTATGATATACCGTAAATCACCACTTTATTTGATGAAAGGTCAGTTGATTGACCCTGACTTGAGACAAGACTATGAATGAACGTATTAAAGAACTTGCTGAACAGGCTGAATTTTCCGAAAAAGACCTGCACATTCAAGGAGATAATTTTCAAAAGTTCGCCGACCTATTGATTGATGAATGTATCAAGATGGTACAAGCAGCACCAATACATAATTGCTACACAACATTTGACAAGAGTATGGCCGATGGCGCCAAACACGATATCATTAAATTCTTAAAACTATCACTAAAATGAACGAACACGATAAACGAAACCTCCGATTCTTGTTAAGCCTTGGTAAGGTTGGTCTAATGAGGTTTCTATCACAGGCTTCAGAAGATGATATGTTATATGCGGCAGAATTGTTGAACCGACACAAGGCCGAAGTTGAAGGTAATGCTGAAAAGTATGAGAATAGAATCTATGAGTATGTGTCGCAGGATGATTTTGAAGTTGATGATTTTCCGGATGCAAGAGAGTATTTGAGTAAGTTTACATTGAAGAAGTGAAACAGGAGTTATATTATGAGCGAAGTGAAAGAAATTGTTGGTACTGATCCAGAATTCCAAGAATGTTTAAAAGGTCTATTGCGTGAAGGTGTTGTTACTGTTACCTTCACCAAAAAGAATGGTGATGAACGTGTGATGAAATGCACACTAAACGGCGAGCAACTACCACAAATCCAAAAAGAAGCAACCGAAGTATCTGAGGTTCGCCAAACATCCAATACATCATTGGCTGTGTATGATGTTGAAGCACAAGGCTGGCGTGCGTTCAAGTGGGAATCGGTTAAACAAGTTAGTTTTACAATTGGAGAATAATTATGGCTACATGGAAAGTATCACCTGAATTTAAGAAATCTGTTGTAGAGGTACAAGAACTTTACAAAGAAGGCGTTGGCACTATTAGAAACGAACTTACATGGCGTTGGGGTGAGTTTGAAATTGAAACAGAAGATGATAATCCACCTGATATCAGTGAAGGTGTGGACATCTTTGATTGTGGTTACGATTTTGGTGAATGGTCAACTGATGATGGTTGCGGTGAAGATTTTGACCTAGATGATATCGATGATGAAGAACGTGAAAAGATTGAAGAATTCTTGGAAGAAAATTCATGGTTAGATTTAGATGGCCATGATGGTTGGAGTTTCTCAGAATCATACATGTATATCCGTTCTCCTCTTGTAATTGAATTGATTTAAGAATGAAATCAATTTTCGGTATGTTATTGGTTGCAATATACATACTATCATTGATTGCAGACACAGTATATGTCGTGCAGTTTTGGGGTTGGATTGCTTGGTGGTTTCTGTTTACTGTTTGTTGCCTAGCAAGATATAAGTATGATGAATAAGTGGTTGACATCCGGTCCAGATGTGATACAATGGCAACCTTAGGAGATTAAAATGAAATTTGCACTATGCTCGGACCTACACCTGGAATTCGCACCAATTGAATTGAACAACACCGAAGGTGCTGATGTATTGGTCCTGTCCGGTGATATTTGTATTGCCAAAGAACTTGGTTACACCGATACCGGCCGGTCAGTTCGGTTCATGGATTTCTTCACACATTGTTCCGAACAATTCAAGGATGTAATCTATATCATGGGTAACCATGAACACTATCACGGTGATTTTACTAAGTCATATGACCAATTGATTACTGCATTGGCTCACCTGCCTAATATCCATGTATTGGAAAAAGAACATGTAACTATTGGTGATGTAACATTCATTGGTGGCACATTGTGGACTGATATGAATCAAGAAGACCCATTGACAATGCAGGCTATTGCAGGCATGATGAATGACTTCCGTATCGTTGACAACGGTAAAAAAGTGGTGCAATTCCGTGATTCTGATGGTAACACACATGAACGTGTTGGTAGACTAATGCCAGAAGATGTTGTGGTTGAACACAAACAAATGTTGGAATATATCCGTAATGTTGTGGACGGTAAATTTGACCAGAAGTTTGTCATTGTTGGACACCATGCACCGTGCAAAATGTCCACAAAGCCACGTTATCAAGACCATAAAGTGATGAATGGTGGTTACAGTTCAAATTTGGTTGACTTCATGCTTGACCGACCACAAATCAAAGTTTGGACTCATGGCCATACACATGATCCATTTGATTACATGATTGGTTCTATTCGCATTGTTTGCAACCCTCGTGGTTATGATGGTCATGAAGACCGTGCTGACCAATTTAAATTACAATACATTGAGGTTTAAATGAAAGTCTATATATCAGGTTATCGCAACCATTGGGTAAGTCCATACACTATCCTGGAAACTATTTGTTTTTGGGAAAAAGATACAGACGCATTCTATGACCTTGAAGAAAAAGGTAACAAGTATACAAATTGGGTGAACTTTCTTAATCCAATTTGCGAAGCATGGCAGAAGTTATTGGACATTGTGCATCCTAGAATCAATTATGTGAAGATTGACAAATACGACACATGGAACATGGACAGCACATTGGTGCCAATTATTCTACCCATATTGAAACAATTGAAGACAACTAAACATGGCTCTCAAATTGTGGATATGGAAGATGTGCCAGAAGAATTGAGAGTAACCAGTACCGAAGCATATGATGCTCAAAGTTGTTTTGAATTTTATCATGAAGGTGATGAAGATTTGAATTATAAAAATATCCACGACCGTTGGGATTGGGTCATGGATGAAATGATTTTTGCTTTTGAACACCTTGCTGATGATTCATGGCAAGATGCGTACCGTAGTGGTGAATTTGACACAAAGACGGTTGCGTGTGCATGGGATGAAAATGGTAAAGCAACTATGTATCAAATGGTTGATGGACCAAACCATACATACAAATGTGATTATGATGGCATGAAAGTGGTTGAAGACCGTATTCGTAATGGTTTGAGATTATTTGGCAAATACTATCAAGGGCTATGGGATTAAAATGGATTTAGAACAACTTGGTCAAGAACTAATTGCTGAGTTTGGTGACAGACTACCTAATCCAGAACAAGAACCAATTCGGTTCAAATATTATTTAAATTTGTTTTTCTATGAGAGGTACTTGAATGAGCAACGAGCAAGACAAAATCAAACACAGCAAACGCCTCCATAAAGAAGAATCTGCAATCAAGAAACAAGTTAAGATTGCTAAAGAGGTTCTAGGGCACCAATTCAATGATAAAGTTATCAGAGAACCACACCGATTGGCCAAACACCATGTTGCAAATTGTGGTGATCCAAAATGTGTATTGTGTATGAATCCTCGTAAGTCAATGGGTGAGAAAACAATTCAAGAACAACGATTTGAACAATCAGGATTATATGATGAGTGAAGAAGATTACGATATAGTGCTGGATACGTTACAGAATCAACGAGCAATTCTCTGGAAGATGACTGAATCCAACATGAATAACGACCTATTCAATATTATGGATCAAATTCGTTTAGAACAAATTGACCAACTGGATAAAGCAATCGTAATGTGGAAGGCAAGAAATGAGTAAAGTTGCATACCGAGAAAAGTATTGGTGGGAGAATTACCCACTACACAAATTATGGTGTAATGATTATCTACCGTTAGTACCTCGATTCACATATCGACCAGCAGACAAATACAATTCATGGGATGCAGGTGTACATTGGTTGTTTATTCGTATATGGACTATGAGTCACTTCAGTTTTGGTGCCGATATTGATATAAGTTTCAATAGAATTGGATTTGGTTTCATTCTGCCTTATCTCCGTGTGTTCATTGGTTTCAGTGAATTATATGGAACAACATTATATAAAATTTCTCGTATGTTATCGAGAGACCCCGAACCTATTCATTATGGAGATTAAAAATGAGTTTATTATCTTATGCTGAAAGTGAATTGGACCATATTGGTCTAACTGAAGAAGATGAATACAATGGAATGATGCGTAAGCACATCCTGCATATGATTAAAGAGTTTGCTGATGAAGGACATTCTGGTTTCTCTGCTCAATATGCAATTGATATTCTAAGCAAACTGTTGTCATTCAAACCATTGACACCGTTGACCGGTGAAGATGATGAATGGTGTGATGTTAGTGAATATAGTGGAACAACCACATATCAAAACAAGCGTTGTTCTTCCGTATTCAAAGAAGGTAAAGACGGTGAAGCATACAACATTGACGGCAAGGTCTTTTGGGAATGGTACAAAGATGAAGATGGCAATGCATTCAAATCATATTATGGTTGCCGTGATTCAAGAGTTCCTGTAACATTCCCTTACACCGTACCTGAGGAACCAATCTATGAGTACCGCCATTCGGATGCGGAACCAAAATCACCGCCACAAAATGAACAGGGTTTTCTATAATGCTTTCTATCTTTCACTATTGGTCTGCTAAAGAACGATTGGCGGAACATGAAAAAACCATCATGATGCTTGGCGGCGAATCTGAATGCCAACCAATGATTCTTGCACAGCGAGACATGGTTGAACTTGAAATGAAGTATTACAAGGAAGAAATGATGGACCTTCTATTTCAAACTGGTATGTTTCTTGGATTCTTGATGATTGCATTATCAACATACTATATTTTTTTTATCAAATATTAACCTGAGGAACTTATGAAACGCACAGCAACCTACAAAATGTCCAAACAACTCAAGACCATGTTGGCCTTGATGAAGTTTGAAACCACCGAAGAACGTTCACGATTCAAGCAACGTATGATTAACGCCGAGATTCATGCGTCAACAGTTGAACGTGTCTTGATTGGTGCCAAGGGTGGCAACGACTAAATATCACTCCATATTATTGAAAGGAAAATCATGTCACTCTTTGTTGAAGTTGAATCTGAAGAAAAAAACTGCAAGGTCATTGTCAACCTTGAATCAGTTATTGAAATTGCACCACTACGCACCGGTGGCTGCCACTTATTCTTTGCTGACTCTGCCGCTGTTGGTGGTAAGACTGCAATGAAAGTCAAAGATAACTATGTTATGTTCCAACAATTCGTATTGCAAACTGTATCAGAAGAAGATATCGCAAAACGTATTAAGAACCTACCACAAGTCGAAAAAGAACCCTATCCACGGTTTATTTCTGACGCCGAAGTAACACCAAACTCTCATGCAAACCCACCACCACAAGCGGAACAACCTCGTGGCCGTGGCCGTCCACCAAAAAGTAGCATGATGTCTACTGCTGACTTAGGTTAAACATAAATACCGGGTAATGACAATTATCCGGAGTTTACAATGGCATTAAAGAGTTTCAATACCTTTGCTGAGACATTAACAGAAGCAGCAAAGCCAAAAAAAGATAAAAACCACGCAAATTTTGACAAAAAGATTCTAATCATTGGTTATGGATCAGTCGGTCAAGCCATTCTGCCATTGGTTTTGAAGCACATCACAAACGATCCAAAGAAAGTTACTGTGATTGAGAAAGACAATCACGGTGCTCTTTTCCGTAAACGTAATGGTGGTAATGGTGTCAAGTATGTTAAGAAAGAGATTCTAAAGAATAACTTAGAATCCACACTAAAACAGTATACAGAACCTGGTTCTTTTATCATTGACGTATCTTTGAACATTGCCGCACACGCCATCATTGAATGGTGCTTGCAGAATGATGTAATGTATATCAATACCTCTCATGAACGTTGGGGTGATATGCAAGACGAAAAGATTCCAAAGATGGAAGAACGCACATTGTTCCACACTCACAACCATATGCGTGAGATTGGTGCAAAATATCCAAATGGTCCAACTATCTGTGCAACCTCTGGTGCAAATCCAGGTTTGGTTACACACTTAACCAAGTCTGCACTATTGAAGATTGCTGAAAACACTGGTCGTAAAGTTGAAGAACCAACCGATAAAGAGGGTTGGGCACAACTAATGAAGAAACTAGGTGTTGAAGTTGTCCATGTTGCAGAACGTGACACACAAATCATTGACAAACCAAAGATGAAAGATGAGTTTGTCAATACATGGTCTGTTGAGGGTCTATGGGCAGAGGGCCGTGCACCATCTGAATTGGGTTATGGTACACATGAACCAAAAGAATTGGAAGATGGTACAATCCAAGGACCTGCCGCATTTTTGCACAAACCAGGTCTTTCTGTTTTAGTTAAGTCTTGGGTTCCAAATGGCGGTCCATACAATGGTTTCTTGGTGCAACACTCAGAGGCTGTGACCATCTCTCAATACTTTGAGACTGCTGATGGTAAGTTCCGTCCTTCAGTTTACTATTGCTATCAACCAACTGATGGTACACTAGCATCTATCCACGAATTGCGTGGTCGTGAATTGGACAAACAAACCAAAGAACGTATTGTCAAAGACGAAATCATTGCTGGTATGGATGAACTAGGTGTTCTATTGATTACTAAGTCTGGTAAGTCTTACTGGCATGGTTCTCAATTGGACATTAAAGAAGCACGCCGTTTGATTCCTGGTGAAAATGCTACATCACTACAAGTTGTTGCAAATCTATTAGGCACAATGATGTGGGCTATCCAAAATCCACGTAAGGGTTACACAGAACCTGAAGCAATGGATCACAAAGTTATTCTTGAACATGCTATGCCTTATCTTGGTCCTGTGCCATTTGTACCAACAGATTGGCGTCCAGAAGAAGATAAGAACACTATCTGGCCAAGAAAACACAACAAGAAATCACCAAACGCACTGGAAAACTTCAGAGTTTGGAACTAAAAGTTAAAGTATATTATGAAGTTTTTGAAAGATACGCAAAATTATATCATTGAGGACTACAGGTCCAATAAGTTTAGATTCTTTTTAGAATGCTTTTCTTGGACCTGTAGTATTGTTACCTCAATCATCTTTGCAATTACAATCCCTAACATCCCAGTTGTACCTTTGTATAGCGTTTTCATTGCCGGATGTTGTTCTACCCTCTACTGTGCATGGACCCGTGGATCATTTGGTCTGATGCTCAACTATTCTTTCCTTGTCACAATTGACGCCTTTGGATTAATCCGTTATCTGTTGAGTTGATATGCGTAATACCTGGAGACTGTGGGCCAAGGCACTAGGCGAAAAAAGTGGCAAAACTGATGATGAATCCAATAAAATTGCTTGCATTCGTACTGTAATTGTGTTATCCTATATCACTACAAACCTTTTTATTATAGCCGGAGTAATCCGACACTGGTGATATATGAATTCAAAAGAGAAAGAAATCCTCGACATTACGCAAGAAGAATGTGCAGAGGTAATTGTTGCTATCAGTAAGATTAACCGATTTGGTATAGACAACTTTAAACCTGGTAAACCTAAGACCAATCGAGAGCATCTAGCAGAAGAACTAGGTGACCTGCAAGCAATGATTGACCTATGCATTCAGTTTAATCTGGTAGGAAGTGAACAAGTAAGTATTGCAGCAGACAACAAAATTGCTAAACTCAAGCAATGGTCTAACATTTTTTATGAATAAATTATGATTACATTGAATACAGAATACGCTAGTATTACCTCAAGTACGCCAGCACCATCATATCCAACTGGCAGTTCTAACCAAATAACTTTTAACCTTCCGACATATAGTATCTCAATTTCAAAACCTGTATCATATGAGTTCCGTGTGGCTGAATATTATTCAGACATTCCAGAAAATGTTGTGAAAGTTGGACTACAGGTTCAAGTATATGAACACAACCAATATGGTAGTTCTACTGTATTAAAAAGTTGGACTGATGTTGAACGAGTTAAGGTGAAACTATGAACGAACGAATAAAAGAACTTGGCAAACAGGCTGAAGAATATGCTTTTGACGAACTGGACAAACTGCAAGGTCCTGTTGAAATGAGTATCAGTAAGCGAGTATTTGACCAATCGTTTAGGGAAAAGTTCGCCGAGTTGATTGTTCGGGAGTGTATTGAAAAAGGTAATGTTTTAATGAAGCATTATATCAATAATCATTCTGAACAAAAACAGGTCTTTTTATTGACTGCTATTGCTGATTATTCAAATGAAATTGAAAAACATTTTGGAGTTGAAAAATGAATATCTTTTATCTACACCCCGATCCAGTAATTTGTGCACAACAACATGCGGATAAGCACCTGATTAAAATGGTCTTGGAATATAGCCAACTCTTGTCCACAGCGCACCGGGTGATTGACGGTACCGAATCTACAGGCAAGTCTGCTTCTGGTCGTATGATGCGCCGGTGGGTTCTTCCTGATGGTCGTGAAAGTAAACTATACAAGGCAACTCATATCAACCATCCTTCTGCCATATGGGTACGTAAGTCGTATGCCAATTATGTGTTTCTGTGGAAATTGTTAGAAGCACTTTGCGCCGAATACACCTATCGATATGGTAAAGTTCACAAGTGCCAAGAATCTGGTCTTGTTGACGAACTAATGTACCCACCAATGAACATTCCTGCACATGTAGAATTCACAGAACCCACACCTGCGATGCCTGATAGTGTCAAAGTTGCCGGTAGTTCCATCAAGTCATATCACAACTATTACATAAATAATAAACAGCACCTAGCCAAATGGTCAGGTAAGATTAACTCTCGTAATGTCCCGGAGTGGTTTCATGCCCCGTTATGATTTTTTAAACAAAGACACAGGTGAAGTAGAAATTCACACTATGTCATACACCAAATTGGATGAATTCAAGGAATCCAATCCACATCTTGAACGGCACTTTGCCGCAGAAGATTTGCCAGTCATGTCTGATGGCTCACGACTAAGCACTCCTGGTATCGGTAAACCAGATTCCAGTTTTGAAAAGTATGTTATCCAACGTATGAAAGATACAATTCCTGGTAACACAATGTCCGGTCACAAAACAAAGACTCCGAGAGAATGGTAAAACAACAAATTCCCGCCCTTCTTGGCGGTGGTTTCTACAAACCACAAGTATATCAACAACAAGTCAAGAAGAAAATTCAACCTAAAGTGCCTGCACTGCTTAGAAAGGATACACCTGTCTACAACAAAACTTCCAAATAAAAATCATAAACAACCAGCAAGGAAGACTTCAATGGCAAGCAATAGAAAAACTGCAATACAAAAGCGTGAAGATGTGGCTGACGATACAGTAACATATATCCATCAACCAGTTACATCAAACGCACTAAAGATTAAACTAGACCACTTGAAAACTTTTGAGGCGTTGACAACAAACCAACAAAAGTTTTTTGATGCATATAAAAGGGGTGATTACTTCATGGGTCTATTAGGTTCACCAGGTGTAGGTAAAACATTCTTGGCATTGTATAGAGCAATTGAGGAAGTATTAGACAGAAGTAATCCGTTTGAACACGTTGTGGTGGTTCGTTCGGCAGTTCAGGTTCGTGACCAAGGTTATGTTCCTGGTACATTGGAAGAAAAGATGGAGATTTATGAGGTGCCTTACAAAGAGATTTGTGAGACACTTTTTGGCCGTAAAGATGCTTGGGACAGATTAAAGGAGCAGGGTCATGCTAGATTTATCTCAACTACTGCTATTCGCGGCATTTCTATTGATAATTCTATCATCATTGTAGATGAATGTCAGTCTATGACCTTTCATGAGTTGAATTCGGTTATTTCCCGTGTTGGTCACCGTTCCAAGATTATCTTTATCGGTGACTTGAAGCAAAATGACTTGATTAAGAGTAGAAATGATGTATCGGGGTTACAATCCTTCTTGGATGTAGCACGACATATGGATGATTTTAGTGAAATCCAGTTTACACCAGACGATATCGTTCGTTCTAGTTTGGTGAAATCTTGGATTGTGGCTTGTGATAGGTTGGGTTATTAGGATAAATAGGGTTACAGTATTAAAAATACATTAAGAGGCAACTAAGATGGACATAGGAATCGTACAGGCAATCATTTCAATCGCACCGACAGCCAAGTGGGTTTTGACGGGTAATGATTATTCTTCATTGGACTGGCAAGACACAATCATTCCAAAGCCAACTGAGAGCCAAATCAATGCTGAAATTGCCTCTTTAAAAACCCGCTATGAAGCCAATTCATACCAACGTGACCGTGCAGTATCATATCCAAAGGTAGAAGACCAATTGGATATGTTGTGGCATATGATGGACCAAAATGTTATTCCTGGTAAAAATTCCAATTGGTATAATAGTTTGTTGGCAGTGAAAAACAGATATCCAAAGCCAAACTAAACCTTAGGGAAATAACATGTCAGCAACGCTAAACAACGGGACAGTAGTATTTGGTAATGGAAGCACACAGTCAGTATCACAACTGAGCAACTATAATTTTATAAACCAGCAATGGACTATGGGTAATTATGGTAGCCAAGTTTATACAATGAGTGTTGCTGCCGGTCCACAAGGTTTGATTCACTTAATTATTGATGCACCATGGACAGAAACAGCCGACACTGGTCTTGGTTCACACACTTTCACTGCATATTATTCTCCAGATAATTCAAGTTGGTCTCAATTTTGGCAATCAACACAGTATGCTAACGGTTACTCTGGACGTTATACTGCCGGCAACTTCTCATTGACTTATCCGATAGGTGTGAGTGCATACCAAACATATTATTTCCAGTTTGCCAGAACAACTGGCTCCGCATCACCCACATCAAATTGGTTGACAGTTATGGGTTTTGGTGTATAATACCTTGTTAGGAAAATAAAATGTCAACAATATTGGAGAATGGAGATATTCGTTTTGGTAACGGAAGTGTACAAAACGTTTCACAACTTAATAACTATGCATACACATATTCTAATAACTTATCTTTAGGAAGAAACAGTTATTATACTGTAGGTAGCAACGTTGCTGCCGGTCCACAAGGTAATATTTTTGTATTTGTTAAATCGCCGTGGACATGCACAGAAGATAATGGTTTAACAATCCAATATGTGACACTTCAAACTTCTTCAGACAGTGTAAATTGGAATTCAATAATTCAACAATATCAATACGCCAATGGTTTCAGAGGTCGTTATACTGCTGGTAACTTTTCTTTAAGTTATCCTATTACAGGTTTGGGCTCAGGACAAACTTATTGGTTTCGCATAGTCATTTCAACAGGAAACGCAAGTACCACATTCAGTCCAACGATTATGGCTTACGGCGTATAAAATTTAACTATAAAGTATATTATGTTTAATTATTGTCCCCCACGGGAACTCAGTGACTTAAAATCAGAAACCTTTCCAGACGGCAAGCGTTATTACACACTAGAAGATGGTACTCGTTTACCTTCTGTAACCACCGTTCTTGGTGCACAGAAGAAACAAGCCATCTTTGAATGGCGTAAACGTGTTGGTGAAGAAGAAGCCAATCGTATCAGTAAACAAGCAACATCACGTGGAACTAACGTCCATACGATTTGCGAGAACTATCTCAACAACAAGCCTGATTACATGAAAGGTATCATGCCTGATGCATTGGAATACTTCCTGTCCATCAAACCATATCTCAACAAGATTAACAACATTCATTACCAAGAAGCCGCACTATGGTCTAAACAACTTGGTATGGCTGGTCGTGTTGATTGTATTGCTGAGTATGAAGGTAAACTTGCTGTCATTGACTTTAAGACTGCATCACGACCAAAGTCCAGAGATTCTATTCTAGATTACTTTTGGCAAACAACCGCATACAGCCTGATGTATGAAGAACTTATTGGTGCACCAATTGATAACTTGGTGATTATCATGGCAGTAAAAGATTCTGAACCATTAATTTTTAAAGAAAGAACACAAGACCACATTGATGGTCTAGCTGAAGCAATTAGTTATTATAAAAGTAGAGGATGATATGAGTGAACCTGTTATTGTTGGTGATGCACCAGTTTGTGAAGCAAAAGACATGCTTGAGGCATATGAATACTTTACAACACCAGTTTATAAAATTTCTAAACCTCAATATTTGAATGAGGTTAAGAAGGTCATGTTTGATGCGATTGATGAAATCAAGAAAACAAATACTTTAGACCCAATCTATCCACTATATCAAACTGGTAATTTAACTGAAGAACCAAGTATCAAAGACTTTGTGGACTTTGTTGGTGCAACAGGTTGGAATATTCTGGAAAGTCAAGGTTACAATATGCAAGACTTGACTGTATTCTTCCAAGAGTTTTGGGGTCAACAACATTATAAACACAGCGCACACGAAGAACATGTTCACGGATATGGTTGTCAACTCGTTGGTTTTTATTTTTTAGATGTGCCTGAAGATTCTGGTAGAATGGTCATTCATGACCCAAGACCAGCAAAAAAATTGGTTAATTTGCCTGAAGTTGATATGTCAAAGATTACTATGGGTAGTACAGCAATCAATTTCATTCCAGAACCGGGAGATTTATTCTTTGTGCCTAGTTGGGTTCCACATAGTTTCACAAGGCATAGTGTTGAAACTCCTTTAAACTTCATACACTTTACGCTTGGTGTGAGTTACATAAAACCAACATTTGAGGTTGATTCTTTGGATAAATGCATTCCGGAAATTGTATGAACACCTACCACATAAGATTCAACAAGTCTAGAGGACAATCTGGCCGTGGTTCAATGGATCACGTTTGGCGTGTGTTTGAAAATGGTAAAGAGTATCTATTCAAACACTTTCGCATTGAAGGTCTGGTTGTAACAGATAGTGTTACCGGCAATGGTGCCGGTGGTGATGATTGGAATATGAGTTGTCAAGGTTATATGACGATTGATAGAGAAACATCAACCGCCATCATTACTTCAAACCCAAATTAAGACACAAGTTCCCATTCCCAAGTGTCAAAATTCCAATTATAGTTTTGACCATCGTCTGGCGCATGTGGTGCTATCTGCCAGTCATTTATTTTGCCGTTCCAACGATATGCTAGACCTTCAGGTGGCGTTGGTCTTGGATGTGGTGGAACCATTGTGCATGTTTCTGTATCTAAAGTCCATGCTGTAAAATTATTTGCATATGGCCTGTTCGCCCATGTTGTGATTGTTAGATTTTGCTTATAAGTGATTTCTTCTTCAGTCATGTCTTCTGCAAACCAACTGTCTTGCCATGTTACACCATCATCGGATAAAACATATGTGGAGTTTGCTTTCTGGTAAACACCTAGAGTTATACCAGATTCTGAAAATAAAGTTCTATTGAATGGTTTCCAATTTGAAGGAATTTCACCAAAAGCGTATAACAGATTTAACTGTACCGCTGGATGATTTACTGTAACACCATTCTCTACTTGAATATACAATCTATCACTCATATCATTTCTCACTATTAACTAACATTTGTTGAGGGGAATGAACGTGAAGAACCTGGCCAAACAATTCTTGCACCACCTTTTGCTCCACATCCAACAAAAGAACTGGATGCACCACCACCGCCACCGTAAACACCACCTGCACCATTTGTACCAGAGTTGCCACCACCTGAGCCGCCACCACCACCAGCAGCGCCGTTACAGCCCTTACCTCTTAATCCAACACCACCGCCACCTCTTGAAGTGCTTGACGTGCCGTTGCCGCCGCCGCCACCACCGCCTGATCCTGCTGAGGTGGCGTTACCGCCCGCGCCGCAATAACCACCTGCACCACCAGCATAGCCGCTTGTATTTCCTTTGCCGCCGGTACCTCCTCCTGTTGGACCTGCTGTACCGCCGCCGCAACCGCCGTATACATAGCGTGAGCCACAACATGTGAAGGATTGTGCACCAGTGCCACCATATGCACCGGCTGTAGCTAAACTGATAAAATAGGAATAACTGCCGCCTTGTTGACTGCCTCCACCAGAACCCACATAGACGGTGTAACTGGATCCACCACTGACACCATAGTTATTTCTCCATGCGGTGGCACCTCCACCACCACCAGCATAACCAGCACAACTTAGTGCGCCGCCGCCGCCTCCACCGATAAGAACAACGGACACACTACTGACGCCACTTGGAGCAACCCATGTATAAGTTCCAGGAGAACTGTATGTTGCACAGCCAGAAGAAGATTTGCCGTAGAATGTGCTAAAACTGACTGTTGAACCGCTACTTGTACCGGAAAGTGTTCTTAAACATGAGTTGTTCATGCAAAGAGTGCTTCCCGCTGATTTACCGACTTCAGCACCAATTTGATTACGTGCACCACTGCCTCCAGTACAAGTACCATTTAATCCTAATGTTCCAGAGCTTTCAATTGTCATAGTGTTGAGTCCGTTTATTAACTGTTTATATTTATGCATAAATACTGAAGCTATTTCGGTAATTTTCCAGAAAACGCTTGACATGTTTAACACTTTCTGATAGGATACTAACATGAAAAAACTTATTACTTTATTTTTATTGGCAACTTTAGCAACTGCGGCTTCTGCTGATTACTGTTGCTATCGTCCTCATCACCATTGGGGTGGTCCTGGTGTCGGTTGGGTTCCGTTGGCCGCAGGTGTTGTTATTGGTGCAGAACTTGCATCACAACCTAGACCTATCATGGTTGAACAAGCACCGGTCTACATCCAACAACCGCCAGTCTACATTCAGCCACAACCTACGGTTCAATTACCACCTCCTGGTTATCACTGGCAAGAAATGTTTGATCCACAAACTAACACTAAACGAATTGTATTGGTACCAAATCAATGAAAGTCAAAAAATTAATCCAAAAACTGAATCGTGCAGAATTTGAACATAACTTAGAAAAAGCCAAGAAATTTTGGATGAAGTTATTGAAGAAGTCTGTCAAAGGTAAGCACACCGAAGCGGTGCGCTAAAATGATAGTAAACTTGGTATAAGAAAAGTATTCTGGACGGGAGTTCGACTCTCCCCATCTCCACCATAAAAATTCAGGCCTGCGCCGTGCGTTAATGAAGATGACTAAGGTATCACGGACATCCACATAATCTAAGCCTGAATTTTTATGATGGGGATGCAATGGTTTCGACAGGGTAACAAGTATTATATTAGGCTATCCGTCAGAGTTGACGTAAACACTAAATCAAAACAAACGCAAACGATGAAAAGTTCGCATTAGCAGCTTAAAGGCAGCTTAGGGTTTCGGTTGGTTTCCTCGTAACAGAATAACCAACCATCTTATCTTAACTTAAAGGAGTTTTTAATGAAGAAGTTAGTTCTATTGGCCACTTTGATGGCTGCATTTGGAGTTGCATCAGCCGTTGAAGTTGGTGTTAATGGTTCTATCGACAACTACAGCAAGAAAGACCGTAATGGTTATGGCTTGACTGTTGGTGAACAATTTGGTAAAACCAGCGTTACTGCTGAATTTGACCGTGAAACCAAACGTAGCCTAGACAAGTTCATTGTTGGTGGCGGTTATGACGTTGCTAAAATTGCAGGTACTACATTGACTGCTAAGGTTGGTGTTGGTTACTTGGACAAAAAGGGCGTTAAGAGCGGTGACCGTTACTTTGCAGACCTTGGTGCTGGCGTTACTGTTCCAGTTACAAAGTCTTTGGCATTGACTGCTGACTACCGTTTCCAAGAAGGTGACCACAAAGCAAAAGCATTTGATGGTAACACCGTTGCTGTAGGTGCAAAGTTCTCTTTCTAAGAGTCCAATAAGTTTCGGTGGGTTCTTACAAAACCCACCCATTTAACTGGAGAATCACATGCAAAGTAGAATTATACTTGTAGCAGTATTCTTTTCAGCAATCATACTGATGTTATCCTGTATCAACATTGATACTTATAATTTACCGTTCAAAACCACTTACAATGCACTATCTGACGAAACTAAAGTTCAGGTAAATTGTTTGGCACAAAATATCTATCATGAAGCGGCACATGAGCCATTAGATGGTCAGAAGGCCGTTGCTTTCGTTACAATTAACCGTTTACAATCCGGTTATGGTGATGATATTTGTTCCGTGGTAAAACAGAAAACAAAAGGAACGTGTCAGTTTTCTTGGTATTGCGAAAAGAAAGATGGTAAGGGCTTGCCAATCACCGATAAAAGGTTGTATAATGAAATCTTGGATCTCGCAACAAACTTAGTGGTTAACTATGAAAGGCAAAAAGATGTTACAGAAGGTGCGACATACTACCATGCAGATTACGTCCACCCTGGTTGGCATCATTTGGAAAAGGTCAAACAAATTGGACAACACATCTTCTACCGATCCAACAAAGACTCAATTGACAGAAACAAGGAAATCATTTAATATGGAAAACCAAAATTCAAATTTGAAAGTTGTTATCACATTATTGGCATGTATCACTATTGTTGCCGTATCAATAATCATTAGTTCTTATTTGTCAAACATTAATGACCGTAACAACATGTCAAAAAACATGGACTCAGCCATTCAAAGAGGTATTGATCCTATTTCTGTTAAGTGTGCATATGCAACACAGACAGATAACCTTTGCATGGTCTATGCATTGAAAGCCAAATAATGCCTACTAAAGATGAAATCCGTGAATTCTCCTTAAAGATTGAGGATATTGCAGAACAGTATGACATTCATTGCATGGATGCTATTGTCCAACATTGCGAAGAAACAGGTATTGAGATTGAGGTGGCTGCCACCTTAATTTCATCTCACCTCAAAGCACGAATCCGTGAAGAAGCACAATCAGTTAATCTAATCAAAAAAGCATCTAAACTTCCGCTATGAATGAAGGTACAGGTTTTGCATCCTTTGCACTTTATAATGCACTAAAGACGCACTTCACCTCAAAATCCTACGACTTCTTTAAATACAACGGTAAGACCAATGTATCTAAAGAAACATTTCTCAAACGTAAAGACAAATACAGTTTCTACAAACTTTCACGGAAGTTCTCCTTGGAAGAATTGCGGAACTTTTACCTTGCAAACTTTGTATACGGTGATTCGTCTTGGGTTGGTGAAATGACAGGACCTGAAGGTGAAGCGGCATACAAGAAGTGGCAAAAGATAAATCAGTCATTATCTTATGTTTTTCAAAGTGATATTGAAAAACTGACAGATGGAGGTTCACCAGAACAAATGTTGATTGTCAATGATGGTCAACATCCTATCTTACTCCGTGAGGTAATGTCTGGTACAATTTCAGTAGAAACTATTGTAATATTGAATAGTTTTCTTAATTTTTTTCCAATGTGGGATAGAAAAATTGATGACGACCTATTGTGGCCAAATCACAGATTAAAATTCACTAAGTACGAACCATTTTTAGTTTATGATAAAGAAAAAATTAAGAATATTTTAATGAAAATTATCAGAGATAATAAAAATCATTAGGATATTTTCTCATCCAATGTCCTAAACTTTTGGTCTTATAA
>Ga0208257_1000232_pt1 | contig 18469 bp, 22 predicted proteins | sample CryBogCBH10Sep07_FD_184610 | JGI IMG/M metagenome (GOLD analysis project Ga0208257, IMG submission 184610) | Freshwater microbial communities from Crystal Bog, Wisconsin, USA - CBH10Sep07 (SPAdes) | ecosystem: Environmental > Aquatic > Freshwater > Lake | place: Crystal Bog, Wisconsin, USA... | reverse complement strand
GGTTGGTGTTACTGTTAGCGTTGAAGAGTTAATAAGAATAACTGAACTTTTTGTTGAGTTATGTTTAAGACCATCAGATGACGAACTTAAAAAAAGAGTTAAGGCATTAGATAAATGGTTACAAGAAAAAAAACAAAATGGATAAAAATCAAATAGAAGATTATTTAAAAAAATTAAAAGATATTGAAGAAAATTTATCTTCAGAAGAAAATTTTAATGAATCATTTGCTCAGGAAATTGATAATGTTTTAAATTCATTATCAACCGATATTAATAATTTTTCACCATTTACAACACAAACTAATGATGATTTAACTCCGAAACCAAGTGGAGTTGTAAATTCAGGTGTCTTAGTTAAAGTAAAAAAATTAGTATCTGAAGCCGTTGTTCCTTCATATTCTAAAGTAGGTGATGCTGGTATGGATTTAACAATTACAGATATTAAAGAAAATACCAGTTTTAGTGTTACATATGGTTTTGGTATTGCAATGGAAATTCCTAAAGGTTACGTTGGATTAATTTTCCCGCGTTCATCAGTTCGTAACCAAGATTTAATATTATCAAATTGTGTGGGTGTAATTGATAGTGGTTATAGAGGAGAACTTCAAGCCACTTTTAAGAAAACACAAGGTTTAGATAGTCTTTCATATAATGTTGGTGAAAGAGGTGCACAGATTATCATATTACCTTATCCTACCATATATATGACTGAGGTTCCTGAGTTATCAGATACCGAAAGAGGTACCGGCGGGTTTGGTAGTACTGGTTCTTGATTTTTACTATTTACCGATATATTTATATTAAATGGTAAATAGTAATGAAAATAAAAATAGGTTCTATTATAGGTAATTGGGAAGTAATTTCCGAAAAATATATTAAAGAAAATATACAATGGAACGATTGTGTTTGTATATGTGGTAATATAAGACCAGTTCGTAGTTGGCATTTAAATAATAATAAAACATTTAGTTGCGGTTGTACAAATATAAAAGGTCGTTTTAAGGCCGTTTGCGTTGGTGATTTATCATTATCTTATTATAATTCTTTTAAAAAGAATAGATCTAAAAATAAAAATATATTTTTTTCTGAAGATGTTACTATGGAATATCTATGGAATCTTTTTATTAAACAAAATAAAAAATGTATATTATCTGGTATTGATATTACGTTAAATCCAAGATGGTCACAACAAAATCATTGTAGAAAAACTGATATAAAACAAACAGCATCCATTGATAGAATTAATAATAATTTAGGTTATATTGTTGGAAATATACAATGGGTACATAAAGATATTAATAATATGAAAGGTAGTTTTAGTGAAGAATTATTACTATACTATTGTGAACAAATTATTAATGTTAAATTAAAAAAGTAAGGGATATTTATGTAATATGAATTTACAAGAAAACATATCACGTATAAAGAAAGTAATGGGTCTTAATGAGGGACTTCATGATACATCTTGGCAAAACGAAGAAGGAGATAAAATAACTCTTTTAGATTTATTGAATGTAACCAATAATATACCTGTTACAAATATTCCCGTTGATAAGTTAAAACATATGTTATTAACTTGGGACGGTGATAATAGTGAAATAGAAAAAATAGAAATGGCTAATTTAGATTACCCAATTTTAATATTTGTAAATAATGAAGGTCATATTCTATCAATAGTCGATGGACACCATAGAGCACAAAAAGCGGTAAAACAAGGATTAGAAACAATAAAATGTAAATTAATTCCTATCAATTCTTTACCTAATAATGTTAGGAGAATTTTTAAACATATTAAATAGAGATATTTATTAACAATAAACGGAACCTTTAAAATTATTAATTTTGGCGTATAAAACAAAAACCAAAACAGTCCAACCACCCGTATTAGTAGAAGAGAAAAAAACATCACATAAAGATAGGATTCGACAAATCATCAAGCGTCCTAAAGAAAAGTTCCTAACTAAAAACCAAGAAACCTATTGGAATATTCTTGGAGAAAATCAAATCACATTATGTTTCGGTCCTGCAGGTGTGGGTAAATCCTACATAGCAATGAAACGTGCAGTAGACCTATTATACGACGATTCTAACAAGTTTGAAAAGATTATTATAGTAAGACCCGCAGTTGAGGCTGAAGAGAAATTAGGGTCACTTCCAGGTGGTTTAGAAGAGAAATTAGACCCATACATTTATCCTTCATATTATCTATTAAATAAGATTATTGGTAAAGAGGCTCGTGAAACTTTAAAAGACCAAGGTTATATTGAAGTTGCCGCACTTGCATACATGAGAGGATGGAATGTGGATAATACTATTTTAGTTTTTGAAGAAGCTCAAAATGCAACACCAGCTCAAATTAAATTATTGTTAACTCGTATTGGATTTAATTCAAAATTCTTTTTATCAGGAGACCTTGAACAATCAGATAAATTCAGAGATAAAACAAAATCAGGTTTATTCGATGCAAAGAAAAGATTACAAGATGTTAAAGGAATTGGTATTTTTGAATTTGGTATGGAAGATATTGTAAGAAATCCAATTATCGGAGAAATATTAAATAGATACGAATAGTATTTACTTATGATTCAATCTATTGTATATTTTTACAATGGAAATATACATTAGTATTGATGGTGTTATTAGAAACACAATTCAAAAATTTGATTATCACTATAACGAAGCTTATTTAGCTGATGATGTTGTATTTGAAGAAGATGCAACTCCTTTTGATTATGGAATTACTGAACCCATTCAAAATGATAATTTATTAAACTCTTATAAGTTTCAGTCTAAAGAAGAGTTTGAAAATTTTTTATTTATTGAATATCCAATAGAGATATTTGGTCACGCTGGTTTAAGTTATTCTACAACATTTACAGATTTACATAAATTAATTTATGATAATCCACAACACAATTTTACATTAATTGGTTTGGATGAATTAGGTAAATCACGTCCAGCAACATTATTCTTTTTATCTAAAAATGGTTTTTTAGGTAATAATATAAAATTTATTAGAAGTGCCAATATTATTGATTCATGGAAGAATTGTGATATTTGGATTACAGATAATAAAATGATATTAGATGAAACACCTGATGATAAAATAGGTGTGAAATTTCAAACGACTTATAATCAATACTTTACTTATGGTAAAGAAATAACTAAATTAAATGAAATACAAGACATATGGTTGAAATCTTTGGAAAATCCTACTACATTGACCTTGACGGAATCACAGAAAAATGTAGAACAGGAGGAACAGTCCCAGACGAAGACGGAGGAGAAGTAACTGAAGTAAACATATTCAAATACGAAGTGATAAAAATGTGTTTGGATAGAGTATTAGGTGAGATTGACGAAGTTGATGAGCAACTTGGGAAATTCGCACAAGAAGGAACATCAGTTTCTTTCAAAATTGCGTTTAATACATTAATAAAAAATCAAATTTTAATAGAAGACGATGAGTAATCAACAAAACATTGAAAAGTTAGAATCTGCTTTAGGTAGATTAAAAACAAATGAAAGTAAGGCATACTTTTTAGTATATGATACTAAAGGTAATGCAAGAGCCTCAGTAAAATATATTTACGACTTGGCCTTAACATTAAATCAAAATGGTACACCATCAAAAATAGTTGTAGAAGATAAAACTTATACAGGTGTTGAATGGTTAGATGAAAAATATGGTGAATTAGAAGTTCTATCTATCAAAGATGATAAGTTAGAATTATCTATTGACGATATTTTAATTGTTCCTGAATATTATTCAAACGCATTACAACAACTTTCAAATGTAAGATGTATTAAAGTAATGTTAGTACAACAAAAAGAATTTATTTTTGAAACATTACCAATTGGTAGTAAATGGATTGATTATGGTTTTGATAGAGTTATTACAACTACAGAAACCGCTAAGAAATATATTATGGAATATTTTCCAGAAAGTTTAGTATTTGTTGTTCCCCCTATTATTGAAGATAATTTTAAACCAATTGAATTACCATTAAAACCATATGTGGCAATCAGTTGTAGAGATAGAGGTATTCATAGAAAGTTGATTTCTGAATTTTATATCAAATATCCACATTTACGTTGGATTACATTTAGAGACATGGTACAAATGTCATATGACGAATTTGCTACAAGTTTAAAAGAATGTATGGTATCTGTATGGGTTGATGATGATAGTACATTTGGTACATTCCCATTAGAATCTATGAAATGTGGTGTTCCTGTTGTTGGTAAAATTCCAAAAACAGAACCAGATTGGTTAAGTGAAAATGGTATGTGGACATATGATGAAAATAAATTAGTTGAATTATTAGGAACATATATTTTGGCGTGGATTGAAGGTATTGAATTAACTGAAGAAGTTAAACAAAAGATGAAAGATACATTATTACCTTATGACGGTGAAATTACAAAAGGTAATATTTTATCAATCTTCCAATCTTTAAAAAATAAAAGAGTAGAATCAATTGAATCTGCATTAGAAAAATTAAAACAAGAAGAAAATGAACAATAAGAATATTACAATAATTTTACCTATTCACACAATTGAAGGTAGCTATAAAGAAATGTTAAAAAACGCCGTTGAGTCTATACAAGATTTTCACAACGACGTAATTTTAATGATTGTTTGTCCAACTGATGTTAAAAATGAAATTGACATTATGGATTTAGGTCAAAAATTAGATATTAAATATAATGTACATACAGGTGATACAAGTTTTTGTAGTCAATTAAATAGAGGTATTGATAATTGTGATACTGAATGGTTTAGTATTTTAGAAATTGATGATGTTTATAAACCAATATGGTTAAAGTCTATTAATGAATATGTAAAAATTTATCCAGATGTAAGTATCTTTTTACCAATTGTAAAAGATGTTAATACAGATGGTAAGTTTACAAGTTTTACAAACGAATCGGCATGGGCATATGGTTTCACAGATATGCAAGGTTATATTGATAATGAAGTATTATTAGAATTCCAAAACTATCAAACAAGTGGAGGTTTATTTAAAACTGAAGTTATTAAAGAAAATGGTAGTTTTAAAGATAATATCAAACTTACATTTACATATGAATTCTTTTTAAGAATGACTCATAATGGTGTAAGAATTATGACAGTTCCTCGTGTAGGATATCAACACGTTAATTTCAGAGAAAATTCTTTATTTTGGAATTATAAAAACGATGAAAAATCTCTCCTTTCAGAAAAAGAAGTTAAGTTTTGGTTAGATACGGCCAAAAAAGAATTCTTCTTTAAAAATAAACGAGATATAACTTATACCGAAGCTTAATGCCGAGAAAACGAACCCAAAAAATTTATTTTGGGGAGGATCAAGAACAAGCGGTAGTACGATATTTAGAATCTGAATCCGAGGATGAACGTAACAAGATATTCAACGAATATTTAAGAGAACCCCTAATCATAATGGTTGAATCGATTATTCGCCGTTATAAACTTTATAGAAAAGACATGGAATTTGAGGAAATCCATACAGATACTATGTCTTTTCTTATAACTAAAATCAGTAAATTCGACCATACAAAGAATACTAAAGCATATTCGTACTTTGGTACTATCTGTAAAAACTACCTTATGGGTGCAATACAGAAAGATACTAAAGAACAAAATAGACAAGTTTCTTATGATGATATATCGTCCGATTTTGAGGATAATCCACAATTATCATATGTTATAGATGAACATATTATTGATTATAGAGATGTAATTATAAAACTTACAATTACTTTAGAAGAGTTTATTGAAAGAGAAACTTTATCTGAAAATGAACAAAAATTAGGTTATGCATTATTAGAAATATTCACTAATGTAGATAAAATTTTTCAAGTAGGTGATGGTAATAAATTTAATAAAAATCTTATTTTACTTTCTTTAAGGGAGATGACATCTTTATCTACCAAAGAAATTAGAGTTTCATTAAAACGTTTTAAAAACCTTTATAATGGAATTTTGACAGGATTTTTAGAATAAATCTATTTATTGTTATGAGAACACAAAGAAACAATATTACTTTAGATGTCGATTCAGCCTTAGCATTGATGCAAGAAATCTACAACGATGTTGTAGAAAATAGAAATACTGCATCAACAATTTTAAGGAAAATGATGACATTTATGAAAGACGCTGAGGATATGAGTACAATTGGTCCTGTTATTAAAGAACAACAAAAAATCTTAAACGACTGCACTGAAAAGAAAATTTCATTGGTAAAATTACAAAGTGTTTTACTTAAACAGACCACAGGTGGTAGTACAGGTGGAGGACCTATGGGTAAATTAACCTTATCTGACGAAGATAGAGAAATCTTAGATAGATTGGTTAATGATACTGATAGTGGTAAAAAAGATAAGTATCAATTATAATGTCAACATTAAATGAACTTAAAAAAGATATTAAATCTCAAATTGATGCCGTTAAAAATATTAACGACACGTCCCAAAATTTTGTCGATTCTCAAAAAGATAAATTAGTTTCAGGACTTCCTTCATTTAGTCCATTTGGAGCTAAAACTTTTGATAGTTTTATTCCAAAAAAAACAACAAAAAAAGAAACACATAACGATGTGTTTTCTGAATTAATCGATACGGTAGAAGGATTTTTAGGTGTTGCCAAAAAAACAAATATCGATGTTAAAAACAAAGCATTTTCTAAACAAAGATTAAGACAAATTACTGAAGAATCCATTAAAGCAACAGTAAAAAGTTCCAAAACTATTGTTATAGATTCAGTTTCTCAGGTTTTATTTGCCGGTGATGGTATATGTGGAACTAATAAATCTTTTACTGGGGACACTGTAGTTGTTGCCCCTAATGAATTTGATTTTTTAAATATATTAACCGTTGACCCAACTTCTAACACAGGTCAAATTTTATATGAAGACCCTTTGATAAATCCTGATACTATTAAAATGAATAGTATTTTATATAGTGGGTTTAGTTCAAGTCAAAGTGTGAAAACAAAAGACGGTAAAACTCTTTTTAATTTAAATTGGGATTCAAATAATCAACAATATACAGTTTCAGGATTATCAAATACACCACAAGTTAAAGATTTTATAAGTGATTATTATAGTAATATTCATTTTGTTGATTACAATTCTGTTATAAATAAAGCTGTGTTAATGACAATTAAAGGAGATGGTTCTGAACCACCTTTATTTAATGTGGGATTAAATGATTTAAATAGATTATTATCTAAACTTTGTGCAAATTGCGGCAATCCAAGTACCGGTTTAAAACAAAATCCAAATCAACAATTTAATGAAAATGATGAGGAACCTGAATTTTATTTTGATTTCAATGATATAGAAGGAATTGACTTAGATGATGAATCAAATAGATTAGAAGGTGTATTAAAATTTACCGATTGTAATGATTTTAAAATACCAATTAACCCAACTCATTTTGAAGACTTTGTATATTTTAAAAATAAAAATATAAATGATAATGTTTCTAAAACATTATATAATGTTGCTGCAGATGCACATAGTCAAACAAATGATACAATACCTGTAGATAATTTTCACATATCATTATTAAATTCATATATTTTACAATTACCCAAAGCATTAATGGGAACTGTTTTGTCACCAAAATATTTTTTACCAATTGTAGTAATTTATAAACAATTAGTATCTCTTGGTGGAAATGCAGTAACTGAAGTTAAAGTTTTAATGAGTAAAATGAGTAAGTTATTTAAATTAATTTTAGACAAACTTATGTGGAAATTTTTATCTGAGGCTTGGAATAGAATTAAAAAAGATTTGGGTGAATTTTTAGCATTGTTAGCCGCAACAATCGTAAAAAACAAATACAAAAAATATGTGTTAATTATTGGTTCTTTAATTGCAATTTTAAATAAAGTTTTACAAAATTTAGGAGATGTGGACAATTGTAATACTTTATTTAGTTCAATAGGTAAAGCAATACAATTAGCGTTATTGGGTGGGGTAAGTATACCAATACCTTCACCTTTATTATTAGCGGCAGCAAGTAGAGATGGGTTTAGTGCAGATAGAGCACATATGAATGCTATGGAAGCTATAAAAAGTGCGGGTATAGATACCGGTGATAAATTTGGAGTTCCAAGTCAAATTGGTGGAATGGTAAAAGGAATAATAGATGGACATACTAAAGAACATGATACAAATGCAAAAGTTTCTGTATTTGGTTTAAATCCTTTATCAGGTCCTTCATATGGTATATCACATTAATATGGAAAAGAATAGAATTATTGAAATTGCCACGGATGTTAAAAATAAATCTAATAAAGATTTATCTATGGCATCTGAAGAATTATATAATGAATTTGAAAAAACAAAAACATTAATTATTGATTTAACAAGACATTTAGAAAGTATTGAAAAATTATATAATGATGTAAATTCAGAAATACAAAAAAGAATTAAAAAATGAAACTAATTGATATTGCTATATGTGTAGATAACTTAGACCCAAAACATATGGGTAGAATTCGTTGTGTAAGATATAGTTCCTATACTGGTGAACAAGAAAAGGCCGTAGATTATAGTGCTTGGGACGATAAAGATTTATTCACAGCAAGTCCATTTTTACCAACAAATATTAACTTTATACCTGAGATTGGTCAAACGGTAAAAGTAATTGAATATAACACCGATAAAGATTTTGACAATGTTGAATACATCGCTGGTCCATTTACGACTATGCATGACTATAATTCTCAAACACATTCGGCTCAAGTTGAAAATACTACATATGGTATTGCTGCAAAACATAGTCCTGATATTGCTAAAGCTGATAAAGATGAATTGAAAACTAATGATGGTGCCTTTGCGAGACATACTGATTATGGTATATATGGAAAATATGGTTCTGATGTAATTTTTACTGAGAATGGTCTTATAATGAGAGGTGGTAAATTAAAATCTAAACAAGGAGCAACACAAAAAGAAAAAGAAAAATTAACCACAGAACCAATTTTAGCAGAAAAAAGTTCTCAATTATTTTTAAAAAAGTTTGATAAAAAATTAACAAAAGTTACTGAAGAAGTAATTGTTGATTCTGTAGATTCCAAACCTCTTACATCTTTTATTGAATATAATATTGCAGATTTCGGTGGAAGTGGATCTACTATTGATTTTTATGTTTATACTATTAAACCAATTGATAATGTAACAAAACATCATTATGGTGAAGATTTATATAAAACAAGTAACACAAATTTAGATAATGTTGATATTTTGAGTGGACAAACAATTTTATGTAACGTAAATAATGATTTAAGTCCTACGTTTTCAGTTACGGTTCCCGATTTTAATGGTATATCTATAACAATTAGAGACGTAATAAAAACAATACATTCTGATTTGAACTTAAAATCTTTAAGTGAAAAATATGGTAATGAATTAAGTACATTACCTAATTCAAACTTAGATTTACATCCATTTTATTTTAGACCAACTAAAGAATCTGTAACAAGAACTTTAACAGATGAACAAATTTTAAATAGACAAACTATTTTTAATGGTGTTTCACCTGCAAGTGGAATTACTCAAAGTGGGCTTGTATTTTCTTCTCAATCATATAACGTTCCTGTAAAACATATAAAACAACAAACAACCTATCTTAAAAATGGTGCAGATGGTGAAGAACAATCTTTTGGTGCAATAAAAACTGATAAATTGTATTTTTTATCAACGAATGAACCGGCACCTAAATATGGTGATAAAAAACCAATAGATTTTAAAAAATTAGGAAATTACGATTTATCACAAGAAAATTATTTAGACGATATTGAACCTAATAGTTACGCTTTAGTTAGAGGTGAAATTTTATTAGAAATTCTTTATACTATGGCCAATTTATTTGCCAGTCACGTACATTTAATAGAAAGTCCATTAATTCAGGCCGACCCTAATTATATTGATTTAATGACTAAAATTTCAAATTTAGAAAATGACATGTTAAATAAGTCAATTAGAATGAACTAATTGATATTTATTAAATAAAAAGATGTCATATTTCCGTTCATATTTTGAAAAGAACAATACAATATTAAAGGATTCTTCAGTTAATACAGCAAAAAATCCAAATACCGAATTGGTATATGGTTCAACTTTTTCCAAATTTTTGTTTAAAGTTGATTTTACGACTTTAAAAGATAAAGTGAATAATGGAGATTTAGTTGTTGATTCAAATACAAGACATACATTACATTTAACTAATACCATTTTTGGTGACGAAAGTCTTAGAGGTGATGACGCTCCAAATGGTGGTTTTAGAACAAATTCATTTGATTTAATTGTTTTTAAAATACCTGAATTTTGGGATGAGGGGTTGGGATTTGATTATAAAAATCCCCAATATGATTTTTCTACAGGTAATTTAACTTATGATGAAAGAGCCTCAAATTGGTATTATAGAACAACATTGAATCAATGGACCAATTCAGGTGTTTATGATACGACACCAATTATTATTACAGGTCATTCAGGTTCAGAAATTCACATGGATAATGGTAATGAAGATATTGATTTTGATATTACCGATTATGTAAATGGTGTTTTATCAGGTACAACCGATTACGGGTTAGGTATTGCATTTGCTTTGTTATATCAAGATTTAACACCAGCATCAGACCAAAGTGTTGCATTCTTTACAAAATACACACAAACTTTTTTTGAACCATATGTAGAATCTTATTTCAATGATGTAATAAGTGATGATAGACAAAGTTTCACTGAAAAAATAGAACAAAATCTATATCTATACGTTACAAAAGGAACAAATTATTTCAATTTAGATAATACACCTGTTGTGGATATTACCGATTCTGTTGGTAATGTAATTGCGGGGCTTAGTAATTTAACCACAACTTTAGTTAAAAAAGGTATCTATAAAGTTACTTTTGGTATTGATGGTGTCACATGTGATGGTAAAAGATTTTTCTATGATAAGTGGAAATCATTAAACTTAAATGAAATATCAGTTTCAGATGTAACTCAAAAATTCATACCTAAACCATATACAACAGAATTTACAATTGGTGAAAACCCAACCGATTTACAAAGATATTCAGTTCAATTTTTTGGTATTAAACAATTAGAAAAAATTAAACAAGGTGAAATTAGAAAAATCGTAGTTTCATTTAGGTCTATTGACGTACCTAAAACTGTATTATTTGATGAAGTATATTATAGAATTTATATATTTGAGGGAAGAACACAAGTAGATGTTCATGATTGGACGTTAATAGATAAAACAAATGAAAATTCATTCCATTTAGATACATCATACTTTATTCCGAGACAATACTACATGGAAATTAAGGGTAAAACACACACAGAAGAAATACATTACAAAGAATCAATAAGTTTTGAGATTGTTTCTGAAAAATAAAAATATTTATATATTATGGCACAAATTATTAAATTAACTGAAGAACAACTAAATAATGTTGTTAAGAACATTTCCGAGGATAAAATGAAAAAAATGAAAAATCCTTGTTGGAAAGGTTATAAAGCTTATGGTACCAAAATGAAAAATGGTAAAAAAGTACCTAACTGTGTTCCAATTAACGAACATCAGGTTATTAAATTAACTGATTTAATATTGGAAAAAATAAAGGTAATGGAAGTATCTGAAGAACAATTTGATAGATTATTTGAATATCAAGATGAGACTGGTTCAGTTGAAAGTACTGACTTTATTGCTAACGATATATTAAATGAGGCAGAACACAAAGGTAAAAAGGTTAAACTTGGTAAAATCATGCAAGGTGATGTGAAGAAATTTAAAGTTTATGTTAAAAACGATAAAGGTAAAGTTGTTAAAGTAAACTTTGGTTTTGGTGGTAAATCTGCTCATGGTAAAAGAATGGTTATTAAGAAAAATAACCCTGAGAGAAGAAAATCATTCAGAGCACGTATGAAGTGTGACAATCCAGGTCCACGTTGGAAACCTCGTTATTGGGCTTGTAGAACTTGGTAATTAAATTAATTTTTGACTGGCAATATAATATATCCTATCTGAAGCATACAGACCTTTAGGGGACGCTTCTTTCTTTTCCACTAACTTACCCATTTGTAATAAATGAGACGTATTTTTAAGGTCTATACCCACTAAAAAACGACCTTGGTACTTTTCATAGGTGGTCTCACGTACATATTTCCCCTCATCATCCATTTTGAGGTATTTAATCATTTCATCCTTCTTATTTTTACATGTAATTCCCCTCTCATCTATGAGTTTGGTTAAAACATCTAATCTAAGTTTATCGTAGTCCATAATACAAATATACAAAAGTTTATACAAATAAAAAACCCCCGATTTCTCGAGGGTTTTTTTATGATGAATCCTATAGATTATCTTAAAACATCCAAGTTAAATGTTTGGATACCTTTCGCTGTGATTACACCAAAGTAACGGTTGTTAACCATTTTCTTCGCGTAACGAGTCATGATACCTTTGATAGGAGTCATTGTGAAAGGATTGTACATTGTTGGAGTTAATTGTAAAGGTACATATGGAGCGTAGATGTAACCAGCGTCCAATAATGATTTACCTTTATGACCAATCAACAATTTGTTAGCTGGGAAGTAAGGATCACGGAACACTTGGTAACGACCACCTAATGTACCGATTTTCTCAATACCCATGTTGTATTGATCTTGCTCAGGTTGAGCGTTAGATACGTGGAAATATTCTAAGTCATCGAATACTGCTGATAATTCAGAAGAAACAACAACCCAGTTAGCACCACCTCTTAACGTTGTTTTATGGATTTGAGCAGAAATTTGGTTGATTTTTGTAACCAAAGTTTGGTTCCAGTCTTTCTGAGTGTAACCTTGTAAAGTTGAACCAGAAGTTCCACCGTATTTCCATCCGTTGTAATCCCACTTAGCAGTCCATGCAGCACCTTTACGTAAATCACGTAAGATTTCACGGTCAACTTCAGCAGCGATTTGCTCAGACAATAAAGCCGTTAATTCAGCTTCAGCGTCGATGTTGTGGAATGCACTAACGTCTTGAGCCAATTCAGGAGACCATGTAGCTCTTAATTTTCTTTCAGTTACAGAAACTGTTACTGATTGTAAATCAAAAGAAACCTCACCGATTTGATCTTCAAATTCTAAAGTGTCATACACACGGTATCCTAAAGTAACTGCCGCTGGAGTGAAAGAACCAGGGATAGTTAAGTTAGCAAAACCTGAAGTTGCTGAATAAGATTGTAAATCTACAGAAATGTACATTGTACCTTCTTGATCCACTGTATCTTGATAATATCTACCTGAAGGGTAGTTAGCTGTTGTTTGTTTAGAACCGTACTCAACGATACCTTTACCGTACTTTTGAGTTACGATGTTAAAGTTACGAGAAACACCATTGTAGTTAATAACTGCTGAAGCTAAAAACTCTTCTGTGTCCATTGCGTTACCGTTTGGTCCGATTAATTTACCTTCACCATCTTTAGTGAAACCTGTAAACTTAACGATTACACTTTCTTGAGATGTACCTGTGAAACCAGACATTGCAACATCTGTAGTAACACCGTTAGAGAAAGTTACCACTGAAGCACCACTTAAAGTAACTGCTGAATATTGACCTTTAGAGTAGTCAAATAATCCTGTGTTAGGATCATTACCATCTCCGTTGTCATTTTCGTAGAATCTGTCATAAAGGTTGTTACCAGTATATCCAGTTTCTGGATCAGTTGATGTATCAGGGAAACCATAAGGATGGTAGTGAGCCCCGTTATTTCTTTCCTGAATTTTAGGAATGAAATAGAATAATTTACCGATTGGTAAGTTCATAGCTTGTACAGACACGATGTCGTTAGCTAATAATTTAGAGAACACACGACGGATGATAGGGAATACCACAGTCTCAAAAGAACCAGATGAATCAGCTACAGCTGCTTCATTGATTAAATATGATGCTTGGTTTTCATATAATTGCGCGATGTTATCTTTTTGGTGACCTTCTAAGCCTTCTAAAAAGCCTAATTCGTTCCATTTTTTGATGGTATCTTCTTTGATAACTCTCAAGTGTTTTAAACCGATGTTACCAACCATACCTGATTCTAATAATGCTCCCATTTTAAAATTGTATTTTGTTTTTTATTTGTTTATTTTATTTTCTTCATTAAGTCTTTCATTCTTGCGAATTGAGGATTTTCATAAGCTTTAGACTCAGATAATACCTCTGTTGAAGAACTTGATGGAGTGTTTACGATTTTTTCTGCTACTGATTCGGTTACTGTTGTTTTATTACCTAATTCAGAAGCAATTGTGTTATATAAGCCCTTAGACTCATTTAACGTAGAAACTGTATCAAATCGTTTTAAGATATTCAATTTCTCTTGTTTTGTAGTTGAATGTTCAGTAAACAAACGTGTAGCATAAGCTAAGTTTGCGTTGAATACAGCAACTTCATTAAGTTTATCTTTGAATAATACTAATGCCTTTTTATATTCAGCATTTTGTTTTTTCAAAGTTTCAACTTCTTCGTTGATAGAACCAGAACCCGCTTTATACATCTTTTTAGATTTTAAACCAGTTCTATGTTGTTCATTTTTATCACCGTGTGGGTTAGATTTTGTTCTTGCAGCTTCGTCAGCTTGTACTTTTTTAGTAGCTTTTTTGTCAAAAGGAGAATTTTCACCTTCTTCCACATCTTCTTCTTCATGTACATCTTTGCTAACTTTAGCTTTCTTAGTATAAGGGTCTCCTCCTTCTTCGTGAACGTCAGTCTTAACTTTCGCTTTCTTAGTGTAAGGATCTCCACCAGCTTCGTGAACTTCAGTTTTAACCTTTGCCTTTTTAGTGTAAGGGTCACCACCTTTAGCTTCATGAATACCAGCTTTTACTTCTTTTTCATATGGAGCGTCTTCGTCTTCATCTAAAGCAATTTCATAAAGATTTTCATCCATTGGTTCGTCCATTGGCATTTCTTCTTCCGTTGCATAATCCTCATCAACTTCGGTATCATCACCGTCGTCATCTAATTTGATGATGTACTCATCGTCTCCGTCATTAACTTCAAGCTTGTTACCGTCTTTTTTAACTACGATACCATCTTCTGGTTTCATAGCCTTGAATACTTTAAGAACTTCATCATCTGAAGCACCTGTCATATCCATAACGTCGTCGTCTTCACTACCTTCTTCTGAATCTTCATGATCCATACCACCAAAAGATGGTTCAGTTTCATCATCTTCAGAATCCATAGATTCGTCGTCACTTGTCTCGTCGTTATCAAGGTCATCTACATTTTCATCGTCAGAAGTTTCATCAGCTTCTTCATCATCGGCTGTTGTTCCTTCTTCGTCTGACATATCGTCTGTTCCCTCTTCTTCAGGATTTGTACCTTCTTCGTCAGAAGTTACGTCATCCTCATCTTCTAATGATTCTTTAAGCAAGTCGCTTAGTTCTTGTTTCATAGTTGAAGCAAGTATACCTTTTGCATTGTGCTTAACTGCTTCTTCAAGAGTTTGTACTTGAAGTAACGCTTGTTCTAAAATTGATTTTTCGCTCATTTGGAAAATTTTGTTTTTGTATTCTATAAATAGTATCTAAAATGAAAAAAGTTTTCATTTTAATATTATAATCGGTATTTAATTGATTATTTAGATAAAAAATTATCCAGTTTCCCCATCAATGATTTCATTCTATCATTAATTACTGGTTTTTCTGGCTCAATAGATTCTTGATACTGATCTCTTTCTGAGGGGTCACTGAATACATATGCCCCCGGTGTAGATGGAGAAGATACTAAGTCAAAACATACTAACTCAAAATCTTCTTGTACGATGTTTTCTCCCTTAACTTGTTTAAGAGAACCAACACCACGTGAAGAAATACCAAGTGTTGCTCCGTTCATTAATAACATTGCTGCTTGGTCTCCTTTAGTTGATACAATACCCATTTTTTTCCAACCTGGTGACGTGAATAATTTAATTTTACCCATTAACATTTTACCGTCCCACCAAGTTTCAAGGATACTGTGTGATACTCTGTCTAAATCGATAAGTGATGATGAAGGGTGGTTTAATTCATTTAACGCAGAACCCTTCCTGATAATTGTTTGATACTTTTCATTTTCCCTTTTAAGAATTGCTTCAGGATAAATCCTTCCGTTCTTATTTGGAGTATCATATTTTTGTAAAACAGCATAAAGGATAAGGTCTTTCGAAAAGTCCATATCCTTCATTTCCGCAATGATTTGTTTGTTTTCTTCTGGAGATACGTGTCCTGCATCATATTCTATTAATAATTTTCTACCATCTTTAAATGTATAATCCTTTTCCATATTTTAATAAATATTAGAATAAGTCCATTTATATCCACCTGCTTGATTTCTTTTACCTTTTAAGACATAATTAATTGACGTTCTATTAGTACAGGTACCAACTACAGCATCTTGTATTGAATCCCATTCATGTAATTGATTATTAAATAAATCTAATTGTATAATTTTTTTTCTCTTATTTTCATCCCATGTTCTTTTTCTTTCTACACCATACATAGAATTACCTTCACCTAATCTTTGTTTAGAAAAATTTTCTAATGTTTCTTTAGTATGTTTTCTACCAATACTACCCTTTTTTATATTATTTCTCCATTCATCGTTAATGATTCTACCTTTTAATTTTTCAGATATTTTTTTATTTACAACATCCCCAAAATTACCTCCTCTACCGCCTGGTGTTGTGTTTGTTAATTTAAACCCAAATGATTTAAATAAATCAATATAAAAATCCTCCCAAAAACCAAAATTAACGAATGGAACTATATCCAATATTAATAATTCGGGAATTTGAGAGGATTTAATTAATTTAGTTAACCAATTATCCTTATATGTTTTGTTGTATTTAGATTTTCTTAAATGTTCTTTAAATCTTTGATTAGGATTGTCAGATTTACCAATGTATTTGACTTCATTATTGTGTATTAAACAATATATATAAGTCTCTCCTTGTCCTAATACCTTCATTTATAGTTTTTATTACTATAAATACATCAATATATAAGTTATTTCTTGCTTTTGTAAAAATTGAATAGTTTTTTGTCAGATAAACCATTTTCAATTGTTATTTCGAATAAATCTTTTAGAATCGTTTTTATTTCTTTTGATTTTACATCGAACTGTTTATCTACATATAGAGTAATTTCTAAATTCATAAAAGAACGTTTTTCTAATTTGATTCCTTTAGTTCTTATATCTAAATCAACAATACATTGTTGTTTAAAATAAGGAGAATTTAAATTGTAGACTATTTCTTTTATTTTTCTTCTCGATTTATAAATTGTAGAATTAAAATCTTCGGTTTCATTTTCAGGTTGAACCCATGAATTTAATTTTAAATAAATGGTTTTAAGATTTTTAAAATCTACGGTACCATAACCGATTTTTACATCATTGTACGTCCCTAATGGAATATACTTACCAATTTTCATTAATTTTTCATATTATTTTTATTTTATGGTGTTTTATAAAAAATAAAGAAAAAAAATCATAATTCCAAAAATAATTTGGTATATTTGTAATATATTTATTTATATATGATTATAGTTGATTTATCTAAAGAAAAAACAATTGAAAGTGCTTTGAGAACTTATAAAAATAAAGTTCAAAAAACAAAACAAATTCAAAAGTTAAGAGAAAGACAGGAGTTTACAAAACCTTCTGTTAAAAAACGTACAGAAAAGTTAAAAGCTATCTATGTACAACAAAAAAGAAATGGACTTAGTTAAGTCCATTTTTTAATTCATTTAATCTGTAGTAGTTGTATCGTGACGGATACATTTGAGTTACCTCATCTTTTACTGTTTTTAATTTGGTAGATAAATCCGTTTCATTTGTTTCACTTATAAGTATTGATACTTGATTTATAACCGATTCGGCTAATTCATTACTTTTAATAATTAACTCATCATAAGGAATTGATAAAATATTTTTTAATTCTTCTTTTTGTGATTCTGATAATGTGTTTGTATATAATACATTAAAATTGTTTGCTAAAACTGCGTTTAATAATGTTTCGTTAGAAACTAACGTTTTTTCTTTTGATTCTGTAATTTCTTTTTTATTAGTTAAATGTTCAACTAATTTTTGTTTAGCAATCACTTTTTTCTCTATGTTTGACAATGAATTTTTTTCAGATAACATATCTAAAGACTCGTATAATTCATTGGGTTGAATTTCAACATCATTTAATACGTTTGATAAAGATTCACAAAACATATTAAATTTTTCATAATTTCCTATTGGTTTACCAAAATATGTACTTAAACCCTCAACATATAATTTTGCCGTTTCTTTATCTTCAATATACTTGTTTTCAATTTCTTCGTAAAACAAATACATTTCTTTAAAGTCTTTATTTTCTTTTATTGTTGTTAAAATATTTTTAATCTCAGTCTTATTTTCATTAGCGTAAGACTCAGTTAAT
>Ga0208257_1000231_pt1 | contig 18486 bp, 17 predicted proteins | sample CryBogCBH10Sep07_FD_184610 | JGI IMG/M metagenome (GOLD analysis project Ga0208257, IMG submission 184610) | Freshwater microbial communities from Crystal Bog, Wisconsin, USA - CBH10Sep07 (SPAdes) | ecosystem: Environmental > Aquatic > Freshwater > Lake | place: Crystal Bog, Wisconsin, USA... | reverse complement strand
CGTACCAACCGCTCCAAGGAATGTGCGGTTAGGTGAAGCAAACATACCACCCAAGAAACCTAGAGCTGCTAATTGGCTATCTGTAAGGCCCGTATCTGGATCATAAGAGAATAACTTACCAATACCCTTACCCACATTACCTAAACCTGATGTGACGCTATCAACGGCATTTGATGAAATATCACCAAGCGTTTTACCCGCAGGTGATGGGGCATTATCTTGGTCAGGAGTTGGGCCGCTAATAAATCCTTTGCCACCACCCAAATCAACTTGATTTGATGGAGCGGGGGCAGGAGCAGGCGAAGCATCATTAAGCGTAGTGGTATTGGAAGCATAACGTGCACCGCCAAGACCGCCAGTTGGAGCTGAAGCTTGATCGGTTGTATCTGCGTTATCAAAGTTTTTATTAAATTTAGCTACATAAGCAGGCATTGTTGTGCCAAGAGGATCTTGCCTGTTAGCTGCTTGAGATATTGGACGACCAGTGAACCAAACTGACGCAGCATCTTGTGGATTGCCAAATTTTTGTAAATTTTTGCCAAAATGATAACGGAACGTAGCATCTTGAGCTTCTGGGCTTGCAAGAAATTCTTCTTTTGTAAGAGGCTGACCAAGAGCTTCTTTAGTCCAAGAAGGAATGTTTGAACCCATAACTTGATGTGCACCATAACCATTATCAATTGTGCCATCTTTACGCTTAACGTCAGGTCCAATGGCTTTATAATTACCATCGGGGCTACCGCTTTCAATTGTTTTAATAGCTCGATCAGCACGATTTAAAATGTCATCAGTCGGAGATGAAACCAGATCTCCTTGTGGAGCATTAATAGCATCAGGATCAATTGGAGGTGAAATTGTGGCGCTATTATCAGCTGTAGGAGGTAATAACCCATCCCCGCCAGCTGTTGCATATCCCTGTCTATTTCCAGCAAGTCCACCTGATGCAAAATGACCACGATGTGCCGCATCATCGGTTGCTGTCTTATAATTAACAAGTTTTAATCCGTGTGAATTAGCAACAGAATTTGGATGTTGTTTTTCAACATTTTGAGCAATCAAACCAATTTGATAGCCGTCTTCGCCCTTATAACGGAATTTATAAATAGGCTGACCATCAAATGTTCTACCAACTTCCTGAATGTTGTGTTTAAGATTTTTGTCAGAAAGCGAGAACAACGATACAGCAGGACCAACTAAAGATAATGGATTGAAACCGCCGCCGCCTCCGCCACCGCCACCGCCATGAGGCTGTAAAGACTCAAATTCTCTTTGATCTGCCCTTGCTTCATCTTCACCATCTTGAAGTACAGAATTAGGAACAATGTTGTCAGCACTTTGATATGGGAGAATTGAAGATTCACCACCATCAGCAAATTTATTACGCATAAATCCGCCACGAGCAGCAAACATATCACTTAAACTACTACCTATATCACCGAAACCTCCTCCAATATCGGAAGCCCCGCTTACATCAGGTCCAAGATCGGAATTAAGGTCGGCTGAAAGAAATGAGTCGCCAAAATTACTGCTGTTATTTAAATTGTTCGATAAGGTCCTTACCCCCAAATCAGGAGCTGAACCTGTATTACCAACATCCGCAAGGGTTAAATCATCATTAGTTGCTTTTACTGGGTTAAGGCCAGCCGTTTGGGTAGAACTGCCAATTGTGTTTGCGTTAGGATCATAAGAATAAATATTATTATTATTGCCAGAGGTAACTTTATCTGGCGTTTTAACGGGATTTGCATTAGCTGTTTTACCAACAGTTGTATTTCCAGTATTAGGATTATCTGGAGCAGCTCTATCCGTTGTTTTTGGCGCATTAGGATCAGGAGTTTTCCAATCCTTATATAAATCACGGCCTGTTTTAAGTGCACCAATGCCTTTAGAAATATCGCCAATTGTATCTGGCGTATGTTGCTGCGGAGCAGGCGCAGGTTTGAGTGGGCTAAGACCAGATGGTCCCTTTTGCGGGATACTTAAACCATTTTGTTTAAGCATATTCGCATACATCATTTGCTGAATAGCTAAAGGATTACCCAGTCCAGCGGTAGGGTTCATCATTCCCATTTGAGCAAGATAAGGTGATACACATGACGAGCAACTTCCGCCAGACGCATAATGCTGACGACCATCGCCACCTGTAACAGCTCCACCCATCCAATCGCCAATTAAACCGCCTTGGGCAAAATGACCACGTTTTGCGGAATCTTTGGTCGCATCGTCATAATTAACAGTCTTATATCCTCCAGCAAGCCCAACGGCTTTAGGATGTTTGTGCTCAACTTCTTGGGCAATAAGACCAATATGTGTTTTTGGATCGCCTTTATAGTTGTAACGATAAACAGTTTGACCATCGTAAGTTTTACCGACAGGTTCAATGTTTTCTTTTAGACGGGCATCAGACGCAAACGCACCACCAGATGTGCTTGTATTTGTGGTAGAACCAGATAATGCGCCAGTACCTTCGGCAATATTCGCCAAAAATTGTGTTGTCTGGAAGGGGTAGCCTTGTTTTTGCAAGAACTGATTGTAAAGAGCCGTTTTGCCAGCCTGACAAGTTTGTTGTTGTGCAGTACCAGCAGCCAAAGCAGCTTGACCACCAGTAATAGCGGCGTTCTGTGCAGCAGCCCCAAGACCACCAAGTTGTTGAGCAGCTTGTAATTGACGAGCAGCATTGGCTTGTTGAGCAGCAAGACACACGCCCTGCTGTTGCTGCGCAACGCCTTGAGCCTGTGTATAACCTGCTGATAACAATGGGTTAATTGCGTTAGCATAAGCTAAATTTTGTTGACCCGTTAAATTAGCAGCAGCAATTCCAGCACGATCACCACCAAATGCGCCAGAACGGATAGCATTACCCGTTTGCCCAGCCATTTGCTGTGCTTGTTGCTGTTGCAGCAAACGGGATGATGAACCAACAACACACTGAATGTATGGGTTCATATATTTCTGTGTGCAAAGTGCATTAGGATTAATAGCGCCAGCTGCGCCTTGTGTAAGACCTAAAGCAGTTTGGAACGATGGAGCGGCAGCATTTTGGCTACCAACTATGTTGTTAATGCCGCTCTGTTGTGTTGGGTTAATACCAGCCACAAAGCCACAGGCAGTCGTGCTGTAGCATTTAAAGGGCGTATTAGGTTGACCAGTGCAAGGATTAATACCAGCAATCTGTTGAGCTTGGGCGTTGACGGCATTATATCGTGCCAATACCTCCGGGGGTATCTGCACAGTTTGTGTACTTGAGCCACCTTTTCCGCCGCCACCCATATTAATGCTCCGTCAGACCTTCGTGGTCGCCAGTTTTGCTGTTATACAGAAAATAGGCTCCAGCAGGATTACCAAAATGCTTTTCGTACAGACGAACTTTAGCCTCAGTGCGTTGGTTGGATAATATACCAATTAACAATGGAATACCCAAATCGTCTGCAACTTTTTTAGAAAAGTCGCATAATTTTCTAGCCCTACCACCCGTTGGGTAATTGCCACCCCGTGAGTTTCTAAAGTCAGGGTCCACGAAAACTGCCTTTTCTTCAAGTACATAGGAATTAGAATACCACATTTGTGTCACTCTTAGCAAAACCCCTGCTTCAAGTTGACCGCCTGGTTTTCCAATAACCCCACAAATTCCTTCCCAAAGATATAAAGCAGGTCTGATCATAGCTCTAACCCGATCCACATCTATATCCGTCATGCCATTTTCTTCCCAAAGCTTTAAAGCCAGACGAATAATTTCGTCCTCATCCTCTGGGGTTGCAATTCGTACTTCTACACCTTTTTTCATGCGCTTCCCTCAATCACGCTTTGGGCCAGGTAGTTTTTTTAGGGTATCAATTGTTTTGGCTCTCATGGTTTTAACCCAATCATCCAAAACTCGATGCCCTGTGTCTAAATCCCCGTCCCCAGCCCATTGGACTTCACGAGGATGCAGAACATATTCCCCACCAGCAGCAACAATTGGAACTGATCCAGTTGATCCGCCGTGGGCTTTATTAGGTAAATCTGCCCCATAGGGAGAAGTTGGCTGGCTATAAGCCGTATCAGCTTGTCCATAAGGAGTGCCGCCAAAAATACGTTTCATTTGTTTAAATCCTGCCATTGTATTTCCTTCACCCATTGAGGAAATAATATCGGCAGGAATAACGTATGACCCTGAAGGAACGTGCATAGGTAAATGATCTGTACGACCAGCTACAGGACTGTGTATTGGCCCCACATGAAGCATTGGACCAGTATAAGTTGTATTAACTTGAGGAGTAGGGCTACCTGAAAAATACCCACCCATATCACGACCCTTACGGGCTATATTTAATGCAGCAGCCACGGCTTGATCTTGAGGATGACCCGAATGAACCATCTCTGCAATATTGCTGCTTATCGTTTGTTGGGATGACCCTTTTTTAAGTGGCATGGCTATTATCCCAAAGCATAAGTTACGTTAATGGATTGACCTGCGCCTGGCTTTATAACCAAACCATTTGTGAATATTTGACCAGTTTCAAATACGCCCAATGTTTCTACTGTGGCACAAAGCTGATTAGCCGCCGCAGCATCGGCTATTGTGGCACTATCATAAACTCCACCCACACCCGTTCCAGCAACTACAACAGCATAATTCACCAATCGACCCTTACCTGTAACAACAAGAGTGTTAGCAGTCACAGTAGCAGAAGTTGCTGTTCCTTGAAACTTAATGTTATTAGAAGCGATGTTATTTAAAGCAACAACGCCATTTTTTTGAGTAGTTAGAATATCGGATAATGATGCACTCATTAGTATTTTCCATCGGGTTGATAGCGGTATCGCATATTGCCGATACGCCAGAATGAGCCAATATCACTAGATCCTACCTGAATAGAAACCAATCGACCCCTAAGTCTTGGGCTAACCCATTCGGTTCCCTGAGTTAAATTAAAAGGACCATACGCAACGGGTGTATCGCCTGGGTAATTTGCCACATAAAACGTCAATTGAACGTTTGCCAATGGTGTTTGGTATGTTGCTCCGCCATTTGTGGGAGGTAAAAAATACCCCCACTTCATATCAGGCCATACTTGATCTATGAATGATTGCAAATCACCTTCCTGAATAACAAAATATCCAGTCTGGAAATTGCTAATCATTGGCGATCCGTCAGCATCAGCAGTAGTTTCATGCTGATAAATATAGCCATTGGAATCAGCACCAATTGGTGGTCCAAATACACTCTCGTTGATCCAAGCTGTACGTTGCAATACACCATAATCCCAACAATTAAGAACAACGTTGTACTTAACATAGGCATTTATTTCGCCGCTGTTTCCTTTTGTTGGATAAAACCAAGCAACTTCACCAAATCGGCTATTAACAGCTATGCGAATTTTATCCAAATTGCTTGTATCTAAGTCTTGGAAAATAACGTCCCAAACTGGACATTGAATAGGCTGCACACCACCGCCAGATAACATATAAAACTGTGATTGACCCATCCAATAAACTACACCCATCATTGACGCAGCAGCTTTACGACCAATCAGACCGCAACCAGTACCGATTTCATTAAAGCTATAAACAAAATCAGGGCCAATATATTGCATAGACCAAAGGCCAAGATCAGTCCAGATAAGAGCTTGCTGTGGCCCTTGAATACATTGAACAATTCTTGAACCTTTTGGAATACGATAAGAACCTGCCTGATTGGTAATTTGACCCGCCCAGACAGTATAATTATTAACATCAGACCAACGAATTAATAACGGGTCAATAATTCCGTTAAATGTTGAACCCCATGCAACAAGCTGGCGTTGAGGCATTGCGACAAAAACACCATTATTGTTTGATGGTGCTTCAGGAATAATATTCGCAACTTGTGTTTGAGCTGTTGGGTCCCATGTAAATATTCCACCGCCCAATGGGTTTGAAATAAATACGCTACCCCAATTGTCTAATGTCCAATCAGTTGCTGTTATTGGTGTTCCAGTCTGTGCTGTTTCAGGTACGCCTGTTCCATAACCGCCAACGCCATACCCACCAACACCATAACCTGTGCTAGTAGCTAATGGGCCGATACCAATGTAGTACAAATAATAAGCGTTTCCGCCATTCATAAATGCGCTAGTCGAACTTGTAGCTAAATTGTTGTTTGTAATGACAAATTTGTTTGCATCAATGACATTAGTCACAAGATAATTTCCAGATATTGTAATACCGCCAATTGTTGTTGGTATTAAATCTGTATAAGTGCTGCCAACGCTATAACCATGATCAGGAATCGTAACTGTAATGTCTGGGCTTCCGCTCACAACTGTATATAGCGGAACTGTGCCAGTATTTGATATTGTTCCAGCAACTGTTTGTGAGCCAGTTGTTGTATTTGCATAAGAAACAGATCCAGCAGATGAAGCGGTCACTTGATAGTAACCATTATAACCAGTTGGTGTTATGCCACTGACTTGTATGTATGACCCAACAGGATAAACATAAGATCCTGAAAAAGTTAATGTAGCAACTGTACCTGATCCAGATGCGCCAGTCGTTGTATTTGGTGTGCTTGTTGAAAAATAAGCAGGTGATGGATTTCCTAAAACATCGGTAGCTAAAATTTGATAAGCATCAGCAGAAACATAATAACATTGATAAACGCCAAATAATACTAAACCACCAACAGCAATAGGCGTTTCTATAAAAACACTATCGTAGTTACTGATATTGCTGCCAGTTTGAGTAATAGTAATAATATTACTTCCAGCTGTCGTAGAAACATTTACTGCTACTGATGCACTTGTAATTGTTTGCGGTGTTATATTTTGAACAGAACCGCCAGAATTTGGTATTACACCTAATGAATTGGTAGCGCCATAACCTAACCAAGTTTGAGCATTAATATCTTCCCAAGCCCATAATGCCCTGACAGGTGATCCGACTGAAACGGGTATAAATTTTTGCCATCCGCCATACTTTTGAACCAAGCCAAGGCCAGTACGATCAGGAATAAAACGAATAAGCTGGCTATACGATAAAGCTGCTTGGTTAAGGGCTGGTGTTTTGTTTTCATCTACACCTGGTATTAGTTGAAGTGAAGCATGAGGCATTATGGCCCCCGTGTAGGCGTAGCAACAGCTGAAGGTGAAGTAGATGACCAAGCAGATGCTTGGAATTTTTTGCGATACTCCTCCGCAATCGCACGAGCTACCATACTTTGATATTGGCTTTCGTAACTTTGAGCTTGAGCAGGATCATCTGACATACGTCCAAAGTTGCGCTGATATGCAGATACATAAACAAGCGATGCCATAATCAATAAATCTGGCAAATATGTGCTTATGAAGTTTGTGCTTGAACCAGCCTGACTTGAATTTGCAAACTGATATAAAGATGGAAGTCGAATTGTGCCAACAGCCAAAACACTATAATTCTGTTCTGGATAGGGGCCAACTATAAATAATTGAGATGTATTACCTGAAGTTGCCTGATCACCACCATAAACAGCAAAGTATTTAGGGGTTCCTGTAGCACCCGTTCCATAGGGATAAACGTTGTTGATAAATTCTTTTGTTGTTGGAATTAAAGGAGCATTAACAACAGTTTGATCATTTGAGGTAACAGAAAATGTTTGTAATGTAACAAAATCATTAACTGAAATACTCAATGAATTATTACCAGAAGACAAATTGTAAGTATTTGTTGTCATTGATTGATTTAAATCTAAATCACGCTGAATACGAAGTTCAGCATAATTTAGCATCATAGGTATAATGGTATTAAAATTGGTATCAGGGTTTGATGTAGTACCGCCGTAGGTTACGTTAGCTAAATAATTAATGCCATTAATTGTGGTATTGGTCGCAGGCGTGAATGTTGGCACGATAGCCATCTCAGCCATTTGAGTGATGTAACCATTGTACGTTAAGGCATTGGTTGCTGGAACGCTCATTTAACACCTTGGCAATATGCCTCACGGCGTGCATTATTTTCCTTTACATCGTGAATGGTTTGGTCGGTATCTTTGGGAGACCAACCAATACCAGTCCACACAGCGCAGGTACTACTTACGCTCAAAGGCATCTGGACTGCGCAACCCGTCAGGGCTGCTGTCAATAGCATCAACCCTATCACCAGCTTTAATGGCTTCATCGACCCGCTCCAGAGACTGCGCCGTTTCCTTAGCTTGATAGGCTGAAACTGCGTCTGAACTTATTTTGTAATATACCCCAAAAAGGGCAACAATTACAATGGCTGCTATAGCAACATACCGCCCTATAGGGGTAAGAAGAAAAGCAATCATACGCCATGCTCCTCTAAATGTTTTGACCGCCAGTACCAAATTGCTGCCCCACAAAGAACAATAACTAAAAACAGGTCAAAAGTCGTATTGGACAAAAGCCCTTGTACCTGCGTAAGTAAGTCGTTTGCTGATTGCGCTTGACCAACAATGTCTGACGCATGATCGGCTGCGGTTTTAGCAACACCCGCCACGCCAATCGCAGATGTTGCCAAGGCTGTATTGCCTTGCTTACTGTCAGCCATCGTCTTGGTTTGCGGTACGTCAGGGGTAATGCGTTGTTCTTGCTCCTCAACGGGTTTGCCGCCCGTGTTCCACCAATCTGTTTCGGCGTTCCGACGACGGACAAGACCGGGCAATACCTTCCCGCCACCTTTAGTCCATTTCTGCAATTCTGTTGGAACCCGATCAAATTGTTTTGCATTGACACACTTTAAAAGAGTTGATGAAGCTAAATTACCCCTACCAGCATTGTAACAAAAATCCACCAATACATCGAATTGATGCTGTGAAAGTTCTACTTTAACAAGAGCTTTAACATCATTTTCAAACTTAACCATATCAGCTGCCAAAATACGATTGGCATCTTCTTGTGATATAGTCATGCCCTCGGTTACTTCAGGCGCACCAGCAGCAGATGTATGACCATATCCAATAGTCAAAATACCTGCTGGACACCGATAAGCTGTTAATTTGCAACCTTCAAATTGTTTTGTAAGGGCGTTTAATCCGCCTTCAGACATATTCATAAGATCAACCTTTCACAGTTAAGAGATAAGCCACAAAAAAGGCAACAAAGATAAAGCATAGAAGTATTACAGCTACGCTTACCCAAATCATTAAACCACGCAAAAAGTTTTCACGTTCACGTTTGGCTTTTTCGGCAGCAAGTTTATCAGCTTTTTTAATACGGGTGATTTCTTCTTGTAGCCGTATCCACTCGCCATAGCCATATTCGGACACAAACAAGTTTTGAGCTTCCTGCATCATCTTGTTGATTTGCTGTTTAGCAGCATAAGCATCCATAGCCCTTTTTTCGGCAGTTTCTTTCGATTGAAAGATGCTTTTGGGCGGATCTGCAACAAGACGTGTAATTTCGCCGACAGAACCCATAAGGGAACTGACGTCCTGCATCATGCCTTGGATTTCCTTGCCAGCGGCTATGCCTGATTTAATAGCGCCATAGGCAGTCTGGGCTAACGCAAGTATTGTAAAAGGGTCCATGCCTCATCCCCAACATTGCACTTCCCTCTAAATGCTTATTAAAACTATATAATTTAATTGTTAAAGAAATTCTACCTAAATGACCAATCGTGGGACGATAAATAACCAATAATACCAGAGATAAGCGTACCAAGAACTATCATGATACGCCATCCACCTCTAGCTTCATGTAAAATTTGTAAAATCTCAGCCTGACTTCTTTTAATATCGACCATATCCTGTTCAACAATTTTAACTCTGGCTAGTAAATCGCCTATTGTTACGGATGTTTGGTCAAGATCAGACATTTTTTCATTCCTGCGGGGCGTCTGGTGTAGCCGTTGCATCAGCTGCTGGTGCAACATTAGCTTGAGCCGCAGAAGCAAGTTGAGCATCCCCGTCAGCTTTAATTTTATTAATTAAAGCCTGTACCTCGGCAAAAGGACGAGAACCGAGGCAATTTAGGATGTAATTAACTTCTTCTACTGTTAAGGTTAAATTCACGTTCATTTTCCATTTCCCTCTGGTTTAATGATCGCAGTCGATGACTCACGATCTATATTTAATACACCAAAACAACAGATATTCCAATCCTCCCCATCACGTTCATCCGTAATTGGGACAGAAATATTCAGATGTTTGAATAGGTATTCTTTGCTGTTGTCTTCAAATACCCGCCACACATGGTCAGGCGTTCCCCGCCCATCCATGCCACGGCTTTTGTTAAATCTGATGCTATACTTTGGCATTAGATTATTTCCGCTGCTGGAGCGGGACAAGCGGGTGGTGGTGCAAATTGAACGCTAAGGTTAAAATGCACAAATTTAATTGGCTTTTTACCTGCGTGACGACCAAATGAATGTGGCAACCAACCATTTGTAAAGACAATCATACCAGGCTTAGGTTCAAAGTTAATCATGTCGCTGGCTTCTGTAGCCATTGTCATGTTCGTTTCATCCAATCCAACGATTGTCTTGGCAGGGCGTGGATCATGGATAACCAAACGTGAACATCCTTCTGGCGTATCAAGAAAATAAAAACCTACGATTTGTGCGCCAAATTTATGGGTATGCTGCTCCATAAGGGAATGTTTAGAATGTTCTTGTGTCCACATTTCGGTGAAGAACGTCTGCTTATTCTCCATGTTATATCCTTGATCTTTAAGAATATCCCATGCAGTTTGTGCAACGAACTTAGAAAAATCAGCAATTCGTGGATCATTAAAATAACTTTGCGACATATATACTGGATATATTTCGTTTTTAGGATGCGCTTTCTTTGCTTCACGAAGATTATCTTCTGAAACTTCCATCACAAATTTAAGGAAATCTGGACGCTGCGCCATATATACTGATGTTGGAAAGTATAAATACTTTTCAATTGGTGATGGCGCATTACTCATCTTAACCCCCTCTGGTTAAAAATAAACATTACGCTGATTTAGGGGCAACGACAACCCAAGATTTGGTTGGCTCATCCCATTTATATTGTTTAGGAGGCGTTCCCGTTCCAGCATCAGATGGCAACGGCACTGGGGCAGCCCAAAGCCAATTTGTTGCTGCACTTATTGTCCACGATGGATAAGGTGATGGCGGATAAAACACATCATGTGCTGCATCATAAGTATAACCAACGCCAGCGTAATTGCCTCTCAATGCAACGCCGCCATCAGGTTGACCATTTTGCCCATAATGAACATTACCACGGGTGTTATATGATGTTTGTACCCACTCAGAAGCAGGGCCAAACAATCCTGAATTAATAACATCTTGTTCAACAACAATGACTTGCTGAACTATTCCATTAATAACTTGTGCAAAATGGCTCATTTCATCACCACTTAATTGAACCTGAACCAGTGAATTTGTAAATGCGATTGCCACCAGAGCAAATTACTGTTGGCGAACCAGTCGTTGCAGATGCTGCCGAATATGTGTTTGAGTAAGATATGACAACAATACCTGAACCGCCTGTGCCACCATGCCCAGGATAATTAACACAACAATAATTCACATACGCACCACCGCCACCGCCACTGCCTGTATTTGCAGACGCATTACCGCCATTAAAAGGTGGAGATGCGTTAGTAGCCCCATTACCTGCACCAGCGCCTCCACCTACCCCTCCGTATGATACTGCTACTCCTATAACGTGTCTACTACCGCCACCACCACCAGCATAAGCAACTGATGAACCTGTTATTGATGAAGACAGACCTGACCCACCATTACCCCCGTGTGTAAAATTAGAACCAGAATAACACGCATAATAAGGAGTGCCGCCAGCACCACCAGCTCCACCACCACCACCCCCTAATCCACAAACAGAACCAGAGGCTGCACCGCCATTATTTCCTTGTCCCGCAGTTCCAGAACCGCCAGAATATGAACCGCAGCAAATACCATTAGCTGCGCCGCCACCTGAACCGCCATTACCACCAACACGATAAAAATTATTCCCCCCACCACCGCCGCCCGCTGATGTAATGGATGAAAATACTGAATTACTGCCTGTTGCTGTATTACCTCCAGTAGCAAAACAAGTATTATAAGGTCCACCGCCGCCAACTGTTACTGTGTAAGTTGTGCATTTTAAAACAGCTAATGAACCTGTTCGATAACCACCAGCACCACCACCGCCGCCTGAACCAGCATGACAAGAATTAGGACTTCCACCACCCCCGCCGCCACCTGCAACAACAAGATAATTAACTGATGGGGGAGCAGTAGGTCCACCGCCGCCGCTAACTCCTAAAAGAACATTATAAATCGACATTAGGTTAGCCCTCCACCCGTAATGACGAATGTGTTAGATGCGACACAAAATACTGTAGCAAGACCATATTGTGCAAGTGTTCTATTGCCAGTTGTTGCCGTTCCAACAAGATACATCGTCACGCCTGAACCTTGTGTAATTGTTTGATTTGAGCTGCTATTATTATAAATAGTCACTGTTTGACCAGCAGAGAAAACACCCGATGGTACAGTAATACCACCAGTTGTAATGCTAATGGCCTGACCAGCATCTGTTGATGTTAATGTATATGCAGTTGATTTACTTTCAACGGGAACAGTTCTGACGTTTGCAAGGCTGTCTGAAACAGTACCGCCAGATGTTGAGATATTGCCTGATGCGCTGATTGTGGCGGCTGTTAATGTGCCTGTCAGTGTCGGTGACGCAGACAACACAACATTACCAGTACCAGTGCTTGATGTTACACCAGTACCACCATTCGCCACAGCCAATGTACCAGATAATGTGATTGCGCCAGTGGTGCTTGTTGATGGCGTAAGGCCAGTTGTACCTGCACTAAATGATGTGACACCGCCATTAGTTACAGTTACAGCGCCTGTGCCACCAGAAATTGAAATGCCAGTTCCAGCAACAATTGATGTTACGCCAGAATTGGTAATTGTGACCGCACCAGTTGAACTAGAGACGCTAATACCTGTACCAGCAACCGCCGATGTTACACCTGCGTTGCCGATGGATATTGATCCAGAACCTGTCGAAATGCTGATGCCAGTCGTGGCATTTAAAGCCGCCACTGTATAACCAGTGCCATTACCAATTAACAGCTGCCCATTGGATGGGGTTGTCGTGACACCAGTACCGCCAGAAGCTATAGGCAATGTGCCTGTTGTTAATGCGGATGTCGATGTCGCATAAAGCGCACCTCCAGATGTAAACGATGTCAGGCCAGTGCCGCCATTTGTGGTGGCTAATGTGCCAGCAAGTGTGATTGCACCTGCTGTTGCTGTGCTTGGTGTTAATCCTGTTGTGCCACCGCTAAATGTTGTTACGGCAAAAGATGACGCATTAACAAATGATGGCGCTGATGTGCCGTTGGATTGAAGAACCTGACCAGATGTACCAGCCGCAGAGTAAGCGTGTGCTGTGCCTGTGCCGTAGCCCACGCCGCCTTGTGTTGGTGTAGCATTGCTGTTTGTGCCGCCATTTGCAATTGGCAAGACGCCAGTAACAGCTTGAGATGTGCCTGCTAATGGGACTTGCCCCCAAACTGGTGCAACGCCAATTCCATTGGAAAGAAGCACGTTTCCAATAGCCGTGTCTGCCAAGCCAGCGATTGTTGTTGTGCCGCTTGCATATAACAGGCTGCCTGTTGTGTAAGATGAAAGGCCAGTACCACCATTTGCGACTGGCAACGTGCCTGTAACGCCAGTGGTAAGGGATACTTGTGACCAAGTGGGTGCAGCAGATGGGCCGCCAGAGGTAAGCACATAGCCAGATGTCCCGTATGTTGCGCCGCCAATACCTAACTGACCAGCCGAACCAAAGCGGAAAGCCTCAGTCGCAGATGCTGATCCTGTGGCGGTTGTGAAGACAGACGCATAAGCACCTTGCGCTGTGTCGGTAAAGTTTTCAGCCGCCGATACTGCAAAGTAACCAGTTGAATTAGCAGCAAAAGCAGTAGCGCCATAACCACGACCAGAGAATTGCGCAAGGAAATCACCAGATTGTGTTGCTGTTGGTGAAGCTGCTGTGCCACGGGCTGAACGGCCCGTATAAACAGGATAATTGCCTGTGCCATACGCATCTTGTGTAATGCGGGTATTGGCTGCGTTAGCCCCAACAATATAAAGGTCCGTACCAGAAGGAAGCGAACCTGTTGGAGTTGTTGTTTGCGTATTTGAAATAATTGTCAGCGTTGTCTGTGGAGTTGCTGTATTCAACCCCAAACGCATATTTGTGTTATCCCAAAAGAATTTGGAATTATTTTGCGTATAAACACCAGATGACCCAGCGAAGACCACCGAACCAGCTGTAAATGCTGTTGCCGTTCCTGTGCCGCCATAACCAACGCCAATTGTAGAACCATTCCAAACACCAGCAGTAATTGCACCGCTTGTGCCGATGGTAAGGGCATCAGTTGCGCCATTATTTACAACAAAATGAATTGCATTTGATGTTGTCGTTCCGATGGCAAGATCAGCAGAAGTTGCTGTTAAAAACACATTATTTGGGGCATTGAAAGCGCCAGATCCGCTAAACCCAGACGAATTTATACCGAAATCGCCATAATAGGTTGATGCAGTTCCGTTATTGTTACTTACAATAAAATCTGTTGATGCCGCAGTTCCCGAATTTGTATTTTGAAGAACAATTTCGTTGTATGTGTTCACACTTGATGTGTAACTAGCGAAAATGTTTAAATCGCTATATGCCAAACTTCCGTAACTATAAGCACCAGTTGATGAGGCACTAGCAAGCGAACCATTTGCACTCACATAAGTAAAAGCGCCAGTAGATGGTGTTGTTGCACCAACAGTTCCGTTAAACGCATTTGACCAAGTTGCGGTTGTTCCATTCGATGTCAAAATTGTATTTGCAGAACCAATACCAAGGCGTGATGCTGTGTTTGTACCAGTACCGATAATTAAATCGCCAGTACTTGTAATTGGCGATAATGCGTTAAACGCAGTTGATGCTGTTGTTTGCCCTGTACCGCCAAAAGAAATTGGAACAGTATTAAGGCTTATAACACTGCCTGTTTTTTGAAGCGGTGATGTAACTGTAACGCTAGATGATGATGATGTTTGCGTCCAATTTAATGCAGTTGTGCCAACAGTAATTGTTCCTGTTGTGGTCATCACCCAACCAGTAGCACCATTTGCCGAACCAGAAGTAATAAAGTTTGCAGCGCCAGTTTCAATAAAGTTTGGTCCCGTACCAGCTGTGTTGAAATCAGTTGCACGAGTCAAAACCCAGTTTGTCGAGCCTGAACCTTGATTTGTTACTGTATAAATGCCGTTATATGCGGCATTGCTTTCATTTTTAACAAGAACACGAGTGGCATTAGTAACGTCTGTGGCTGTGAACGTATAGCCGTCAATTGTTAACGCAGCTTGTGTTCCAGCATTGGTAATTGTTGCGCCAACACCAGCTGTACCATTATTATAAGTAATTGTGCCAAGATCAGTCGTTGTTGCGTAAGATGATTGCGTGTGGAATGTTTGATTTGAGACTGTAGCAACTTGGTTATCAACATATTGTTTTGTTGATGCTTGAAGCGCCGCAGTTGGATCTTGTGTAAGCGTTAATGTGGTTAAACCAGAAATAGTTGTGGCTGTTGCGCCAAGAGAAATGCTTGTGCTGCCAATTGTAACAGATGAATTAGTCAAACCAGAATTAGGTATTGTTGTTTGCGCTGTAACTGCGCCTGTTCCGTTACCGAACAAATAACCAGACAAGCTTGTTGCGCCAGTACCGCCATTGGCAACTGGCAAAGTTCCAATAACGCCAGTTGTTAATGGTAAGCCAGTAGCATTGGTCAAAATGGCTAATGATGGTGTTCCAAGATTAGGAGTGACGAATGTTGGACTGGTGTTTAAAACAACAGAACCAGTACCTGTCGATGTCGTAACACCTGTACCACCCGCAGATACGGGGAGCGTTCCAGAGGTTAAAGTTGTTGTGCCTGTGGCATATAAAGCGCCGCCAGAAGTAAGCGAAGAAAGGCCAGTGCCGCCATTAGCAACACCGAGTGTGCCTGTAATTGCACTTGAAAGATTTACTTTGCCCCAAGAAGGAGCAACGCCCACGCCACCCGATAAAAGAACATTACCTGTCGCAACGTCATTTAAACGTGCAAAACTTGTTGATGATGATGCGTAAAGCAGATCACCTGTTGTATATAGATTAAAGCCTGTGCCGCCCTGCGTGGCTGATAAAGGTGTTGTTAACCCACTAAGGCTAGTAATATCGCTATTAGCGCCAGAAGCAGCAGCCCCAAGGTTTGTTCTAGCGCCGTTGGCAGTAGTAGCACCAGTCCCGCCATAAGAGACACCGATAGTAGAGCCGTTCCAAGTGCCAGAAGAAATAGTGCTGAAGGAACCTGTACCCGTAAATGAGAGGTTCGTGAACGCACCTGTAGATGGCGTGGTTGCGCCAATTGGTGTTTGATTGATTGTAGAAGTTTCAATATCGACATTGAATAAACTACCACCTGTGATCGACACATTGTTAGAGTTTTCATAGGCCATTGAACCAAGGCCAAGGTTAATCCAATGCGGCGCATTTCCAGAACCTTGTGTGGCAAGGACATAACCATTGGTGCTTGGCGCTAATTCCTGCCAAGTAGAGGAACCACGATATAAAAGGCTGCCAACAGTCGTGCCAAATGTATCAAGGATAGCACTCGGTGTTACATCAGATGGGGATGCTGTGCCGCCAGTCAGATTAGCTTTAACAGTCCCCGCCGCCATTTGGGCGAGGTAAGTATTGCTAATAGCTGCCGTGGGAAGCGTAATAGTGACAGCGCCAGAGACTGTCGAAGATTGAAGAGGCGAACTGGCTGTAACACTGCTAATTCCAGGCGCAGGATAAAGTGATGCGGTGTACTGTGCAATTTGCTGTGCTGTAACCCTTACTGAGGTATTAGATTGCACAGCCTCTAATTGTTCGGAACCGCTAAGTGACGTGGCTGACGGCAGTTGAGGAATTGTAATGTTAGCCATGTCTTATGGTCCCACTTGAGGTATCTGCGTATAACCATACGGAAGCCCAACTAGCGCCGTTACCATATTGGTTTTGCCAGTCAAAAGCCCACCCGAAGGTATAGCAGAATATGTTTGATAGGTGAAGGCTGTAGCTGTTGTAACAGTCACAGAATAAAATCCATTGGCTAAGTTATTTGATAACCCTTCCACGGAAATCTGGTCATTAGTTTGCAGACCATGAGGCGAAGAAAATGTTACGGAAATAACTGTAGATCCAGCAGACGTAACAGACAGAGGATTTAATTGAACATTATAATGCGTTGTCCCATTTAAGGGCATAACAGCACCTTGTTCTAATCCAACTGGTTGCCCATAGGGTTGCGTTGTCAACTGCTGATTGTCTTGTGTAATTAAATTAGTCGTTGACGGAATTGGTATGCCAGTCGTTGGGTCATAAACAGTTGGAGCTGACGTCGTTTGATAATTGCTTTCAGCCGTCACATAATCCTGAATACGAGCATTAATAATTGGCATTGGATCTGCTGGCACAACAATAGCTCGTAACTGTTCTTGTGGAACGTCAAGACATTGGTCGCAGACAAGTATTCTTTTGTTAATAAGGCTTGCTCCAGCCCAATCATATTGCCATTTTAGATTGACATGGTTGTACAGAAACCCACACCTGTCGCATATACCGAAGGCTCTTGGATTACTAACACTAACCGACGCCCTGCCGTGTGGCCTCATCTAAAATACCCTGCAATTTGAGGGGAAAAGTATTGCTGCGCATACTCAACATTTTGTTCAGCAGCAACAGTATAAGCTTTATCTGCCCTTGCTTCTAAAGCAGGAGCCATAGCAGGCATCCAAATCTCTGAAATGCGGTGTGCCAATCCATAAGCAAAGGCATCAAGCCACAAATAAGGAATATCTACCTGCTGACCGCTGGTAAATTCGCTATCTTGAACTTGAATGACACGATAATACTTAAAAAACGCTTCAGAACCATTTGGAACGGGCCACAAAGTAACTTGTGGAGACAACAAACGATCAAACCAATAGGTTGTTGGGAACCCATTTTGGTATTTATTAGGGTAAGAAGCGTATTCTGAACGGCTAATTGGCATAATATAACGATCTGTTTCGTTATTGCCGTATATTTGAGCCATATACCCATCCAAAATCATTACAGTGTTGGGGTTAACACTATAAGTTGATGCTGGATTTGTCGTGGAAATAGTGCCACCAGTAGCTGTGCCCGTTGTTGTGTTTGCAAAAGATACATAACCTGCGCCAGAAGCCGTCACAACAGCCGAAACATTATAACCAGAAACTGATGAATTTAAGATCGTAATGTTTTGTCCAACTGTATAAATTGGCGTATTAGGCGTTGGATAAGTAACAGTTGCCGTTGTCCCATCACCTGTAATCTGTGTGATTGCCTGTGATGTTGTCATTGGAACGGAAACAAGATCAACTTGCCACAAGTTAACGCCACGATTTGACCAATTTGCTAAAAGCAAGTTGGAAGCCATGCGTGCCGTTTCCATGTGTTCTTGCAGA
>Ga0208257_1000227_pt1 | contig 18562 bp, 5 predicted proteins | sample CryBogCBH10Sep07_FD_184610 | JGI IMG/M metagenome (GOLD analysis project Ga0208257, IMG submission 184610) | Freshwater microbial communities from Crystal Bog, Wisconsin, USA - CBH10Sep07 (SPAdes) | ecosystem: Environmental > Aquatic > Freshwater > Lake | place: Crystal Bog, Wisconsin, USA... | reverse complement strand
CGTCCTCAAACATAGGGAAAACCAACGTAAAGTCGGGTTTAACGTTTGCCCACCCCGATCCAAGCAACCCAAATAAATTCGTTTCCAGCTTGCCAACGCAGGCGGATTTGTCTAACCTACGCAGTGGTGATATCTACTACGACACTTCTGCCAATAACGTACTGAAGATCAAGCCATGAGTTTACAAAACGTAGCCCATCATTTAGCCGCATACGGGCGTAGCGGAGATACCGAACTTGTTCACATGAACAGGGAAGAGGTTGCCGGGCTTCGTGCACTTGCTCATAAACACGGCATTGAGATGCCTACTAACCCATACACAGGCTTGCCCGAAGCTAGCTGGCTCAGTAAACTTTTAAAGAATCCTATCGTAGACACTTTGGGCGGCGCAGCTTTAGCGTTTTTTGCCCCTGAGTTGATGGGGACAATTGGTTTTGGTAGCACTGCTGCTGGTGCTGGATTAACTGTCGGCGCAGCTTCTGGTTTGGCTTCCGGCAATCTTAGTCAAGGCATTATGTCTGGCCTCGGTGCGTATGGTGGCGCTAGTTTGCTGGGCGGCGTTATGGGTGCCGGTGAAAGTTCACTGGCAAATTCTGCTTTGCAAAACAACGCTGACTACAGCGCTTTGCAAAAAGGGGCTATAGATACCGTAACCGGCGGCGGGCAGCTGTCCTCTGACCAAATTGCCAACCTAAACAAAGCGTATGCGGATTCTCTTTCTGGCGCGTCTGGCCTAGATAAACTGAGTGCTGGGGCTTCTGACATAACCTCTAGCGGCACTAATGCGGCAAATTTTGCTAAGAGCAACTGGAAACCCGCTTTGGCAGCAGCGCTGCCTGTTTTGCAGAGCGTTCAAGGGGGCACTACAACTAAAATGCCCACCACAAGCCAATCTCCACAGTACATTACGCCGTACTCCTACGACCCCTACACACACGGCTTAACTTCACTTGGGGCTTATCAAGCCAATACCAGTGGCTCTGGCCCGGGGTATACACGGTTGGCTGAAGGTGGAATTGCAAAGTTTGGTCTTGGAGGTGGTGTTCTTGCAGACATAGCCGCAGCTATACAAAGTAGTGGAGGCGGCATATCGCAAGCTGTAAACAACGGTAACCCCTCAGACACTAATCAAGTTTTAACCGGGGGAATGTCAGGCCCATCTTTGGATGCTTACCGATATTTAATGGGGCAATCTAACTCCCCCACCCGTGGCGGTCTTGGCGCTATTGCTCAGCAAAACCAATTCAGTAATTGGCAACCCCAAGCAGCGGCAGCTGCCCAATCTAATAGTGCAGGCCCCGGTGGTGGCGCAGGTGGTAGCGGCGGCGGTACTGATTTATCTGTTGTGGATGCTGGGGCTACAGACCAAAACCTAGGATCAGACTTGTCTCAACCTTCAGACGATAATTCGTATTCAGGTGGAGTACTACAATCTTTAATCGGCCAAAATAGTCCCGCGCCAGTAGAAGACGCTAAACCGTCAGTAGTTAACGATCCAAGTGTTTTGGAATCAATGACTCCTCCTGCGCCGACTGAACTTACACCTGCCGGAGATGGCTCACAAGCGCCTGTTGCACAACTTGATACGCCTCCTTCGGCTATGAATGCAGCTTCCGCTGCGTTTGTTCCGCCAGCAGCTGCGCCTGACCCTTACACACAGCTTGCTTCTATTTCTAGCACCATTGCTAATTCCCCAGCGGTTCAAGCATCTGGTTATGCGTCTACACCTGCCGCTCCTGCAGCGGCTCCTACCCCCGCGCCAGATGCACAGGTTATAAACCCCTACGTCCCACCTGTTGATTCATCTTTGGCGGGTTACAACTACAGCGCAGGGCCTTTTGAAAATGGTGGTTTTGGTCCGGGTGATGCTAATGGCGGCGGTGACTTTGGCGGGGACTATGTTGGTGGCGGCGGTTTTGGCGGTAAGTATGCTATTGAAGCTTACGCTCGCGGCGGTCTGTCGGCTGGAGCTTCCCATGCCTCTGCCCTGCGCGGTCCATTGACTAGCCTGCACGGTGTTGAACATTTGATGCAATATGCTCATGGTGGCTCGACTCCTTATGCCGATGGGCAGTACAATTTAGGCGGTTACTCTGATGGTGGCCGACTGCTTCGCGGGCCAGGTGATGGCGTTTCTGACTCTATCCCCGCGACCATTGGTAATAAACAGCCTGCACGCCTTGCTGACGGTGAATTTGTTGTACCTGCTCGTATTGTTTCTGAGTTGGGTAATGGGTCTACTGAAGCTGGTGCACGTAAGTTATACGCAATGATGGATCGCATCCAAAAAGCACGTAGTAACACGGTCGGCAAAGGTCGTGTGGCTGTAAACAACAAAGCAGATAAATATTTGCCCGCGTAAGGATAAGACATGGCAACCGCAACTCCTACCTCAGTAACGCAGTACCAGACAGGCTTTCAGCCACAACTATCTCCCTACGAGCAGACGCTTGCTGGCTCTGCGATGGGCACGGTATTTCAATACGCTAAAGATGCTAACGGCAATCCGATTCTTGACCCCACTACTGGGTTGCCGCAAGTCTCTGGGTTCCAGCAAACGCCTAACCAGCTGTATAACCCCAACCAGACTTATCAAGGTCAACAAGTTGCGCAGTTTACTCCGCTAGAGCAGCAAGCGTTTCAAAATGCCCAGAACATGAGCGTCTCTGGGCAAACAGGCCAAGGCTCTGACATTGCCAATAAAGCAGCCCAGATGGGGTTGAATGCAAACTATCAGTACAACCCCTACTCTGCACAAAACGTTAGCGGCGCTCAAGGCCAATCCGCTCAACTGGGTAACGCCCCTTCTATTGGGGCTGCAAGCTTTAACCAGCCGGGTAATGTATCGGCGCAACAGATCAGCGCGCTGAACCCCAACTACTTCCAGATGCAAGCCGCCCAAGGCGTGTCTGGCCCAAGTTTGCAAAATTACCAAATGGGTCCTGCTTCGCAAGTGGGGAGCCAAAACTTTACCGGGAACGCCATATCCCAGTACATGAACCCGTACTTGCAGTCAGCGCTGGCCCCGCAGATGCAACTGCTCCAGCAGCAGCAAGGGATGCAACAAGCCTCTAACCAAGCAAGACAGACTCAAGCTGGCGCATTTGGCGGTGCCCGTGCCGGTGTTGAAGACGCATTGCAAAACCAGTCTAATCAACTGGCTATGTCCAACTTGATTGGTCAAGGCTATAACAACGCGTACAACCAAGCTGCCCAACAGTTCAACACCTCTAACGCTGCAAACCTGCAAGCACAACAAGCCAACCAACAAGCGGGTCTGACTGTCGGCCAACAAAACTTGGGCGCTAACCTGCAAACCCAAAACCTCGGCGCTACGCTGGGTCAGCAAGCACAATTGGCAAACCAAGCCAACCAACAGCAAACTAACCTGCAAAACTTGTCGGCTAACTTGCAGACTCAAGGGCTCCAAGCGCAAACGGGGTTGCAAGCGCAACAATCGAATCAGTCAGCTGGCCTGCAAGCCATGCTTGCAAACCAGCAAATGGGCTATAACACAGGGCTCCAAAACGCTCAGTTGTCCCAACAAGCTAACTTAGCCAATCAGTCTTTGGCTGGTCAGTACGGACTGCAGCAAGGCACAATGAATCAGCAAATGGGCCTGCAAAACTTGGCGAATACGCAACAAGCAAACCTTGCCAACCAGCAAATGGGTTTGAACGCTGCTCAGCTCAATGCGCAGCAACAACAGTTTGGTGCTGGCTTTGGTTTACAAGGGGCTCAGACTGCGCTCACCGGCGCAAATACGCTCGGCACATTGGGCCAAAACCAATACACACAAAACCTTGGTATCAACCAGTTGCAAAACGCAACAGGTGTGCAGCAGCAACAGCAAATCCAAAACGTGCTCAATACCAACTACGGCAACTACATGGCAAACGCACAGTACCCACAACAGCAGTTGGGGTTCTTGTCTAACATGTACAACAGCTTGCCTACAACCACGCAAAGCACGTCAACATACACAGCTCCTCCCAGCGTAGCTTCATTACTTACAGGCATAGGTGGGGTAGCATTAGGCACAGCGCTAAAAGCTAAAGGCGGCGTGATTAAAACCAAACGTATGGCTAAAGGCGGTTTGACTGCTTTGGCTGTTTCACAAATAGGTAGGGCGTAAAGATGAATCCACAAATACAAGCAGCTGACCCATCCATTACGCAAGGTGAGATTGCACGCCTGCGTGCAATGATGATGGCTATGCCCTTGGATCAACTTCAAGCATATGCCGCCCAGCATATGAATAACCCTAACGGCGGCATCATTGTGGGTATTGCTTCTCAAGTTGCCAATGCTAAAAAGGGGGCTACGCCGCAGACGCCTCCCAACTCAGTTGCCCAACAAGCAGTGCAAAGCATTGCCCCTGAGAGCCAAGGTATTGGGCAGTTGCCCGCAAGAAATCTTGAAGGTATGGCTGACGGGGGAATTGCAGGTTACGCTGGCGGTGGTGACACAGATAAAGACCGTTACCCCACACACGAAGAAGCAGTAGCAGCTTTCAACGCAGCCTACCCAACGCCTAAGTACAACCAGCCAGAACAACGCGGCCCTATTTCGCAAGCTGCCCACGATTTGATGGTGCAGTTCCATTTGCTGCCAGACGACACCCCCGGCACAATTTCTCCTGAATCTCAGCGTGCATCGGTTTACGGTGCGAGTCAAATAGGCCACGCTGCAGGCGGTATGGCAGGGTATGCCGAAGGCGGACAAACTGGTGGTCGTATGGACGGCGGCATTCGTCGTTTTGATGTAGCAGGGTTGGTTCCTAACCAGTCTTTGTTGGGTGACATTCCAATGTACGACACCACCCCCCTGCTACCCACTCAAGCAGGCGCTCCTGAAAACAACAAAGTTCCGTTTTTGCGTCAGTTGTATCGCGATTACATGACCCGTCGCAGTGATCCAACTAATCCAAATAACTACCCTTCCGGCCTTGCTCCAGCCCAAAAAGCGCCCGTGGTTTCTACCGCGCCCGCAGTTACGAATCCAACCGATGCTCGTTTAGCAGCCGGGGTACAACAGCCCCCCGGAGGCATAGCTGATTTAGCAGCTGCCATCCCCGACACTGATCCTAAGACAAAAGCACCGCCCAAAGTAACTAATGCCAAGAAAGAAGGCACAGTTGCTTCCAACGGCTTGTATGACCTGCTAGATAATAAAGGCACTGCGTACAAAGGCTTGACGCTAGACGACATTAACAGAAGTGTTAGCTTGGCCCAATCCAACGCCCCTTCTGCTACCGATCTCTATAACCAAGCTAATAGTTTGGCAAAAGAAAAAGACGCGGCAGCAAAAGCGGAGTACAAACCCCTCCAAGATTTGAGCGACGCAGAACACAAACGTTTGCAAAACCGCAACGATAACGCGTTTGCCAACGCTTTGATAATGGGCAGTTTAGCCGGTATGAACTCCAGAAACATAGGTGAGTTCTTTGAAAAAGCCGGTAAGGTTGGTGGCGAAAGCTACATCCACGATAAAGACTACGCGGATGCTGCCGAACGCGACTTGATGAAGTCCGATTTAGCAACTAAACAAGCGCTTGATGCCCGACTCAACAATAACGAACGCGATGCTCAGACATACATGCACCTGAGCGATACACAAAAACAAAACGCTATTGCAAACACAATGGCGGCTTACGGCTTAGCAGATAAGTCTCAATACCAAGCAGGTGAACTCGGTATTAGGGGGCAGTTAGCTGGGCTTGAAGGAATTAAAGTAAAGATGGCCCAAGATTTACAGCCGTTCCAGAAAAACCTGATGTCCGCACAAGCGAATTACTACAACCAACGCGGTATGGGCATGACGGGCAGACTGAACATGCAGCAACTGGCGCAAGTAGATAAACAGGCTACGGCCGACATGCAAAAATGGAGAGCGCAGCCAGAAAATATGCTGAAGTCCGATGAAGAAGCGCAAGCATACTATCAACAAAGAGCGGAAGCACATGCCGCAACACTAGGGACAACCGTGCCATCTTCTGGTACAGTAGTGCCTGCCGCCGCTCCCGCATCCACGTCTGGATTTAAATTACTCGGAAGTGGCTAAAAAATTTAAGAGTGACCTATGCCCGTCTACAACGTACAAGCACCTAATGGCCGTATATACCACGTGGAAGGGCCAGAAGGTGCCAGCCAGCAAGACATATTTAATTTTGTCTTAGCGCAAGACCCGTCGGCTGGCAATGCGCCCAAACCCGCAACGGGAATTATGGGCGCATTTGGTTCAGGTCTTGAACAGGGCATAGGGGAAACGGCTCGCGGTCTAGGCGAAGCAACAGGTATTCAAAGCCTGATTAATTACGGTCGAGAAAAAGCAGCCGCTGCTCAAAGCTACCAGCCGTACACCGAAGAACAATTCCAAGCTGACAAAGCTCGGCCCGGGATTCTTCCAACACTTGGCGCATACGCTCAAAAATACGGCGAAGAAATAGCGCAGGGCACGGGCTCCATGATTGGGCGCTACGCCGCCCCGACATTAGCAGGGACTGCCGCAGTAGCCGCACTCCCCGAAGCTGCTGTTGCGGGCATGGGCGCTGGCACACTTTTGGCTGTTAAAGAAGGCGCGTTTGCCGCAGTCAATGCCCCCACGTACATTGGTCAAGAAATTGCCAAACAAAAAGACCGAGGCGAAGAACCCAACTATTTGCGTGCTGTTGGCTACGGTATTGCCCACGCCGCCGTCGACCAATTAACAGGTCACATCCTCAACGCGCCCATGCGCGGTGTGTTAGGTAAGACAGCGGCTGAAGAAGCTGCGCCTTTGGCTAAAGAAGTGCTGGCCGGTAGGATGACTGCCGAAGAAGCCTCTCAGCAACTGAGTGGCACAATGCGCAACGTAATCCAAGGCACGGGTCAAAACGCGGTGCTTGGCACAGGCATGATGGTTAGCCATACAATGCTCGACCGTGCCGAAGAAGGCAAGAGCTTGATCTCGCCCGATGCAATGGAAGCTTACGGCACCGCCACTATGGGCGCGCTTGGCATGGCTCCTATATTCGGTTTCATGCACGGCAGAGGAGCCCGCGAAGCCGCCACCCGTACGCTGGATAGCGCCGAACAAGTTAGAACCGATCTGCTGGCTGAACACCAACGCCAACTTGATTTGCTCGACACGCAACAAAAAGAAGCGTACCAACAAACAGACACTTACTTAGTTGACCTGCAAGATAAAGCAGCCTCTTATGGGCAGCAACTGGTCCAACTTAAAGAGGTAATGAAGGGCACTCCTGACCCAGCAGACCAAGTTGCGGTTGCTGAAAAGCAACGCGCTCGCCAAGAATACCAAGAGTTAATCAAGTCTGACGAATATAAAGACTTCCAAAAAGAACTGCAAGCTGCCGTTCCCCGCATCCGCGAAATGCAAAAGCGAATTGGTGAACAGCAAACCCAAGCTGACTATGAAAAGGCAATGCAGCAACAAGGGGCGCAAGCTGACATTTTTGGCAACGTAGCGCAAGCAGATAACTCAGATTTGGCACAGCTTCAAGCCATTGCCGCGCAACACGCTGAACTTGAGAAACAACGCCAACAAGCGTTGGAGGACAATAATCAACAGCTTGCAGACGTATTGCAGGCTAGGCAAGTTACGGCCAAGAACCAAATGGAAAACTTGGCTCCTAATCCAGTTGAATACGCTGCCAATGTCAGATATCTGCAAGAGCGGATGAAGGACGCGCAAAAAACTTTTAGCGAAGCACAAGACACACAGACTGCAGCGCAAGCCAGCAACCAGTACCATCAGTTCAACGAAGCGCTTACCAACTTAAAAAAGTATGAGCCTTATGTAGCCAAGCAAGATACCGACACGCTTGAGAAGCTTTATAAGAAACTTCAGAAAGCCAAAGATACCGGCGACATGGATGTTGCCAAAGATCTTATTCCTAAGATCCAAAAACTTGAAACCACGCCCGAGCTGTTTGGCACTGAAAACAAAATACAAGATTACGAAGATTTGCTAGCGTCCCAAATGAGCGCTGGGCGTGAACAAGCAGAAGCCGAACGACAAAACCTGCCGTATGAACCCAACTTTTTGCAAAAGCAACAAGCATTGGCACAGCGCGGTTTTGATATTCCCGGACTGGACTTTAAACGAACTCGGCTGCAACAAGAAATTGAGTACCTGCAAAAGCTGGCCGACCAAAAAGGCCAACGTACCGATCTAGAACAAGCCATCTACGCCAAGCGTTTGGACGATGCCAAGTCAGCTATGGCTGACCATAACCGCGCTATTGAATTGGCGCAAGAAATTGAGCAGCTCCAAGGTCAACCCGAACACGAAAAAGCCATTACGCTTTTGCAAGCAGAACTTGACAAGCTGCAAGCCAAACCAGAGCCTCAACAGTTTGAGACAGAACAGGCGTTCAAAGACCGCGATGCGCAAGCCAAAGAACTGCAAAAACAAATTGTAGACTTACAGAAACAAGCTCAACAAGAACCGCTGCCTGAAGAAAAGCAAAAAGAATTGGCAGACAAGCAGCAAGAGTTTGAAACGCTGCAAAACAAAATTGCCAATGAAGAGCGTCGTCGCAACACCACTGAAGTTGCTGACAACATTTTGACTGACGCTAGCGATGAGAAGGTCAGCGATTTAGTTGACCAAATGTTGGAGAAATCTTCACAGCATTTGACTGGCGAGGGTTTTGACACAATGAACCAGCGTAAGGGCTGGGCTGACTCTCGCGATGAAGCTAAGGACAAACGAGAAGAATCCTTTTTGGATTTGCTGGACGCTGTTCGCAGCGACGATAAAATAGATCAGAGCCAAATCCCACGGCACACACGTAGCTTTGCGGACAATAGCGTTAACGAAGTAAACCTTAACCGTTTATTGAATGGTGGCGAGGCGTTGCATCCTGAAGCGGCGACCGCCCTGCGCGCTAAATTGATGTCGATTGCCGACTCAATTGAAAGCGGCATTAGCGCAAAAGCATTTGCTACACAAGAATCTGCAGCGCTTACGGCTAAGAAAGAACAGTATAAAAACGCGCTTAGCGAAATTAAAAAAGCTAAAGATCTTTTTGCTGCTGCCACGACTCCCGAAGGAAAAGTAATTCGGCAGCGCGCAGTTGATGAAGCGGTTAGAACCCGCAACAGAATCGTACACGAATACGAGGCGATCAAGTTTAAAGAATTTGCCGATAGCGCGGAGTCTTTGATTGAGAGCTACTCACACGTCATCAAAGAAGAGAAGAAACAAAGGGCTGCGGATACCGCCGTTGACCGTCGTCAACGCATCTTGGAGCGGCTGCAAGAAAACCAGCAGTCTATTAACGCCCTGAGCGAAAAGATTAAGCGTGCCGGTAACCCTAAAGGTGAAAAGCTAGAGCAGCTTAATGCTTGGAAAGACCAACGCAAAGCGCTGATTGAGGAAAGCAACAACCTCAAAAAAGGCTACAACCAGCGCAACTTGGCGGAAGAATCAGTAGCTCCAGAGTCGCTTGAAGTCCGGCAAATGCGTCAGCAGTTGCGTGTGATTGAGAATCAGCTTGAGAATACAACGCTGCAAATGAGTCCCCGGGTACGTGAGCAACTTGAGGCTGCGCGGGATTCTATTAAGAACAAACTGGGCGCGCCTACCGAAGCCCCTGAAGCATACAAAGAATCAACAGCGCTGTTGCCCGGTATTGTTCGCGGCGCGGCTGTTGAAGCCAACAAAGGCATTACTCCTGAGAAACTAACTGAGGCTCGCACCGCTATGGGCGATGCCCGTACCCGTGTAGAAACTTTGCGTGCTGCGCTCAAAAACACAGGCAACGAGCCCATTTACTTTAGGGAAGTTGCGCAGCGTATTCGCACTGACGTTAATGAGTTTGACCGTCAATTAGAACAAACACCCAACAGCATACAACTGGCTAAATTGTCTCCTGCGTACGAACAAAAGCGCAAAGACATTACATACTTTGAAAACTTAGCCAAAGTTGCCGAAGCAGGTAAGGGTAACTACCGCGCCAAGTTGGAAGCGGAGCTGGACAAAGCCAACAACAATTTGGAAAAACTTGAGGCCAGCTATGCTGCGCTTGAGGCGCAGCAACGCCGGTTTGAAGCACAAGAGGATATTCGTCGCGGTGCACTGCCCGGCCAACGTATTGCGGAAAACATCCAAGCTGGCAAAACAACTGGCTACGTGAGCCCGCTTGGCAAGTACCTGACTAAACCTAAGAAAGGAATTAGTTGGGACATTAAGACAGAGACTAAGACCGAAGCGCCAAAGCCTAACACGTTACAACAGGCGCAAGCAGCGCTGACTCAAGCCAGAGAGCTAACCACAAGCTTACCAAAATTAGCTCGTTCTTTGACAGACAACGTGGGGCAACAAAAAGCCCTGAATAAACAAATTGAAATTTTAAATCACACCAGTGCCAAGCTTGAAAAAGTTTTGTCTGAGGTTTATCCCGAAAATAAAGCGCGGGCTATTGAAGAAGAACTAGCTAAAGTAAACGGCGAGCTTGGGGATGCTGCGCCGTTGCGCGATATTGGGGCGTTGTACGACAAAATTAAAAACGGTACAGCTAAGAATCAACTAAAAGAACTTAATGATTTGATTGGGTTCTTGAATGCAAACGTGCGTAAAGCGTCACAAGAAGTTGTTGCTGTTCGCAATAAGGCGGTTGAATTAGAAACCAACCGTCAAAAATCTTTTGCATCAAAAACAAAATACAAAACCGAGCAAGCACGTCTTGCGGCTAACAAAGCTTTTTCTGAACAACACACACGGCTGTACGAAGAAGAACAAGCTGCAACGGAAAAGTATTTACAAGCGCGCCGCGAACAACTGCAACTGACTAAAGCGTATGGCGAAGACTTGCGCAAAACTTTGATTGAACAGTCGGACAAAATTGCAGAACTGGCAGAACAAAAACCGGCACTGCAAAAACAAGCACAAGAAACATCCGCACTGCACAAAGGCTTGCAGACTATATTAGAAAAAGCCAAGGCGGACGCTGAACGCGAAGTCAGCAAACAGCAGTTTGCCAAAGAGCAAGAGCGCATGGCGCGCAACCAAGCGCTGGATGAAGCCGCCGAAGCTCGTGAAAAACTTGAACGCGCCAAACAAGGCGCGGGTTTAAAAGGAACTCGGTACGAACGCGACACCGCGGGGCAGATTGGTACTGCCCTACAAGTCGAAGCTAAACGCCGTTTGGCCGAAGCTGAAACTAATTTGGCTAAGTTAACAGCAGATCGCAATGCAACTACTGAGCAGATTCGCGAAGCCACCGGCAAAGTTAACGACATTACAACAGAACTGGATACTGTTTACGGCAAAGCGCCACGTAAAGAAACTGAGCTTGGCGTTGAAAAAGAAGCATTTGGGGAACAGCCCGGCCCCGTCGAAGGCATGCGTTTACCCGAGCGCAAACGAGGCCCGTTGGCTCGCAACGTGGCGGGTTCTAAACGATTGTTCCAAGCGGGTGCCCGCAGACTAACAGAAGAAGGTTTGTCTGTTGAAGCGGCCAATGATATTGGATTAGCGCACTACGAAGCGCAGCTCAAAGAAAACCCAAAGAACGCTTCTGTTCGCGCCAAGTACGAAGCTGCAATTGAGGGCAAGTCTAAAGCTGAAATTGAAGCCAGCCTTTCAAATGGTCGTCGCTTGTTGGGTTCTGAACGAAGCTTGGAGTTGGTTGCCAAACGTGAACAATACCGTTTAAGCATGGAGGAGCAAAAGCGAGCCGAAGAACGATATCTGTCGGCTCGCTCCCCAGAAGAAAAAGCAGTTGCACAAGATGCTTTTGATGCCGCTGTTGCAGCCAGTGACAAAGCAGAATTGGCCTATGCACACGCTCGAGATGACTACGAAAACCAACACCTCAGTAAATCTAAACGATCTAAAGCTGACTTGGACTTTGACGCGTTGGGTGAAGAAAGCGTTGGGGCAGCGCCTAAGGCGTTAGACGTAGGTCATGAAGAAGATTTTGAGGCGCACGACGCGCCACCAAGCTTGTTCCGCACAGTAGAAGGCACAGCTACAAACGGTGTGACCCATTACGACCGTGCATTTGAGCACATCGGCACAATCATTGCGCCTTGGAAACGTCGCCCACAAATCACGTTATTGCGTTCTTATGAAGAGTTGCCCCAAAGAATTAGGGAACAAGCTGAACGTGACGGTGCAGCGGACAGAATCCCCGGCGCTTATGACACGCAAACAAACCACGTTTATTTGATTGCAAACAAACTGTTTACCAGCAGAGACATTATTGATACGTTAGCGCACGAAGTTATTGGTCACTACGGCATTCGTTCTATATTGGGCGAAAGCTACGGTCGGATAATGGATCAGTTGTACGAGGGCAACAAAGCTGTGCGCGAAGCAGCTCAAGCCAAGATGCAAGGCTCCAAAGCGCTTGACCGTAGAACCGCAGTTGAAGAAGTCTTGGCTACGATGGCTGAAGACCCCAAGAACTTTGAGCAACGCTCACTGGTTCAAAAGCTTGTTGCGCTTGTCAAGAACGGGATTGCCAAACTGTTCGGACAAAAGGTCTCTGACGATGACGTACGAGAACTACTCAAGAACGCGCACTCGTTTGTTATTGAGGGCAAAGGCGAGCCCGGCAAGGGCGCTGCTCCAATTAAAACACTGTTTCGCAAAACAGCAGAGTACGGTGCAGACAACGACTTGACCGAATTTGCTAAGAAGGTAATCGCTGAACCTAAGTCATTTAAGGAACAATTTAAACCGTCTAGCCTCGCACTGCAAGCCGAAATGCAAGCGGTGGATATGCGGGCTCCTTTGCGTGAAGCACTGCGTGCTGGCGCTGAAGGCATTAATCGTCCTGAGCTGTTTAAGCAGGCGATGTACCACATTACCAAGAACGACCAGAAGGTTTCGCTTGCCATGACGACCATGAGCAACGGGCCGTTGGAAGTTTATCGCGATACCAAAGGTTTGTATGGTGTGCGCAGCACCAACAAGAACAGCGGTGCAGATGTGTTCAAGGCTATTTCGGCCATTCCCCAAGGAAATGCGCAAGCCAAAGTTAATTTGGCGACAGCATACATGATTGCTCAGCGTGCCAATAACAAGGGCGTTAACCGTTTGGACATTGGCGCTCTTGGTATCAAGCAAGCAGACCTAGACTCAGCGCTGGCAGCAGCCAATGCTAACCCTACACTGCGCCGTGCACTCGAAGATGTTCGCGCTAAGTACAACGCCTACAACGAAGGGCTGATTAAGTTTAATGTAGACACAGGCGCTATCCCTGCCAGCATGGCAAAAGAACTGCTTAAAGAAGGCGACTTCGTTCCGTTCTACCGTGTGGATAAAAATGGTAACGCGTCTTTGGTATTTAACGACAACGTGAAGATCCAAATTGGTGACGTGCGTCACCAGCCGTACTTGGACAAACTCAAAGCAGGTGAAACCAAAATTTTGCCGTTGAACGAGTCCATGCTGCAAAACACCTTGTTGTTGACCGACAAGGCCATGACCACGCTGGCTCAAAAATCTGTAGCCTATGCGCTGCAAGAGATTGGCAAGGGGCGTATCCCACCAGACAGCGACTCGTTGGTTATTCACAAAGGCAACGGCCCTGCCGACCCGAGCGTCATTCACTTCCAACAAGCGCCCGATCCTAATAACCCAAAAGACGACGGCAAGCGTTGGATTAAGGTTGACACCAAGGGCACGCTGATGGAGGGCGTAGATCCCACGCTAGTAGTCAAGAGCCTTGAGGGTACACAACTTGCATTACCTGCCGGATTAAAACTGGCTGGCGCTGCTTCTGATTTGTTGCGCACAGGCGCTACCCGCACACCGCTGTATATTGCCCACCAGCTATTACGCGATCCTATGGCGGCTACGATGACCGGCGGTGTGCGAAGCAACCCGTTTATGGCAGTACTTCGTGCAGGTAAAAATTACGTTCAGTTGCTTCGCGGCACTAGCGACACAGGCAAAGCGCTGATTGAAAAAGGGTTGATTCAAAGCGGCATCTTCAAAGGCGACAAGAGTGACATCTCTAAGTTTGCCTTACAGCTTGCTGACGGTAAAGACCTAAGCTCCATTGAAAGATTGGTTCGGTTTGCCGACAAAGCCGCGATGGAAGCGGATGCTGCCACGCGTACGTTGGTTTACGAAGACGCGATTAAGCAAGGGTTGTCTGAAGTTGAAGCGGACATGGCGACGATGGAGTCTATGAACTTCCACAAGCGCGGCGCTTCTGCTACGGTGCAGTACCTCAACCGCATGATACCTTTCTACAACTCGCAGATCCAAGGGTTGAATGTATTGGCTAAAGCGGCTATGGGCAAAATGCCGTACGAAGAACAGCTCAACATCAAGCGTAAGTTCTTTAACAATGCTTTCTTGCTGGCTATGGGCGGTTTGACCTACGGCATGGCAATGGCTGACAACGACTACTACAAGAACGCCAAACCGTATGACCGCTACACAAACATGTTTGTGTTTTTGCCCGGTGTTCAAGAGCCTGTGAAGATTCCAATTCCCTATGAAGTGGGTTGGTTCTTCTCACTCGGTGCGGCAGCAGCCGATGCTATGCGGGGCGAGGTGCGCGGTGAAGACCAGCGCCGGGGCTTGGCTAAGATGTTCTTGAACTCTGTTCCGGGTTATAGCAGTCAAATTGGCGGTCTGCCTGTTCCACAGCTGTTCCGTCCTTCGGCAGAAGTTGCGACCAATTTGGACTTTAATACCGGCCAGCCGATTGTGTCTGCACGACTGGCGAAGCTGGATCCCGCCGAACAATACACCAACCGCACAACCGAGATCGCTAAATATTTTGGTCAGGTGACGGGTGTATCTCCAATTATGGCCGAACATTTAGTGCGCGGGTACTTCGGTCAAATCCCGCTAGCCGCAGCTGCGGCTGCTGAAAGCCTATTCAAACCTGCTGGCGCTGCTCCTACTGCCCGCGCTTCTGATTTGCCTTTCATTGGCAGTGCGTTCCAAAGACGCTACGGCGGCGCTGAGCAAGAAGCGATGTACCAAACGGCCACTGAATCAATTCAAAAACTGGATGCTTTTAACAGCATGAAGAAAGAAGGCCGAGGTCAGGATGCGCGAGACTACTTCTTGCGCAACCGCGAAGAGTTGATGATCGCCCCCGCCGCTCAAAAATACGAGCAACTCATGGGTAAGTTGAACGCCGACACTCGGATGATCCAAGCCCGTAACATGAGCCCGGACGAGAAGCGTGCAAGGCTGGATAGGTTGGATGCTGCGCGTGAACAAATCTCCACGCAGTTCTTAGCTGCTACTGAGAAGATCAAGGCTTCCGGTAAAACAGCACTCCAATAAGTCCGTCTTTGATCCCAACCCGCGCTTGCGGGTTGAAGATGCGTACTTCGAGGGCTTTGTTGAGACCCTCGACCCTTATGGGGTCGGGGTCAAGGCAGGGGACAAAAAACCCCTGCCCCCTCTCAACTTTTGCCCAAGGCCAGAGGATTCGTAAACTCTTCAACCTCGTTCTCCTTGCGGGATATCTTGATGACGTTCACCCGCATCGGTGGGCCGCTGGTCTTGGATAGCAAGTCCTTCTTGGGGACATACGACACCATGAACTTGGACTCCAACTGCTTTTTGAGCGTGGAGTAGCCAAAGCTGTGGTGAGCGCAGTACGACTTGAGTAAGCGCTCCTCGATGTAGAAGTCCACGTAGCCAGCCGCCACACCGTGTTCGATGCGTCCCATGACCTCGCTGCGGGTAGTATGCTTGTCTATCGCGGTATCGGCTCCCAAGCTTGCGAGAACGCTTGCCTTCTCACCGTAGCGGATGATGACGAACTTACCGTAGTACTCCTGCACAAAGCCGTTGACAATATCCTCGGCGTCCCGCTTACCGGCCTTCATTGCAGCGCGGCTGATTTCAATTACCTTGCGGCAGCTCTCCAGCAACGGCTCAACAGGCACGTCCACGATACCCGCATACTTACGACTAAAGTGAATAGCAGCGCTTGCCATGCAAGCGATACCAGCCATCCAGAAGCGCTCATCATTGGGTGCACTGAAGTACTTGTACATGCGTGTGATGGTCTCAGGCACAAAGCTCGACAGTTCGTCCACACTGTTGACCATGTAACGCACCCACGCATCTCCGGCCACGGCGTAGTTCTTCTGAATCGACTTGATGATCTCCACCTCTTCGGCGTTCCACTCAAGCTTCTCGTCCATGACCCACTCCAGCAAGCGGCGCAGTTCACCTTCCGAAGAGTGCTTGCGAGCGCCCGTCATGTAGTCAACCGCGTGGGTGTTGGATGAGAAGATCGCAACGGCTTGCCAAGTAGACAGGTTCAAACGCTCTTTGTTAGCACCGGACTCCATGCGTTCCTTGCCTCGGCCTTCGCTGACCGTCATGGTCATACCGGGGAACCACTCGAAATCTTCCCGAGCCTTGGTCGTAATTTCATCGCTGATGAACGGGCCGCTGTGCACCAGACCCAAGCGCTGTTGCATAGCCACAGGAGACGTGCCCGAGCCAGTGCGGTAGTGGATAGGATGACCCCAGATTGAGGCCGCGCCGTCCAGCGCCAAAGACTTACCAGTGCCTGACTCGGTTGAGCAGCAGTGCACAGTCAGACCGTACAGACCAGTAAAGCGCATCAACGGTGAGCCAGCGCCCATGAAGATGACCGCCAAGTGATCCCACATTTCGCGAGCCACCAGCATCTTGATGAACTTAGCCCACGTGTCCAGACCGCCAGTGATCTGCGTGTTGCTCGTCAGGTTCTCCAGCCCCGGCATGGGGATGCGAACCGGCTCTTGATCGCGCTTGTACACCATGTTAGCGTGAACGAAGCTATCGTCTTTCTGCCAGCCGTAGTGCAGGGGCACTCGGATTGGTACGCGCTCGTCACTCATCTTAGCCACGGACGCACGAACGTAGTCAGCCAAATTCTTATCGTTGCCTGAACCAAACGCAGACAGGATGTTCTGTGCAGCTAGTACCTTCACAGTCTCGTCCTTACTCACCATAGCCTTTTGGGGCATGATGATCTCTTGCGTGCCGTAGGTGCGGCAAGCCAGCAAGTGAACCACGTGTTCACCGTCAATGTTCAGGATGTCCACAGGGAACAAATCAAAAGGCAGCAGCATGACTTGGCGCTTCATCTTGTTGCCGTTGGCGTCCACGTCTTCCTTCTCTTGGAAGATGCCACCGCGCTGACCGTAGGCGTAGCCTCTGGGCGGCTCGGGGCGTAGGATGCGTTCTGCTTCGCCGTCTTCAACTTGAACCTCAATAACTGTAGGTTCGGTGACGGTCGCCACTTCGCGGCCCAGCGCCAGTGGGTTGGTAATCTTGCCCCAGTTTGGGCAGTTGGGACACACGCCCGGATTCTCGGAGTCGAACTTGGTGCAGGGGTACGGCCCTTTGATCTCAGCCAATTTTTGCCGCATCCTATCCTCAGTATAGGGGTGCAGCTTGCTCAGCCAGATCGCGGCCTTTTCACCGTCTTCACACTTCTGAGCAATGCTCAGGTGCGCTCTCCACAGCGGCTCCATGCCGTCCTCGGTCGCGTTCTCAACGTAGTATCGGAGTTGTTCGCAGCCTTGACCAGCTTTGGTAGCTTTGAAAATTTTTCCGAACTTGGTCACGCTGTTCTCGAACAGTTTGATCGCCGTTGGTTCTGCGCTTGGGCGCACTCCCGGCAAGGTGAGCGTTGGGCCGCTCGGGGCTTTCACTTCGTAAGCTGTGCCGACCAGATGCTTGGTGACAAGCGCCTTGATGTCCTCGAACTCAAAGTGGTCGCCCTCATTTTGGAATACGACCTTGGTCAGTCCACGAACTTTCTTCTTGCCCTTCACGCCGTTGTTCACGGTGTCAGGTACGCGCAAGACTCGGGACGCATCCGCAGTCACAGTCTGGTCAATGTCGAGCTTCTTTTGAAAGCACAAGCGCTTGAACGCCTCGGCCACAGGTTTCCACTCTTCAATGTCCACCGTGTCTTTGAACGGCCAGTAGGCATGAACACCACCACCAGACGCGACCATCCAAGGGTTGCCCAGATCGGACAGCCCAACCTCATCAGCAAAGTGCATGATTGCGTGGACGGCAGCTTCGGCTGACGCGTAAGCTTTTTTAGAGATGACACCCGTTGAAGGATCGGGAATATCCTCGGGGTGATTGCAGTCAACATCAACGGCCAGACACTTTACGTTGCGCACGTTGTCCTTGACGCGGGTAGCTTCCTCGCCAAATGTACCAAGTGCAAAGTAAATGTCGTAACCGTTCTTCTTCCACAAGTCCAGCTTAGGCAACGCTTCCTCAAGCTGGTCTACGTACACGTGCTCTTTTTTCCGAGTAAGCTCTGCGAAGCAGTACTTACCGTTTCCCGGGGGCGGCAAAACCTCCGCTAGAAACTCAAGCGGTTGCATAGGTTACCTTCGGGTTGGATTAAGAGAAGTCGAGTTCTAGTTGACGTGGGTCTACGTGTTTCTCTTCAAGCCAGTTCTTTTCTGTGCGGCGCAAAATTTCAGTAACCCAGTTGGCGGGCAACTTGTCAGCACCAATCAGGTGGGCGTAGTTTTTGAGTTCTTGGTTGGTGAGGAATTGAGGTTGTAGACTTTGCATATTCTGATCCATGCTTCTTTTGCAG